>Ga0031656_10000890_pt1 | contig 10975 bp, 7 predicted proteins | sample FrelakmetDIP11DI_FD_55080 | JGI IMG/M metagenome (GOLD analysis project Ga0031656, IMG submission 55080) | Freshwater lake sediment microbial communities from the University of Notre Dame, USA, for methane emissions studies - DIP11 DI | ecosystem: Environmental > Aquatic > Freshwater > Lake >... | reverse complement strand
GAAGGATCTTTTTAAGTGACTGTATGATATTCAGTCTCATCTGGGTACTATTATTGATTAATTGGTATTTTTTTGGAACATCTCAGTAGCACAACAGGTTATGTATTATACTAAAATTAACAAAACACCCGGTATCCTGCAAGAATCACGTACCTTCATAAATTGATCTTTCACCAGTCTGCCTGTTCAATTAAAGAAACAAATGAATCTTAACCAAACCCGCCTCGAAGTAATGCAATACCTGGCCCAGACAATGGACCAGATTGTAGAAGCATTTCTTAAAAAAATAGATGAAAACTGGCAACCAGCTGATTTCCTGCCAGAAAGTAATAGTGAAAACTTCATGGAAGAAGTGAAAGAACTTCAACTGGCCTGCAAAGAACTTCCCTATGATTACCTGGCTGTATTAGTGGGTGATATCATAACCGAGGAAGCTTTACCTACTTATGAATCATGGCTGATGGATGTGGAAGGTGTAAGTAAAGATAAACCGGATGGATGGAGTAAGTGGGTAAGAATGTGGACAGCTGAAGAAAACCGTCATGGTGACCTTCTCAATAAATATGTCTATCTCTCGGGCCGGGTGAATATGCGGCAGATGGAAATTAGCACCCAACATCTTATAGCTGATGGCATGGATATTGGAACAGCACGTGACCCATACCGTAATTTTGTGTATACTTCATTCCAGGAAATGGCTACCAATATTTCTCACCGGCGAACTGCCACACTTTCCAAACAGTACGGCAATAATCATTTGTCCAAAATATGTGGTGTAATAGCTGCAGATGAAGCCCGGCATGCGAAAGCGTATAAAAGTTTCATCAGCAGGATCTTTGAAATCGATCCAAGCGAGATGATGCTGGCTTTTGAAGATATGATGCGCAAGAAGATCGTGATGCCGGCACATTTCCTACGCCAACAGGGTGAAAAAATCGGGAACACATTTTCTCATTTCAGTGATGCAGCCCAGAGACTAGGCGTTTATACTTCCAGGGACTATACGGATATCCTCGAAAGCCTTATCAAGGAGTGGGATATAACCAATATCAGGGACCTTAATGATGCTGCAGAGAAAGCCAGGGATTACCTCATGTCTTTGCCTGAAAGATTCAGAAAAATAGCAGAGCGGAGTTCAATAAAAGCTCCACTTCAATATGAATTCAACTGGATAACGAGGTAAATCAAAAATGTGGAAAGTACCGAGTTGCTTTCTAAGATAATTATATTGCTATTCGTTTTTTCAGAATTTGAGTTTAGCCGGCAGATATTTAGCAACCAGGTCTTCATAATAAGGGCGTAACGCTTTCCAATCCGGCGGAACCGGATTCTTGGAATATAGATCATACGGGTTGAACAATTTAACCCATTTCAGCATCTCACGGTCGTGGTCATCCAGTAAATGAGCATACTCCCCTTCCCTGTGCCAGGCATAAAAAGAATGATAACGTAACATATAAAGTCCTGACTCGGGAAGATGGTCCTTCATCATTTGATAAACATATTCGTCATGCCCCCATGACATATGGACATTTCGCAATCCACAGCCTTCTTTATACACGCCATTCCTGGAATTGTAAACAGTATCAGAAAAATCTTTGTTAAAGGAAAAAAATTCAGGATATACAATTTTTGATGAATAGGCACATCCAACCGGAAAAGTATCACCAACAACTGCCCATTGAGGCTCACCAAACAAACATAGCACTTTACCCATATCATGCATTAATCCTACCAAAACCATCCAATCGGGATGGCCATCACGACGAATCGCTTCAGATGTTTGTAACAGATGCTGGAACTGATCAAGATCCGTATCAGGGTCAGAATCATCGACAAGCTGGTTTAAGAAATCAAATGCTTCCCAAACCGGCATTTCCTTTTTATTAAACTGAAGGAAATCATTTCTCTTTTCCTGTACAAAATCATAGGTTTGATAAGTATGGTTAAGGCGATAAAACTCTTTTACTGTATCCCTNACCGGGTTTTCATAATTACGGTATTCTTCGGTGGTTTTACCTGACGCAATGGCTTCGGGATCAGGATATCGATCAAGCACGTTTTCTTCCCATTCATCAAGACTGGCCAGCGGTTTAATTTCTTCTGGGCGAAAATTTTTACCGGAATTATTCATAACAAAACAATTTGTTTTAGAAACGGGTTCTGTTCTACTAAAATACGTTTTTTTATTGATGGAGGAAAACAATACATTGTGNATGCCATTGCCATATTCGCCAAAACTCAACAATAGATATGCAGCTTCATTTTACAGACTATGGGATCATCATCCTGTATTTTCTATTCGTCATAGTTGTGGGAATTATTATCAAGAGAAAAATCAGTTCAAGTAATGATTTTTTAAGCAGCAGCAAAAGCATCCCGCTTTGGATCACAAGCCTTGCTTTTATTTCTGCCAACCTTGGCGCCCAGGAAGTGCTGGGCATGGTTGCATCAGGGGCAAAGTATGGTATCATGACCGTTCATTTTTACTGGGTTGGTGCCATTTTCGCGATGGTGTTCCTGGGTGTATTTATGATGCCTTTTTATTACGGCAGCCGGGCTCGAAGTGTACCCGAATATCTCTACCTCCGATTTGATGAAAAAACAAGGGCACTCAACGCATTGACCTTTGCTGTAATGACGGTATTCTCATCAGGTATTTCGCTTTACGCATTAGCTAAACTTTTGGAAATAACCCTGCATTGGAATTTCAATATCTCAATTTGGATATCGGCTGGCATAGTGATGGTTTACACTTTTATGGGTGGACTGACCAGCGCGGTATATAATGAAGTGCTTCAGTTTTTCCTGATCGTACTTGGGCTATCCCCGTTGGTGATTGTATCCCTTCAGGATGCAGGTGGCTGGAGCCAGATTAGGGCTCAGCTTTCACCTGAATACACGCACACCTGGAAGTATATGGGAGACGCTGCTTCGAACCCGATGGGTATAAATTTCATGTCGCTGATTTTCGGACTGGGTTTTGTTATGTCCTTCGGCTATTGGTGCACCGATTTCCTTGTTGTTCAAAGGGCAATGATTGCAAAAAATATGAATGCGGCACAACGAACACCATTGATCGCTGCTTTTCCGAAAATGTTTATGCCACTTATTGTGGTGTTGCCGGGGCTTATCGCTATCACCTTAATGCAACCGGCATTACAATCAAAAGGGTTCCGGATTCCTACTGCAGCCGATGGCGGATTAGATTACACAATGACCCTTCCTTCACTAATAGCACATTACTATCCCAGTGGCTTGCTTGGTGTGGGTATAACTGCGCTGATTGCTTCTTTCATGAGTGGCATGGCCGGGAACGTGACAGCTTTTAATTCAGTTTTCACGTATGATATTTACCAGGCCTATTTTGTGAAAAATAGACCAGACAAACATTACTTTGCTATCGGCAGACTTATCACTATCATTGGCATACTGATTTCCATTGCAACGGCATATATCGCAAAAAGTTTTAACAACATTAATGATTTCCTCCAACTGGTTTTCAGTTTTGTTAATGGACCGCTTTTCGCCACCTTCCTGTTGGGCATGTTCTGGAAAAGAACTACAGGGCATGGTGCATTTGCGGGTTTGCTTGGTGGTACATTTGCAGCTGCGATGACCCATGGTTTGACTATAGCCGAAGGCAAAGGGGGATGGATAGCTCCGATATTTGAAATTGGCAGTGGAATGGGCCAGGCATTTATTGTTGCTTCAGTTTCCTGGACAGCAAACTTTTTCATTACAATAATTGTCAGTCTTTTTACAAGGCCCAAGCCGGATGAAGAATTAATAGGACTTGTTTATTCACTTACTGAAAAAACCCAAGTCCAAAACCTCCGTTGGTATCAGCGGGTAGTGCCCATGGGGTTGCTGCTGATTATCTTAACCCTTTTATTAAACTGGTTTTTCTTTTAACTAAACGTATATGTATAATCGCTTCTATGATCTAAGATTTATCATCGGCCTTTTTTTCACCCTGGTTTCTCTTTTCCTCCTTGCAGGGTATATATGGGAGCCTGATCAGCATAAAACGATCAATCTTTACACGGGTCTGGTGTTTATTTTATTTGGAATAATAATGATGTATGGTAAAATCCGGGAGAAAAAAAGACCCTTATGAGTGAGAATTCAACCTGATAACCCGGAAAGTCTTTGCTTCCCTAACTTGCGGTTATTATAAATAAGATTTGTCATTAACTTACTATTCTAATTATATGTGCATGAAAAAGTTTTTTGCATTTTACCCAATTCTGATTGGCATTGTTCTTACTCTTCCACTACACAATTATCTATATGCCCAGGGAACCCGTTTGTTGCGGCAACCATCTGCCAGCAGGGATCATATTGCTTTTGTTCACGGAGATGATATCTGGATCAGTGGTATCAACGGAGGTGATGCCCGCAGGTTGACCAGCGCAGTAGGTACAGAAGCAAACCCAAGGATCAGTCCTGATGGAAAATTGGTGGCGTTCACTGGTCAATATGATGGCAATACGGATGTGTATGTTGTTTCCATTGAAGGCGGCATACCAACCCGCCTTACATGGCACCCCGGTTTTGATCTTGTACAGGGTTGGTATCCCGACAGCAAGAAAATTATTTTTACTTCTGCCATGGAAGGCTATCCTACAGCAAATACAAAATTCTTTATGGTTGCTGCAACAGGGGGCAATACAGAAGCTATGAATCTTCCCTTTGGATATACCGGCAGCCTCTCGGAAGATGGTCAATTTATGGCTTACCAACCCTATTCATTCTGGGATCCTGAATGGCGTAATTACCGGGGCGGACAAGCTCAACCCATCTGGATATTCAATACAAAAACACAGGAGACTATTAAAACAGTTCAGGGAAATAAAGAGAGGCACACATCGCCTGCATGGGAAAATGGCATGGTTTACTTCCTGTCTGAACAGGACTATATCAATAATGTATGGAGCTATAACCCCAAAACAAAAGAACAAAAACAACTTACTTTCCACAAAGATTTTGATGCCAAAAATCTGTCGGCAAGTAATGGCAAAGTTATCTATGAACAGGGCGGATACCTGCACAGCCTGGATATTTCAACAGGAAAAAACAAACAACTTGAAATATTGGTTAAAGGCGATTTCAACTGGATACGTGCAAGATGGAACAATATCAATGCAGCACAATTGATCAATGCAGGACTTTCACCTACGGGTAAACGTGCTGTTTTTGAGCACCGTGGGGACATCTTCACTGTTCCAAAAGAAAATGGCGACTGGCGAAATATCTCAGGTTCTACTGATGCTGCAGACAGGTATCCATCATGGTCGCCGGATGGACAGAAAATTGCCTGGTTCTCTGATGCCAGTGGTGAATACCAATTAATGGTTGCCGACCAATCTGGTTTACAAAAGCCAAAAGCATACGCTATCGCCAATAAAAAATTTTATTATTATCCGGCCTGGTCGCCAGATAGTAAACAAATTGCGTTTACCGATACTGATTATAATCTATGGGTGATTGATCTTGCAACGGGTAAGTTAATCAAAGTTGCTACAGACCGGCTCGCTCATCCGAACAGGACCTTAAAACCGGTTTGGTCGCCAGACAGTAAATGGATCGCCTATGCGCAGATCATGAAAAACCAGTTTAAAGCAATCATGCTGTATAATATGGAAACTGGTAAAAATACACAACTCACAGATGCCATGTCTGATGCCATCGACCCGCAATGGGATGAATCCGGCAAATACCTTTACTTTCTGGCAAGTACAGATTATGGACTTGGAACGGGATGGCTCGATATGAGCAGCTACAACTACCCTGTTACCCGTGCACTGTATATAGCCGTATTAAGCAAAGAAACGTCCAGTCCCTTTGAACCGAAAAGTGATGAAGAAATAGTGAAGACAACCGCTGCAGAGCCCAAAAAACAACCGACTGATACGGTAAAAAATAATGCTATACCTGCTAATGGGAAACCGGTTAAAATTGATTTCGATGGCATGTCCAATCGGATCATAGCAGCGAACATGCCGGCAAGGAATTATAATGGTTTGTATGCAGGCCCCGAAGGGCATGTATTCGTTACCGAGAGTATAGCCAATGAAACCGGATCAACCATTCACCGTTTCAGTATCAAAGAAAAAAAAGCTACAGAATTCCTCAAAGGAAGCCTGGATGCCGCCACCGGTTTCGATCGTAAAAATCTCTTGTACAGAAACGGAGGTGGCTGGTTTATCACAAGCACTGCGGGCCCATCCGCAAAGCCCGGTGATGGCAAACTGGCAACAGAGGGGATGCGGGTATATGTTGACCCGGCCAAAGAAGCAGAACAGATCTTCCGCGAAGGCTGGCGCTATCAGCGCGATTTCCTCTACGTAAATAATACCCATGGCGCCCCATGGGATAAAATTTATGAATGGTATAAACCCTGGGTGAGTCATGTGAAACATCGATCCGACCTTAACTATATTATTGATATTTTAGGCGGCGAGATTTCCGTGGGTCACTCTTATACATCAGGTGGAGACTTCCCGACTATCCCACAAATACCCGGTGGCTTATTAGGAGCGGACTATACTTTTGAAAACGGCTACGCTAAAATCAAGAAGATTTACTCAGGCGAAAATTGGAACCCGGATCTTATTTCTCCCCTNAGCGGCCCGGGTATGGATGTTAAAGAAGGTGATTATATTATTGAAGTGGATGGTAAATCGGTNAATTCAACAACAAATTTCTATAGCCTGTTNGAAGGAACAGCCGGCAAACAGGTTAAATTNCTTGTGAATAGTAAACCATCAAAAGAAGGCGCCAGGTTGATTACAGTTATTCCTGTTACAAGCGAGGCGGGGTTACGTTCAAGGAACTGGGTTGAAAATAATCGGCGGAAAGTTGATGAGTTGTCAAATGGCAAACTGGCATATGTATATGTACCCAATACTTCAACAGCAGGATACACGTACTTTAACCGTTACTATTTTGCCCAGCAGGATAAGAAAGGTGCGGTTATAGATGAACGTAATAATGGTGGCGGTTCTGCCGCAGATTATATGATCGACATAATGAGCCGGCAATTACAAGGCTACTTCAACAACCGTGTGGAAGGAAACAATGTGTCTACTACGCCTATGGCCGGCATCTGGGGGCCTAAAGTGATGATCATTAATGAAAACGCGGGGTCGGGTGGCGATCTGTTACCGTATATGTTTCGTAAAATGAAGATTGGTCCGCTGGTAGGAACCAGGACCTGGGGTGGATTGGTAGGCACCTGGGATACTCCGCCGTTTATTGATGGCGGAAGAATGGTAGCACCACGTGGTGGATTCTTTAATACAGATGGAGAATGGGATGTGGAAGGAAAAGGTATTTCACCTGATGTGGAAGTATTTATGGACCCCAAGGCGATCATCCAGGGAAGAGACCCTCAACTTGAAAAGGCCGTTGAAGAAACACTTAAACTGATGTCAACCAAAGGCATTGAATTGAAAAAAGAGCCCGCACCTCCGGTTAAGTATAAAAGGCCTGGGAATTAAAATAATTAACCGTGAAGTCGCAAGGATAAATTGGGAACGCAAGGAAAGCATTAGAATTAATAACTAACTCATTAAAAAACCCGCCAAAAGCGGGTTTTTTGTGGAGAATATCGGAGTCGAACCGACGACCTCTTCCCCGAATGCTTTCGGGGCATGCAAGCGCTCTAGCACTGTGATATTAGCCACTCAATATATTTCCTGCTCTTTTTTTTCTTATTGCGCATTTCCTCCTTGCAGGCTTCCTTAGGGATCGAAAATAATTTTTTATAAAATAAAGTCCAAACGCCGGTCTTTGAGGTAAGCCCGGATGTTCCTGAATTAGCTGCTATTCGCCTTATTTCGAAAACAATATTAAATTCTCAGGTAAATATCAAGGCGACAACCCGAATTTTATGGAGCATTGACTTTCAAAATGTAAATTTGGCGTTAATCATCATGTTAATTAGAATTCTTATTGATTTTCAACAGCCCTATAATAATGATACACTTTTTAATCACCTTCTTATGACCAAATATCTGTTGACGTCTTTACTATTACTCTTCGTAATAACAAGCCCTCTTAATAGTAAATCACAAGATTTTACATTAAGAGATGTAAAAAATCAAATGATAAACGACTGGGTCCGGGCAAAAGCCTTTACTCTAGAATACCTAAACGCGGTACCCAAGGAAAAATACAACTTCAAGCCAGTTGATAGTGTTCAAAATTTCGCACAACAAATGATTCATTTAGCAGTAGTTGACATGTTCCTGGTGTTTATGGCTTCGGACAAAGAGCCACCCGCCTTCACATGGGCTGATATCGGAAACACAGCATCTTCACAAACAAAAGACTCAGTATTATATTATGTATCGGCAAGCTACGATTACTGTATAAAAACCATTACTTCGCTTAATCCAGAAGTCTGGGCAGAAAAAAAGGAATTATCTGGAAAACAAAAAACCAGGTTTGAATTGTTGGAGATCGCATTCGAACACCAGACTCATCATAGAGGCCAAACAACTATATATTTGCGGCTTCAAGGTATAACTCCGCCAGAAGCTAACCTATTTTGACCCTAATTCAATTAGGTAATAAAGTACAGCAGCTAACATATAGACATCTGTGCAATCCGGGCGACAGAATATATTCTCTTCATTTGTAATCCTGACCCAATTTCAGTAAATTGGCCTGGCAGACATTAAACTAAAATCACCAAAGCAGTGCCCGGCCAACCCGGCGTCAGAACATGAATTCCCTTCCTGCACAAAGCCGTAGCCGTTAGCAGTATTGGGCGACCAGCAAACTTCAACCTGACTGCAAAAGATAGAAATGGAGATGAAACAAGAACACATTATTGGCTTAGCAGTTCTATTATCCGTTTGCTTATTAAGCGTTTCATGCCAGCAAAGTTTTAAACAAAAACAATTGAACCAAGAAACATACACTGAACATTTCATTCACGGTCAAACCGTCAAATTGCATTATCTGGACTGGGGAGGTTCTGGCGAACCACTTATTCTCATTCATGGTTTAGGGGATTCTCCTTTTCTCTTTGAAGAATTAGCAGACACACTTAAAGAATATTTCAGAGTCATTGCATACTCTAAAAGAGGACATTGCAAATCGGAAACTTTTAATTCAAGCTACGATAATTCAACATTAGTTTCAGACTTAAAACTTTTACTCGACACTTTGAAGATTCCAAAAGCGAATCTTCTCGGTTGGTCAATGGGGGGTAATGAAATTACCGAATTTGCAATTAAGTATCCAGAACGAACGAATAAGCTGATTTACTTTGAAGCNGGTTATGATTTATCTGAANAACCATTCAAAGATATGTTGCATTCTTTACCCATATCACCTTTTGCTGACAGTGCTGATTTACTTTCTGTGGATGCATACAGGAAGTGGTATCATCAGATTTGGTTTCCCGATGTTGAGTGGAATTCAACGCTGGAATCAAATCTTAAGGCTTCCATACATATAGACATTGACAGCAGTATAAGTACGATTCCTAATGACGAGGTTTCACGAATCACTTTACAATCCGCAATGAGCTATCACCGTAATTATGATAAAGTCTTTGCCCCCGCTCTTGTGCTTTATACGAANACATTTTTCCATGCAGCCAAGAACGATTCAGCTACNNCTGCGATTTATGANAATCTGGAAGAAAAATTAATAAATCCCTGGCGACAAAGAAGCATGAACAGAATTAAAAATGAAATGAAAAATGCGACAATAAAAATTATGCCAAAAGGCTCACATGTCTCATTTATATTTCTGAGCAAAGATGAAATCATTAAATCTATCAAAAGATTTCTACATGAATAGAATTCCCAAATTATGGATGAGTATGCCTGCTGCTACATGGTATTGCCAAAATTNGGGTAGAAGTGAAGTCGCTACTCCAGATCAGAACTATGGCCAACATAATACCGATCCAACTTCTCGCTATAAATAATATATACCCAATACATAAAAAATAACCCGCACGTTTGCGGGTTTTGTGGAGAATATCGTCCCGATAGCTATCGGGAGAACCGACGACCTCTTCCCCGAATGCTTTCGGGGCATGCAAGCGCTCTAGCCCTGCGCAATAATCCACTCAATATATTTTCTGCTCTTCTTCTTCTTAATACGCATTTCCTCCTTATGTGCTTCCTCACGGGTCGAAAATGGTTTTGTATAAAAAAATGACCAGTCGCTGGCTCTCGCAGTATACACCGAAATGCCACTGTTGTGTTCCTTTAGTCGCTTTTCCAGATCAGAACTATGGCCAACATAATACCGATCCAGCTTCTCGCTATAAATAATATATACCCAATACATAAAAAATAACCCGCACGTTTGCGGGTTTTGTGGAGAATATCGGAGTCGAACCGACGACCTCTTGCATGCCATGCAAGCGCTCTAGCCAGCTGAGCTAATTCCCCTTTAAGGGTTGCAAATATAGCCTTTTCGGGCTTTTTTACAAAATCGTTTTTCTCTACAAAAAACCAGTCTGAATTGTAGGACTTTATTGAATCCAATCATTTATCTTACAAATACAAGCATTAAATATGAGATATTTTGTAATTATATGTATTCTATATCTAACATTGGCGAGCTGCCATCGGTCTCCATCTGTTACACCAAAAACAGTTTACCTTTTCAATGGCAATGACCTTACCGGCTGGCATATTGATGTGCCCGAAATGGATACCAATAAAATTGCCTCCAGTCCCTTTTTGGTTCGTAATCATGAATTGATAAGCATGGGTGAACCGAATGGACATATAATTACAGATGCCAGTTATAAAAACTATACACTGGAAGTAGAATATCGTTTTGTGGGAAAACCTGGAAATTGTGGTGTGCTCGTACATGCATCTACTCCCCGCATCCTGTATAAAATGTTCCCAAAATCCATTGAAGTACAAATGATGCATCAAAACGCCGGTGATTTCTGGTGTATAGGGGAAAATATATCGGTGGTTGACATGGA
>Ga0031656_10000887_pt1 | contig 11008 bp, 14 predicted proteins | sample FrelakmetDIP11DI_FD_55080 | JGI IMG/M metagenome (GOLD analysis project Ga0031656, IMG submission 55080) | Freshwater lake sediment microbial communities from the University of Notre Dame, USA, for methane emissions studies - DIP11 DI | ecosystem: Environmental > Aquatic > Freshwater > Lake >... | reverse complement strand
AATAAAGAATTACGAATTACCAAATTGCAATACTCAAGTCGCTGGATACCGGCTGGAGTTTACCCCGTACTCGATACGGGGCCGGTATGACTTAATTCTGAGGGTTCTTCAATCTTTAATTGAAAGATTCCCTATTCTGTATTTATACTGATACGACTCAGGCAATAGGAATGAGTGTAAACATGCCAGAAATGCCGAAAGAATTATCAGAACTAATCAACCGCTTTGAGAACAACAGGGAGGCCTACCGTTCAGGACAGTATAATGAAACACAGCTCAGGCGGGAATCCATGTTTCAAAGCCCTATATGCCCAACTAAGGAACTCGGGCATGATGAATTTTGGGACTGTTAAGATAATTTGTAGCTATTTCTCCTTACAACTATAATAAAAACAACAAACAAAACCGCCGATAAAGCTGCTGTGATCGAGCCAAAATAAAAAGTAGCTGACGGTGATATCTTATCCCACAGCCATCCTCCGATCAAACTTGCAGGAAACATGGCAATTCCGACCGCTGTGTTATAAACGCCAAAGGCGGTCGCCTTAAAATCAGGTGGTATGATAGTCGCAAGAAAAGCCTTCTGAATGCCCTCTGTGAGCCCCATAAACAGGCCGTAGAAACCGAATAGCACCCATATGGCTGTTGAATCTTTTGCTATCGCAAAACCGTAATAGAGAATAGCAAAGAGTATAAAACCAAGGAGTATCACCCTCTTGCTTCCGAACNTNTCCGCTGCAATACCGGCAGGAATGGCCGACAAGGAATAGACAAGATTGAACACAAGGTAGACTACAGGGATCATAAGATTCGGAATCCCTATCTGCTGAGCCCTGAGAATAAGAAATACATCACTGGAATTGCCTATCGCGAATAGGGTTGCAATTGCAACAAAAAACTTGAACTTCCAATCGAAATGTTTGAGTGTAAGTTTCGGCCTCTCTGAATGTGGTATGGAGATTTTTTTCTTTTCCGTGATAAAGAAGATAATCAAGAGCACTGCTATAGCNCCGGGAATCATCGAAAGCCAGAAGACCCATCTATAATTGTTTGAGAATAGACCGAGAAGGAAAAATGCGAGTGCAGGACCCACTACAGCACCCATTGTGTCCATAGCACGATGAAAGCCGAATGCCCTGCCGAGGTGCGATTTTTCTGAAGACTCGGCGATAATAGCATCTCGCGGCGCTGTGCGGATTCCTTTTCCGAACCTGTCGATAAAACGCGACCCCATGACATGCTGCCAGCCCGAAGCAAGCGCAACAATCGGCCTGCTTAACGTAGATATTCCATATCCTGCAGCCATGAGCCACTTTCGATTTCCGATTCTGTCTGAGAACCATCCAGAAAATACTTTTAGTAAACTTGCAGTCGATTCTGCGATTCCTTCTATAAGACCGATCACGGATTTGTTGACACCCAGGACATTTGCAAGAAATAATGGTACAAGGGGATAAATCATCTCGGAACTGACGTCCATGAAGAAACTCACAAGTCCCGCAACGAAGACATTTTTTCCGAAACCGAAATATATTTTGTTGTTACTCATGGAGGGATGCTTCTATTACAATAAATTATTTAACCACAATAACTGAGCAGGGAGACAGTTTTGTAATATTCTGTGAGGTTGACCCCCATACTCTTTTAAATATCTTCGAATGCCCCATAAAGCCAACGACAAGAAGATCGAATTTCCCTTCCCTTGCATAATTAACAATTGTCTCCACTTCATGGCCGGGCTGTACTTTTACATGGAGTGTGACGCCAGCTTTTTTAGCCTCTTCTGCCGCTTCGTCATTAATGGTACGGAAAAAGCTGTCTGCTTCCTTCCGGTACTCCTCCACCTCTCCGATCGTTGCCGCATAGTGAGGCACCCCCTCTTCCACCGATATGCTGTGAAGTTCCGCGCTGTATTTTATCGCGAGATCGATGGCAGTTTTCAGCGCTTTTATTGCTCCATCAGAGCCGTCATTAGCTACTAAAATTTTCTTAAACATCATTTCCCTCCTTTTTTAAATCAGGCTGAAACCATCTCTGGGCTATTATCGTCGGTACCACTGCCGAAAGTATAACAGCAGTAACCAGTATTGTATATTGCTCCTGATTTATGATTTTGTTTGTGTAGCCAAAGAGAGCTGATATCGTTCCGAACGTAAGACCTGTAGACATGAGCAAGGTAGTATACATGCTCTCTTTTTTCGCGAATTTAAATANCTTTGTCAGCGGCCATACTCCTACAAATTTTGCTGCCATTTTAACGANAAGAAAAATAAGAATCAAAAAAGCACTATTCCACATTGCCGACAGCGTTACCAGTGAACCAGCTTTAAGGAAATAGAAAGGCGTAAGCATGGTAAAAGCGGTGACTCTCATTCTGTGGCTGAGAGTCCTGTTCTTGAGGAAAAAGGGTGCCAGCACCATGCCGACGAGATAGGCCGGCAGCACCGCTTCACTTTTTGCCATCAGGGCAAGCCCGCCGAGGCCAAAAAGAAGGAGAAAAATAAATTTTGTTTCCGGCTCACTTATGCGGCTTCCGACTTTTTCAAAAAACCATGGGGTGAATTTAGGAAGAACGAATAGGACAATAGCTGTAATGACTATAAAGATAACCATTGACTGGTCATAATTCGCAAAGAAAGCACCAAGAGCCAAAACGGTTCCGAGGTCGGTAATAAAACATGCTGCAAGAATGAGTTTCCCGAGTTCAGTCTCATTGTACCCTGTTTCTATCATTACGGCATAAACAACCGCAACAGATGTGGTTGAAAGTGAAATTCCTGCTATCGCTGCCTGTGGAAAAGTCCAGCCTCCAATGTAATACGCATAACCCATTGCCCCTAAAAACGGCATCAAGAAACTCAGGAAGCCTATGCCGATACTTTCTTTAAATTTTTTTCTGAGAATCTGTGGTTCGACCTCGGCACCAGCAAGAAAAGTCAAAAGAATGCTACCAAATCCTGCAAGAAAATTGACCCATTCGGTTCTTTGCAGAGGAAGGAAGTTTCCTCCAATCACGCCGACCATGATCTCAAGTAATGCGATTGATATTGCAATCCGAACGGAAAGAAGCGTCGCAATGAGCGCAAGCCCCATCCATAAAGCTGCTTGAAACCACTGGTTATCCATCATCAGCTTCTCCTATCCTGGTCTATTCATATAGTTTATGTATGCCGGCCGTCCAGTCTATGAATAATGTCTGATATACTTTATTCGCAGTGGCATAAAGTAAAAAACCCCTACCGAAACGATCATTTCAGTAGGGGTCATCATTTCCGATACATCGGAACGGTTAACGGCGAACCCCATCGCCTTTTATGAGGTTAAGTAAAACAAAAATCGTTCAGAGAAGTCAATCCGGATAATCAACAGGCCTCAAGATACGTCAGGTTTCAACCGTAAACTATTCGTGTGTTAAGCGATAATATAATTTCTATAAAAAAAAGGCTCCTAAAATGCCCGCTCCTATAATCACAAAGGTAGGGTCTATTCTTGTAGAAACAAGCAAAAGGAAACCGCTTACGGCTATACCAGCGGTGATATAGTCTACAAGTGCTGTTTTCGCCAATAAAAGGGCCACTGATAGCAATAATCCGACAACTGCCGGCTTGATCCCTTTGAAACTTGCGTTAACAAATACCGATTCTTTATAGATATAATAATTCCTTACTACTATTGTAGTGATAACAAGAGAGGGCAGATATGTGCATATCATTGCCAGGATTGACCCTACAATGCCGGATAGCTTGTATCCGATGAATGCATTCATAACAGTCAGTGGGCCGGGTGTAACCTGTCCCACAGCAATAGCGTCCAGAAATTCCTGATTGGTCAACCAGTGATACTTCTCCACAAATTCTTTTTGAAGCAGGGGGATCATGACAAATCCTCCGCCAATAGTCAGAGTATTGACCATAATCAGGATCAGGCAGAATTTCAAAAGTATCACTTTGATTTCCTCCCAAACACTAAGAATCCTGCAAAACCCGCAAATAAAATGATAGCGATGGGATTAAGCTTGAATATAGCCAAAGCTATAAAAGAAGCCATTGAAAATAAGACTGCCTTGTAATCTTTTATTGTCCCTCTTGCCATTTTGTAAATAATGGAAAGGAGCAAACCAACTACAGCAGCCCCTATACCTTTAAGGATTGATTCCAGGAGAACATTATCTCTGGTCTTTAAATAAAAAATTGCCAGGATGATCGCTATGAGAGTTCCTGTGAATACCTGTCCCAGTATTGTGACAAGTGCTCCTTTTATTTTCTTGAGTTTATACCCGATGCAGATTCCGGTATTGATAATGGGAGGACCCGGCGTCATCTGACCAAGAGCCACGCTTTCTATGAATTCTTCATGTGTGACCCATTTGTGTTTTTCCACCAGCTCTTTTTCAAAAAAAGTGAGCATGGAATAGACGCCTCCGAAGGCAAAGGTTCCTATCTTTAAAAAAACTAAGAAGATGTTTTTGAGTGAAATGTTTCTTGATGTATTCATGGGAAACCTCATAAAAGCTTACTGGATTTTGATGGTTAAAAAATAGAGGGAGAAAGCTACACCTTGACTACCAGCACTGCAGCTTCTGCGTGACCGATGACTCTCTCCGTAACACTCCCCATGAGAAGTCGAGCAAGGCCGGTTCTTCCGTGACTCCCGACAACAATAAAATCTGCTTTTTTCTGTTTTGAAGTTTCAATAATAGCTTCGTATGGTTTTCCTATGGTAACAACTGAGGCAGTTTTAACGCCTTCTTTTTCTGCTGCCTGTGCGACATTATTTACATTATCTTGTGCCGCAGTTAATTCTGCATCTGATGAGGCAACCGATATCACAATCAGGGAGCTTCCACATCGTTTGGCAATTCCGATAGCCTCCGATGCTGCTGCCTCACTATATTTAGAGCCGTCTGTCGCGAGAAGGACATTCTTGCATTCAACCTTTGCATTTAGCGGCAAAACAAGTATCTTGCAGGGAGCATTTCCAATAACCTTTGCCGTGACGCTGCCCATCATAAGCCTTTTCATCTCTGTTTTGCCATGGGTTCCCATGATTATCATGTCAACGTTATTCTTCGACGCATGACGTATGATATCCTCATAAGGTTCTTCACTACGACTTACTATTGTGATGCATTTCACACCTTCCTTTGTTGCCTGAGCCTTAACTGATTCAAGATGTTTGATCGCCTCCTGTTCAGCCTTTTCGACAAACTGCGGAAGGACAGAATCGAACTCGAGATTCGTTTTAACTATTGAGACTGCAATCAGATTACTCGAGCATATCTTTGCCAGATTAATTGCTTCGCGTATAGCGCCTTCACTGTACTTAGAGCCGTCTGTGGCTACCATAAGGTTTTCGATTATTGCTGTCGGGCATACTAAAGCGTTCATAGAACACCTCCTATTTCAAAAAATACTGTTAAATATAGAAACAATCAGCCCTGAGATTATATTTTTATTTTCATCTTGCGAATAAACATGTCTGCAGCGATACCGATCCCAAAAGCCCATGCCATATTGGGCACCGCAAGGGCGATACCGGAAATCAGAAGCGCCACGAAAAATTCCTCATTAGTTTTAAGGCTGCGTATCAGAGGACAGAGTTCCAGACCGGCAAATATAAGCAGTACTCCCAGCACTGAGTTCGGGATCATTGCAAGAAGGGTAAACCCAAATTCCCCAAATACTAATGCCATAACAACAAAAAGGACGCCGATCATAATTGGAGCGCCGCCTGTCCGTGCACCAAAACGGTAATGAGCCGCAAGCCCTCCGGTACCGTGACACATGGGAACAGCGCCGAAAAAACCTGCGGGCAGATTGGCAATCCCCATGGTAAGGGCAAAATTCCCCGCCTTCGCCTTGGAAAGGAGCGGGTTCTTCGGGAAGAGTGTGCAGCATGTGTCAGCAGTTCCCACACAGGCGTTTCCTATTGTCAGCGGTATCTGAGGCAGAATGAGCATAATGAATGCAGTCCAGAAATCTTTGAGGGTCGGAGAAATAAGACCTATTCTAGTGGGGCCGATGGAAAATTTCAGACTGTCGAACCCTCCAAAAGTCAGCCCGGCGATAATACCCACGGCCAGAGCAGCAATGGCAGCGGGCATCTTTTTATTGTCGAGCAACGCAAGGATCATGAGGAAAACGGCAACACCAAGGATAAGATTCAGGTTATATTCAGCAAATCTGCCGGCAACGCCGAAAAGGAAAAGATTTTTCTGGACGATCAGTTCTATCCCCTTTCTCAGAAAGACAAGGCCAAGAGAAAGCTGGATACCCCTGACCACAGGCTGTGTGAAAATCTTGGCAAGAGCATTTACGGTGCCGGAAACTGACAGTATAAGGAGAATGACTCCGAATATAATACCCGATGCTCCTATTACGGATTCTGTGATCAGGAGAGGGTAGGCAATCGAGATAGCGCCGACGGCTTTGAGAGGTTGAACCGGCACAGGCAACCGGTAGTAATAGCCTGTGATGAGATAAAACAGCCCGAAGGAGAGAAACACTACGCTGGGGCTTAGTTTATTGATCAGGATCATCGCCACGACAATTGGCAACAGGGTACCAAGGTCACCGAGTGAACCTGCAAACTCGACACGGTCGAAGCGTAGCCTCTCAATCAATCCACTGCTTTCAACAACGGCGGCCTCTTCCTTTGGTTTCTGAACTGCCTCTTGACCCGATATGTTACTCTTTTGTTCCATATACCACCTCCTGCAATGGGTATCAATTGATTATTTGTTCAGCCTTTTCGCTCATATTTGAACCACTATTCAAATATTCAACAAATTATTATGCACGATAAATATATTATTCGTGTTAGTATAAAATGTATCATGATAAAATTCGGTTGTCAAGGACTAAATTAGAGCATGTNAAGGCAAATTGGAGGGGAAAATATATAAGCAGGCGTTGTTATAATAGTAGCAGCATCATGGTTAGTCATAAACAATACATAAGAGGGTCTTCAATGCCGGAGCGTTCAAGCCACGCGCGCATTGTCTCAATGCCGCATGAATCCCACTGTCTTGATACGGTTCAGATGAATCGCATGGAGCAGACATTTCGAAGCTGGGCAGACGGAGCGCCACGGGCTGATGTTCGTTTATCCCGCAGGCGCATCCTGCTGATATTCCTCTTGATCCGCTACACCGGCGCCAAGCTGAACGAAGTGCTAACCCTTAATCCCTTTCAAGATATCGATATCAAACGTCACTTGGTGTTTTTAGGGAGAAAAGAAAAGAAGAAGGGCCGTCCGCTGCGAGAAGTCCAGATACCGCGGATACTTTCTGAAGAAATGAGGGATTCATTAGACGATCCTTCTTTCAAAGAATATCTGAGCGAATTGTTTAAAGTGGACCCCGGACATGTTCGCCGCAAATTTTACGAAAGGGCGATAGACTCCGGCCTTTCCCCTTCCATGGGTTCTCCGGAAAGCATACGGAGGTCCCGGGCTATAGAGCTCATGCAGAGCAATATGCCCTTACCGGTTGTACAGAAAATGTTGGGACATTCCACACTCAACATGACAGCTTCCTATGTGGACTTTTCTGATGCTGATATGCGGCAAGTGGCAAAATACTTTATTGAAAAGGAATCACGTCGTAAAACAAGCGCCAGAAACAGCTTTTTCGGTAAAATCAGTTCCATCAAAAAGGGAGACATACAGGCGAAAGTGGAAATGACCACTATCGGGGGCAATAGAGTAACGACAGTGATTACCAACGACAGCCTTTCAAGCCTTGGCCTTAAAGAAGGCTCTTTGATAACTGCAGAGGTCAAGGCTCCCTGGGTAGTTCTTCAGAAAAGCACTAAAGAGCCGGAATCCACAGCGGAAAACAGATTTGCAGGAACCATTACTCGAATCACTAAAGGTAAAATAACAACAGAGTATATTGTCCGTATTTTAGACGGTACGGAACTGTGTTCTATAGTTTCTTCAGAAATCGCCCGCCTGACAGGTTTTAAAGAGAATGATCAGGTATGGGCAGTGTTCAACAGCTTTTCTGTAGTGCTGCACACTGATTAAATCTCCATGGAATTTTGTCCATGGGGTTATGGTGGTAGACCTGAAACTCGTTGCGGGTGATGTGAACAGGGTGAAATCAGTCACAAATGTCATGCTATTTAAAAACTTGAATAAATAATGGGTTTTTTTTATTATTAAATAAAAAAAGTGGAGGTAACATGGTCAAGGAAGATGTGGAGAAGGTTCTTGAACACATAAGGATGGGACTCAGAAGGGACGGCGGTGACATCGAATTAGTTGAGATAAAAGAGAGTGTGGTCTACGTGAAATTAAAAGGTGCCTGTGGTTCATGCCCAATGTCTACCCTTACCTTAAAAAACTGGGTTGAGGCGAATCTGAAAAAAGCAATACCCGAAATAAGCGCTGTTCTGGCTGTTTAATGTGCTGAAAAGAGGTTTGGAGAACACCAATTGTTTTTGAACCTCGCATCGGGAAGCAAGAATATACTCTGCTACCTTGGTTTTTTCCTGGTCATTCTTCCCCCTTTTTTTGCAGAAGCCTCCAGTATTGAAGTTAAGGACATCCGGTCCTGGTCATCAGAAAATTACACACGGGTAGTCGTTGATCTGACAAACACCGTTGAATTTTCGAAAAACCGTCTGTCAAATCCTGACAGGCTTTATTTTGACGTAAAAGATGCGCACATATCAAAAGAGATCAATACCAGCATTCCCGTAGGGGACGGGATTTTAAAAACGGTAAGAGCGAGCCAATTTAACAAGACGACAGTGAGAGTTGTGCTTGATCTTGATGAGATATCAGATTATCAGACATTCATCTTTGATGACCCTGCGCGACTTGTTATTGATGTATATGGCAAAACAAGAACTGCTGCTAAACCGGACATGAATATTGTCAAAAGGATAATAGTTCTTGATCCGGGACACGGCGGACACGACCCTGGCGCTNTTGGACCAAAAAATCTCTATGAGAAGGATGTCGTCCTCGATATAGCCCTGAAACTGAAAAAGGTCCTCATGGAGGATCCGTTCAATGAAGTTTTCCTGACAAGAGAACGGGACATATTTATCCCCCTCGAAGAGCGTACAGCTATGCAAACAGGAAGAACGCGGATCTCTTTGTTTCTATCCATGCGAATGCCAGTCCAAGACGGGAAGCCAGGGGGATTGAGACCTATTTGCTGAACTGGAATGATGACGAGGAAGCCATAAGGGTTGCTGCCCGGGAGAATGCAATTTCATTAAAGAAGATGAGAGCGATGAACAGACAGGTGGATATAGTCGATGTCATAAAAAGCGATCTTATCCGGGAAAACAAACGAGATGAATCCATTAAACTTGCGAACTACATCCAGAGGTCTCTGATATCCAACCTTGACAGCGATACAAAACATGTTTTGAACCTTGGAGTGAAACAGGCCCTTTTTTACGTCCTCTTCGGTGCAAAGATGCCTTCGGTTCTCGTGGAGGTCTCTTTTATCAGTAATCCTGAAGAGGAGCGATTATTATCGAACGACGCGTATCGAACCGAGATTGCAAAAGGTATTGCCAAAGGTCTCAATACCTATCTCACTTCAGCCCCAACAGTCCAGAAGGTTGTTGAATTCAGAGATCATCCTTCATTTTTCAGGTAGTCTGTTGCTCCCTGAGCTGAAAATTATCTTATACGTGATATTTGTTGCCGGTCTTTTTTTCCTCGACAATCCTGTTTTTTATTGGATTATTTTTGCAGTAATCTGCCTGCTCCTTTTCACGATACCTATGAAAATTCTGAAAAAAGGGTGGATTCCGATCAGCCTATTTCTCACGTTTACGTTTTTCAGCAATCTCCTGTTCCGCCACGGGAAAGTACTCTGTACGGCGGGTCCTTTGGTTGTTACCTCAGAGGGTTTGACTGATGCATCAGTCAAAACAATAAGAATTTTATTCATGATAGCGGGCGCTAAGCTGATGACCGGGACAACGTCTGTCGAATCACTCGCCCGGGCCTTCGGAAGACTTCTCAAGCCGCTTCAGCACGCAGGCATACCGGTCAATGAATTTATATCGACCATGGGACTTACCCTGAAATCTCTCCCGGTGATTAGGGAACAGTTTCTGACCATGTACAGGGTCAGAATGCAGCAAGGAACTATCCGCGGATTCCGGAACCGCGCAAGAGTTGTATCGGCGTTTTTGATGCCGTTATTTGTAAAGAGCATACAGACACCCGAACAGTTTTTCGAGAAGAAAAAAAAGGATGAAGAATAAATAGCGAATTGAAGATTCTATGTTATTTATCTCCAAAGATATTAAGAGTTGTTTAAGATCTTCAAGTCTGTCATTCCGGCTTGGCCGGAATCTATCTTCAAAACAACCCCCTTCATCCCCCTTTATTAAGGGGGAATCAGAAGGATTCCCGCCAAGCGGGAATGACAACCATTGGAAGAGAGTTCGCTATGAGTAACCATTTTGATATCCTTATCAAAAACGGCATCGTCCATGATGGTACCGGATCAGAACCGTATGAAGCAGATATAGGCATTACGGGAGACAGGATCTCTTGCATCAATAAAAAAACAGGTACTTGTTCTCATAACAAGCAACGCAAGGGAACAAAGACCATTGATGCGCACGATCTGATTGTTGCTCCTGGATTTATTGATACCCATGGACATTCTGAATTTACCCTTCTTGCTGATCCGCGTGCGGAAGGGAAAATCAGTCAGGGTATCACGACGGAAATAAACGGAAACTGCGGTCTTTCCGCTGCGCCGCTCTTTGGTGAAGCATTGCAACAGAGAGAGTGTGACCTTAATGAATGGAATATCAGGGAGCGCTGGTCAACCTTCACAGAATATTTTGCTTTACTCGAGCGAAGGCATATCGCACTGAATTATATTACGCTGACAGGGCATGGAAATCTCAGGGCCTGTGTTGCAGGATACCAGAATAAAAAGCTGTCAGAATCCGAACGCAATGCTATGCGCACCCTGCTCAAAGAGTCGGTCAGTGAAGGTTCAATCGGGATGTCAACAGGA
>Ga0031656_10000886_pt1 | contig 11009 bp, 9 predicted proteins | sample FrelakmetDIP11DI_FD_55080 | JGI IMG/M metagenome (GOLD analysis project Ga0031656, IMG submission 55080) | Freshwater lake sediment microbial communities from the University of Notre Dame, USA, for methane emissions studies - DIP11 DI | ecosystem: Environmental > Aquatic > Freshwater > Lake >... | reverse complement strand
CTCCACTACCAGGGCACGGCCATCCGCATCGACGGCGGGCAGGCGATGCACGCGGTCACCGACATGAAGCCGGGCCAGTTCCAGGCCGACCTGATGCTCTCGATGCTGGCGACGTACTGGAACCCGTGGAAGTTCGACCGCTTCGCGCACGACGTGATCGACCCGACGCTGACGGGTGGCACCGGGCAGGATTTCGATTTCGAGTCGGCTCGCCGCGAGCTGCGCAGGGAGTTCGGCCAGTCGATCCGCGAGCTGCTGGCGGACGCCTGGACCGACCTCAAGCACGGCAACTACCCGGTGTTCGAGGGTTACGGTCGCACCGACGCGACGCAACGCATCGCGAACACCGTATTCGGCCGGCACATTTCCCCGGACAACTATCGGTCCGCCACCGCGCCGGTGAGCTACCCGCACCTCTGGGACATCGCGAAGTTCAACTGGGTGCAATGGGAGGGTTATGCGTCCCAGCCGATGGCGCGCAACATCAACGAATCGCTCGGCGTCGGCGCCCGCCTCGAACTGTTCGACGAGTACGGCGCGCCGCTGCCGCTGCACCTGCGCTACGACACGTCGATCCATCCGGACCGGCTGCACGAGATCGAGCGCACGCTCGCGAAGCTGCAGGCGCCGCGCTGGCCGGAGCACCTGTTCGGCCCGATCGATCTCGCCAAGGCCCGCGATGGACGCGTGCTGTTCGACGTGCACTGCCGGCATTGCCACGGCCCGCACCTGACGGCGCACGACGAAATGCCGGATGAGGCGCACGCTGCGGACTCGCAGCTCGACATCAACATCCGGCACAACGCGGACGGGTCGTGCCAGTTGCTGCGCGATGGCGTCGACGTCGGCCGGGTGACCGCGGCGCAGTGCCTCAACCTGCACAACCCGCAGCGCATCGCCGACATCGACGGCCAGCCGATCTTCGAACTGGACGAGAAGGGCCGCGTGATCGGCGTGCTCGGCGACCGGGCCGTCGAAGAATGGCGGGTGGCGGTGATCCCGATCACCGACGTCGGCACCGATCGCAACGCCGCACTCAACTTCGCCAATCATCGCTATGACGCGAGCCGGCTGGGCTGGACGCCGGCCGAACTGCGCAAGCTCTGCATTGCCGACGAGATCGTCGCGTCGATCGATCCGAAGAGCATCAGTGCGGTCGTGGGCCTCAACATCATGAGCACCGCGATCACGAATCGCTACTTCGAGAAGAATCCGCCGCAAAGCAACGAGGAGCTGCTCAAGGTCATGGGCTACGGGATCTTCGACTACCCGCGCACCGACCCGGCCCAGCTGAAGAACTACAAGTCGCGGCCGCTGCACGGCATCTGGGCGACGCCGCCGTTCCTGCACAACGGCAGCGTGCGCACCGTCTACCAGATGATCTCGCCGCGCGACGAGCGCGAGACGCAGTTCTGGTCCGGCACGCGCGAGTACGACCCGAAGCACCTCGGCTTCCACAGCCTCGAGGTGCCGGGGGCCGTCCTGTTCAAGACCAGCGTCATCGGCAACGACAACGTCGGCCACGAGTTCCGCGACGGGTGCCAGAAGAACGGGGTCATCGGTCCGTTCCTGGAGCCGGAGCAGCGCCTGCAAATCCTCGAGTACCTGAAGGTCATGGATTACGTCGCCGACGGCGGATTCGAGCCGGCGTTGTGCAATGCCGAAGCCGAGGCGGATCGGGCCGCGTGTCGCGCCGATCTGGCCCGGCGCGTGGCGGACCGGCAAGCCGAGTTCCCGCGCTGGGGCACCNCGGCGTTCCGGCAGTGGGAATGGGAAAACCACTGCAGCGACGACGCCTCGGTCTATGGCGACCGCTGGCCCCCGCCGCCCCCGTCCGACGACGAGTGGGACACCTGGCGGCTCGCCAGGGACTGCAGCCTCTATGAAATGTATCGCCATCCGGAGGGGCNGTTCCGTGGCCGTTAAGCACTGGGTCGCCGCTGCGCTGTCGCTGCCGCTCCTGCTGGCGGCCGGTTGCAGCCACGAGGAACGGGACGTCGGCGAACGCGTCGATCCGGATGAGATCTACTACGTGCCAAGCATCATCGCTTCGGCGCGTCGGCTGGTCGACAAGGTGCAGACGCAGTCGGGTCCGTTGTTCCGCCGGGATGCGCACGCCAAGGCGCACGGCTGCCTGACCGCGACGTTCCGTGTTCGCGACGACCTTCCGGAAGCACTGCGCTCGGGCGTCTTCGTCCCGGGCCGTGAATACCAGGCGTGGATCCGCTTCTCGAACGGCAATGCGGCGCTGCAGCCGGACGGCGAGAAGGACGCGCGCGGCATGGCGATCAAGCTGATGGGCGTGCCTGGCCCGAAGCTGCTCGNATCCACTGCCGATAAGGACGCGTTGACCCAGGATTTCCTGATGATCAACTTCCCGGTGTTCTTCAACCGCAACCCGCAGGAGTACGAGAACTTCATCCGCTACCAGGCCGACGGCAGCCAGTTCGGATATTTCTTCCAGGGACGCAATCCGCTCGACTGGAAGTGGCGCGAAGTCGTGCTCGGCGGCCGGCTGCTCGGCCGCATCGCGAATCCGCTGTATGCGCAGTATTTCAGCATGACGGCCTATGCGATGGGCGTGGACCCGCAGTCGAAGCACTCGCCGCCACCATACCGGCACGCGATGAAGTACAGCGCGAAGAGTTGCACGCCGCCCGCGAGGCGCGCTCCGGACTTCCGCGGTGACGATTACCTGCGCCGCGGACTCTCCGAGCACCTGGCGAACGATCCTGGTTGCTTCGACTTCCTGGTCCAGTTGCAGGATCCGGCACGCAACATGCCGATCGAGGATCCGACGGTCGAGTGGCGGACATCCCAGTCGGCCTACCAGCCCGTGGCCCGGATCACGATCCCGGCGCAGCAGTTCGACACGCCGGAGCGCAACGCCTTCTGCGAGAACCTCGCATTCACGCCGTGGCACGGTCACGTGGATCACCGGCCGCTCGGCGGACTGAACCGCATCCGCAAGGCCGTCTACGAGGAGATCGCCGTTTACCGACATGCCCGCAACGGCGTGCCGTACCGCGAGCCCACTGGCTGGTGCCTGCGTCTGGACGGCCTGCCGTGCGACGAATCCTGAAGTGGCTGTTGCTGGTCGTGCTGGCCGTGGCGGCGTACCTGCTGCTCTGGCCGACGCCACTCGACCCGTATGCGTGGTCGCCGCCACCGAATCCCGGCACGGGCCCGGCATCGCCGTTTCGGCCGACGCAGGACATCGAGGTGCGCGCGGCTCTCGCGGGCCACCTGATCGGCACCTTCAACGAGAAAGCCGGTCGACCGGTCAATTTCGGGCCGGAGGACGTGGCCGTGAGTCCGCGCGATGGCCGCATCTATACGGGAATCGGCGACGGTCGGATCCTGCGCATCGATCCGCACGGCGGCCCGGTCGAGGTTTTCGCGAACACCGGTGGCCGGCCGCTCGGCGTCACGTTCGATGCCAGCGGCGAGCGCCTCTACGTCAGCGACGGGTTGCTCGGCCTGCTGTCCGTGGATCTCGAGGGCCGCGTGACGGTGCTCGTCGACCGGGCGCGAGGCGAGCCGGTGACCTTCGCCGACAACCTCGACGTGGCCCGCGATGGCACGGTGTGGTTCTCCGCGCCGACGCGCGATCATTCGCTCGCCGAGGTCGAACTCGACGTCTGGGACAGCCGGCCGAGCGGCCGGCTGCTGCGCTACAAACCGGGTACTGGCCAGGCCGAGGTCGTGCTCGACAACCTGTTCTACGCCAACGGCGTCGCACTCGCTGCGGACGAGAGCTTCGTGCTGGTGGCCGAGTTCCTCGCGTTCCGGATCGTGCGCTACTGGCTGGCCGGGCCGCGCGCTGGCTCACACGAGATCTTCGTGGACGGCCTGCCGGGCTATCCGGACAACATCACGCGCACACCGGATGGCCGCTTCCTGGTCGGACTGTCGTTGCAGCGGATCCCCGGTCTCGACGCGCAGCGCGCGCGACCGTGGGCGGTCAAGGTGCTGTACCGTCTGCCCGCATTCCTGAAGCCGAAGCCGCAGTATCCCGGCTACCTGATGGAATTCGACGCGCGAGGCCAGCTGCGTCGCTTCGCCGCCGACGAGACGCGGGACGTCGTCGCGCAGGTGACTTCCGGCACGTTCGTGCCGGGCCCGGAGCCGGAGGCCGCAGCCGAAGTCGTCGTCGGCAGCCTGCTGGTGCCGTCCGTGCGCCAGTTGCGCCTGCGACCGGCCGACTAACGCCCCAGCCGCCAGATCCGCGTCTGGTCGAGCGGGCGCTCGCGGTGCATGATGATCCACTCGGCGTGCTCATCGAGCGCGGCGTCGCCGAGCAGCAGCAGGATGCGCCGCCGATCGGCGTCCTCCGGCGCGTGCTCGAGCCGCCGCCGCGCGCTGCGGAACACGCGGTACATGAATTCGTACTGCTTCATCAGTTCGCTCTCCGCGGTGCGGTGCGCGTACGCCTGGCGCACGCCAGCCAGCAGCAGCATGATGCCGAGCGCCAGGATCAGCGCGTTACGCAGCGCGTCCGGCATCACGGCGCCGAACAGCAGCAGCAGCGCGATCGAGGTCGCGCCGACCGCCATGCTCATGATCTCGAGCTTGCTCGTGATGCGGTGCCGGCCCAGTCGCTCGACCGACTTGCGGCGGTAGTAACCGAGCTGGCCGCCGCCGTCGTCGCCGATCCACTCCCTTCGCGCGAACGCGATCCCCTCCGGGTCGGTGCTCGGCGCGATGTCGCAGCGCAGCCCGGTCACGCGCATCACGTTGCGGATCCAGCCGAGTTCGACGTCCTGCTTCTGCAGGAAGTTGTCGTGGGCGAACTTCGTCACGTTGCCGCTCGTGACGCCGGCGGCGGCCCAGAAGAACTGCACGCGGAGGCCCTCGGCCAGCGCGCGGTAGTCGAGGTACTTGCGGTGCCACGCGCCCCGGTTGGCGGCGACCAGCACCCCGAGCGCGAGCAGCACGAAACCGAGCAGCCCGTAGAGAAAGTAATCCAGCGTGTCGAGATCGGAGTAGAGGATGAACATCGAGCCCATGAAGAAGGCCAGTACGTGAGTGATGCGCAACGCAAGCAGCGTGCGCTTCTGGTAGTGGATCGCGAGCCAGTCGGCCACGCAGAAGCCGGCGTTGATGCGCCGCAGTTGCGGATTGAGCCGGTCGGCGTCCGCATCCGAGCACAGCGGGTACTTTTCCGCGTCGATGCGGCCCGCGTGACGCAGCGCATCCCGGTTGAAATCGCTGGTGCGTTCGAAGATCAGCCGGTGGCGCAACGGCAGGCCGGCGGTGCGGGGCGCGTACTCGTCGGTCGTCAGCCAGGCCGTCTCGAGCGGCGTGAGCCCGTCCTGCGGCGTGCCGCCGGGGCGGTCGCGGGAACAGACGATGTGATAGACGAGGTCGCTTTCGTCGTCGGCGAGCATGCGCTGGTTGGCTGCCGCCCGGGACGTGTAGCCGGGCATCAGGTCGTTCTGGTGGAAGTTGACGACCGAGGCCGTGCCGCCGATCTCGCCCGATTCCCGGCCGTCCCACAGCGCGAGCAGCACGTGGCAGTGGGCTGAGAGGAACACGCCGAGCTGCGCGTACTGCCGGTCGCGATTGTGCCCGGGCTCCCCCGCCAGGTCGGCCGTGTTGCCCGGCGTGAACGGCAGTTCGATGACCTCCTGCGCCCGGGTACACAGTCCGTCGAATCGCTCGCGCTCCGGCCCCGTGGCGAAGTCCTCGGCGTATGGGTTGCGCGGCATCGGCAGTGCGGCGATCACCTTGAGTCCCAGCGCGATCGCCTCTTCCGCCACCAGCGAGTCCGCGCCCGCCGCCAGCCCGGACATCACGACGACGGGCAGGTCGGGGTAGCGGTGGCCGAGATCCAGCAGGAAGGCGCGCACACGTTCGCGAATTCCGGGCAGCTCGCTTTCGAGCAGGTCGCGGTGGCCGGTGACGGCGACGACGAGCGGGACGGGCGTGACGGGTACCCCCGAGGCCGATTCGCCCTGCGGCCCGGTCTGCCCTGCGCCTGCTTGCATGGGGCGGGATTAGATCACGGCGTTCCGGCCCGCGAAAGCAACAAACGCCGCTGCCGCGGCATCGCGGTCTCGGGTAACCTCTGGCGGCGACGCAAGAGGTGAAGCGCATGGCGAAAGCGGTACTCGGCATCATCGGTGGCTCCGGCATCTACGAGCTGCCGGGCCTCGAGGACGTCCGCGAGGAGCGCGTGACGACGCCGTGGGGCGAGCCTTCGGACGCGTTGCGCATCGGCCGCATCGGCGGCACGCAGGTCGTGTTCCTGCCCCGCCACGGTCGCGGCCACCGGCTGGCGCCGTCGGGCATCAATTACCGCGCCAACATCGACGCGCTGAAGCGTGCGGGCGTGACGGACCTCGTCTCTTTCTCGGCCTGCGGTTCGTACAAGGAGGAGCTCAGCCCCGGCACGTTCGTGCTGGTGGACGATTTCGTCGATCGCACCGTGCGTCGCGAGAGCTCGTTCTTCGGCAACGGCTGCGTCGCGCACGTGTCGCTCGCGCGCCCAGTGGGGCCTGCGCTGCAGGACCTCGTCGCGCGCGCCGCGGAGGGCGAGGGGATTGCGTTCCGGCGTGGCGGCACGGCCGTCTGCATGGAGGGCCCGCAGTTCTCGACGCTGGCGGAGTCGCTGACCTACAAGGGGCTCGGCTACGACGTGATCCACATGACCTCGATGCCGGAGGCGAAACTCGCGCGCGAGGCCGAGATCACCTATGCGGTGGTGGCCATGGTCACGGACTACGACTGCTGGCACGAGGTGCACGGCGCGGTCGACGTGGCCAGCCTGCTCGCCGTCATGCACGCGAACAGCGACAAGGCGCGGCGGCTNTTCGCGCGACTGGCTCGCGAGTTCCCGGCCGAGCACATCCCGTGCCCGGCGGGCTCCGACCGCGCGCTCGAAGGCGCCATCATCACGCACCCCGATGCGCGCGATCCGGCGCTGCTCGCCAAGCTGAGCGCGGTCGCAGGCCGCGTGCTGGGCAGCCGGTAGTCCGAGCCCAGCGTCGTGCTCGTCCGCGGCCAGGCCTGTCGAACCATCTTCGTCGCGGACGACGGCTGGTCCGTTGCCGTGATCGACCAGACTCGGCTGCCGTTCGCATTCGAGCTGCTCCGCCTGCAGACCGCGGAGCAGGCCGCGCAGGCGATCTGCAACATGGTCGTCCGCGGCGCGCCGCTGATCGGCGTCACCGGGGCGTACGGTGTGGCGCTGGGGCTGCGCGTCGACGCGACCGACGCCGGCTTGCGGCGTGTCATCGGTCTGCTCGGCGCGACGCGGCCGACCGCCGTCAACCTGCGCTGGGCACTCGAGCGCATGGCCGCTGCGCTGAGCCCGCAGTCACCCGAACGGCGAGTCGAGCTGGCCTATGCGGAGGCCGCGCGCATCGCGGACGAGGACGTGGCCGCGTGCGCTGCGATCGGGCGCCATGGCGCCGCGATCCTCGAGCGGCTCGGCGCGTCCCGCGGCGGCGAACCCGTGCGGATCCTCACGCACTGCAATGCAGGCTGGCTCGCCTGCGTCGACTGGGGCACCGCGCTCGCGCCGGTCTACGCCGCACACGATGCCGGCATCGCGCTGCACGTCTATGTCGACGAAACACGGCCGCGCAACCAGGGCGCGGCGCTGACCGCGTTCGAGCTCGGCGCACACGGCGTGCCCCACACGGTGATCGCGGACAACGCCGGCGGACACCTGATGCAGCACGGGCTCGTGGACGTGTGCCTGGTCGGCAGCGACCGGACGACGGCGGCCGGCGATGTCGCGAACAAGATCGGCACGTACCTGAAGGCGCTCGCGGCACACGATAACGGCGTGCCATTCTACGCCGCGCTGCCGTCGTCGACGATCGACTGGACGATCGAGGACGGCGTCCGCGACGTGCCGATCGAGGAGCGCGCGGCGCGCGAGGTGACGCACGTGCGCGGCCGCTCCGACGACGGTCGCCTGCTGGACGTCGAGGTCGTCGCACCCGGCAGCGCGGTGGCCAACCCCGCGTTCGACGTCACGCCGGCCCGGCTCGTGACCGGGATCATCACCGAGCGCGGCTTTGCGCCCGCGAGCCGCGCGGGCCTGGCTTCGCTGTATCCCGAGAGGTCCAGACGCTGAATGAACGCCGCCGAACTGCAAGCCCGCAGCCAGATCGTCGCCGTGTCGCAGGCGCTGGACGCGGCCGGGCTGGTGCCCAACAAGTCGGGCAATGTCTCCTGCCGGCAGCCCGAGGGCTTCCTGATCACGCCGGCCGGCGTGCCGTATCGGGACCTGTCCGTCGAACAGATCGTCCCGCTCGCGCTCGATCGGGCCCCCGAGCCTGGAAATCCGCGCCCGTCGTCCGAGTGGCGCATGCACGCGGCGATCTACGCCCGCCGGCCGGACGTCTCTGCGATCGTGCACACGCACAGCCCACGTGCCACTGCGCTCGCCTGCGCCGGCCGCGGTATTCCGCCGTTTCACTACATGATCGCGCTCGCCGGCGGCGACGTGCGCTGCATGCCGTATGCGACGTTCGGCACGGCGGAGCTCGCCGCCACGGCGATCCGCGGCCTCGAGGGGCGCCGCGCGACGCTGCTCGCAAACCACGGCGTGATCGCGGTCGGTGTGACGTTGAATGCCGCGCATGCGGTCGCGATCGAGGTCGAGAATCTGGCCGTCGAGTATCTCTCGATGCTGGCGGCGGGTCTCGAGCCAGTGTTGCTGAGCGACGGCGAGCTGCAGCGCGTGATCGACAAGTTCACTGACTACGGGAGGCTCGCGAGATCATGACGCAAGACGCCGCCAGGGGCCTGGTGCCGACGGAATGGCTGCTCGTCGCGCTCGGCGTCGTCGGACTCGCGGGCACCTGGGCGCAGGTCTTCGATTACCTCGCGCTCGGTTTCCTGCCGGGCAACGTGCAGTTCTGGAAGGAAACCGTCGCGACGCCGGCGAGCACATTCATCACGGTCGACGTGCTGGTGCTTGCGGCAGCGCTGTTCATCTGGATGTTCGGCGAGGGACGTCGCCTCGGCATCGGCGCCGGCTGGCTCTGGGGCTACTATCTCGCGAGCCTGCTGGTCGCCATCAGTTTTGCGCTGCCGTTGTTCCTCGCGCATCGCCACCGCCAGATCCGGTTGCACCGACCGGCGGAGATCGGCGCGCCGGCTGGTGCGGACTGGATCGCGATTGGCTTGGCAGTGCTGATTGCGCTGGTCGCGACCGCGTTCAGCCTGCGCCACGTGCCCTGAGGCAGTTCACCATCGCTGGATCGGGCAGTCCGTCACGACGTAGCCGCGCGCCTTCGGGTGCCAGACGTAATAGACGGGTCCCGCGCGGTAGTGAGGCACTCCGCCGAAGCTCACGATGGCCTGGTATTCCGGCCTGAATGACAGGAACAGGCCGACCGGCGGCGCGACGACCCTGTAGCCAGATCGATACGGTCGATACCACTGGCCGCTGCCGTAGTAGTAGCGATCGCCGTGGTAATGCACGACCCGGGCGCGTGGCGGCAAACGAGGCACGACGTGGTGACGGCGTGGATCGTAGTCCTGCCAGCGCTCGTCGCGACGGTACCGGTCGTCGTCGTAGCGGTCGTCGTAACGCTTGTCGTTCTGGGCGTGTGGCGGCGGATCGGCCAGCGCAGTGACCGGCTGCAGCGTCAGCGCCGCCAGTGCGGGCGCGCCGAGCCAATGGGCGATGCGTCGGTTCATGGTCGCCTCCTGCACGCGCCGAAAGGGCGGTGCTCCTGCGACCTAGAACGCTGGGGATCCGGCCCGGTTGACGCCCTCCGGCCCGTTCAGGCGCCGTCGAGCACCTCGAACGTCAGTCCGGAGTGCTTGATCAGGCGCGCAATGAGCCGGTCGCCGAAGATCGTCGCCGGCGTCCAGAAGCCGCCCTTCACACCGGTGTTGCCCAGGTCCTGAGCCAGGCAGGCCCCGGCCTGGCCGAGCATCTTGGCGGTCGAACCGTATCCCGGGTCGCGATCGCCGGTGACGCGGGTGCGGATCGAGCGGCCGTCCGCCGTCTTGCCGACGAAGCGCAGGTCGAAGAANCCACTCTTCTGCGCCTCGGCGCTCGGGCCTTCGCCCGGCCCNGGCAGCACGAAGCGCTCGAGCGCCCAGCGCGCCGGTNGGATCGCTCCGGCAACCATGAAGCCCGCCAGCCCGGCCGTCATGCCTGTGGCCGCCAGTCGACCCTTGAGGCCACGGCCCGTCAAGACCGCCTCGTCATAGGCGAAATCGGCACCATAGGCCTGCTTCGACAGAGCATTCGAGCGCTGCACGATTCGCGTGTTGATCGCGCTCATCACGAACGGCGCGACCCACGCGTCGAAGTCTGGGTCGAACTGCGCGGACGTCACGTTCGGTTGGCGTACCTCGGGTGCATAGCCTTCCGGGCAGATCGAATAGGGATTGGCGAGTTCCTTGCGCAGCGCGGGATTCGCGCTCGCCTCCTTGAACACGTTCATCATGCTTGCGACTGTGCCGCCCGAGAATCCGCCGCGCATCGCCTTGACGCGCATCTTGACGCGCGTGCACGGCTCGCCGAAGCGCTCCATCGCCTGCTGCTGCAGGAAGTGCACGCCAAGGTCCGACGGGATCGAGTCGAAGCCGCAGCAGTGCACGATACGCGCCCCGGACTTCCGAGCCGTCTTTTCGTAACCGTGGATCATGCGCCGGATCCACTGCACCTCGCCGGTCAGGTCGCAATAATCGGTGCCCGTTTCGGCACAGGCCTTGACCAGCGGCTCGCCGTACAGCGCATAAGGCCCCACGGTCGAGATCACGACCCGGGTCTGGCCGCAGAGCGCCTGGAGGGCATCGGCATCGGCCGCGTCCGCGATCACGATCGGCAGCCGCGCCGCTTTCGGGCCCAGCGAGGTGCGCAGCCGCTGCAGCTTCTGTTCGGATCGGCCCGCCAGCGCCCACTTGAGGCCGTCATGCGCCCCGAACTGTGCGAACAGGTAGCGGGCGAGGATCTGGCCGACGAAACTCGTCGCGCCGAAGACGGTCAGGTCGTGGGACGGGGACTTCATGGGCAGCCTCGGTCAGCGGGA
>Ga0031656_10000884_pt1 | contig 11019 bp, 7 predicted proteins | sample FrelakmetDIP11DI_FD_55080 | JGI IMG/M metagenome (GOLD analysis project Ga0031656, IMG submission 55080) | Freshwater lake sediment microbial communities from the University of Notre Dame, USA, for methane emissions studies - DIP11 DI | ecosystem: Environmental > Aquatic > Freshwater > Lake >... | reverse complement strand
TTATCCTGGGCGCTGGAGAAAGCGGGGTTGGATCGGCGATACTCAGTCGAAAAATGGGTTATGAAGTGTTTGTATCCGATGGTGGCCGCATATCGGATAAATACAAAACGGAATTATCCGAACAAGAGATATCGTTCGAGGAAGGAGGCCATTCGGAAACAAGGATCCTGGAAGCAGATGAAGTGATGAAGAGCCCGGGGATACCACATAAGAACCCGCTGGTACAAAAAGTAATACAAGCGGGCATAAGTATCACAGGAGAGTTTGAACTGGCTTATCGCTTTAAGGGGAGTAGCAAGATCATTGGCATAACGGGTAGTAATGGAAAAACAACAACTACGGCACTGACCTTTCATATCTGCAAAGAAGCAGGAATGGATGCAGCGCTTGTAGGTAATATCGGAATATCAATCGCACGCCAGGTAGCAATGGATCCGAAGCCTCTCTATGTGGCAGAGATCAGCAGTTTCCAGCTTGATGATATCCGGGATTTTCGTCCTGACACAGCCATCCTCACAAATATAACGGAGGATCATCTTGACAGGTATGATTACCAATTCGAAAACTATATCCGTGCCAAATTTAATATCGTGAAGAATCAGACTGTAGAAGATCATTTTATTTATTGCGAAGACGACCCTGTGACAATGAACCATATAAACCAATTTCATTTCAACTCTAACCCATTGCCGTTTACTATGAAGAGAGAAATCCCTAAAGGGGCCTTTATTACGAACAACCGGATGACGGTGGCGGGTACTGAACCCTTATCGATGAGTATTTATGATTTCGCTTTAAAAGGGAAACATAACCAGTATAATACCATGGCAGCTTGCCTGGCAGCAACAACCGTTGGTATCCGCAAAGAAAAAATCCGTGATGCGGTTAAAACTTTTGAAAGCCTCGAACACCGGATGGAAACTGTAATGACGATCCGCGGTGTGGAGTTTGTTAACGACAGTAAAGCTACCAATGTCAACAGTACCTGGTTTGCACTGGAAAGCATGACGAAACCCGTGATCCTGATCCTGGGCGGAGTAGATAAGGGCAATGATTATTCGCTTCTGATGGATTTAGTGAAAGAGAAAGTAAAGGCGATTGTTTGCCTGGGTAAGGATAATACCAAAATACACAAAGCTTTTGGCAATTCCGTGGAGGTGATGGTCAATACGGACAACGCCATTGATGCAGTGAAAGCTTCCTTTCACCTGTCTTCAAAAGGCGATGTGGTTTTATTAAGCCCTGCATGTGCAAGTTTTGATCTTTTTGCAAATTATGAAGACAGGGGCAGGCAGTTTAAAGCAGCAGTAAAGGAATTATAATAAAGTATTCTTTGCGGACACCTAAATGACCTTGTGTCCTGGCGGCAAAGACAATAAAAAAATGAACGGACAAACATCCATATCATCTTCTGCATTCTCCCGGTTCAGTAGCAGGACCAAGGGCGATAAGGTTATCTGGGCTATTGTAGTTGTATTAACTATGATGAGCCTGCTGGTGGTATATAGCAGTACAGGTACGTTGGCTTATAAACTATCAAAAAGCACTGAGTCTTATTTGTTCAAGCAAGTTGTGTTTATTGCCATCGGTGTTGCGCTGATCTATTTTGCCCACCTGGTAAATTATACTATCTATTCACGTGTTGCGATCGTTATCTTCTTAATATCTATTCCTTTATTATTATATACCCTGTTTTTTGGGTCGAGCATCAATGAAGCCAACCGATGGATCAAACTGCCCATCATAAACCTGACTTTTCAAACATCCGACATGGCCAAACTTGCCCTATTTATGTACCTGGGCCGCCAGCTTAGTCGCAAGCAAAATGTCATCAAGGATTTTAAAAAAGGATTTTTACCATTGATCGTTCCCGTTGGAATTGTTTGTTTGCTGATTGCACCGGCCAACCTGTCAACCGCATTACTCGTAGGGGCTACCAGCCTGCTGCTCATGTTTATTGGCAGGGTAAGTATGAAGCATATAGGAATGGTTATTGGAATTGCTGCAATACCGGTAGCAATATTGATAGCCCTTTCCGTTGCGTATTATGACAAAGAAGGAGGTAAGACAACTGAACTGCCTGCAATATTGACCAAGGGCAGAACAGAAACATGGATAAAAAGAGTTCAAAGTTTCATATATGCCGATAAGCAGGAAACGGCGTACCAGGTGCAGCAGGCAAAGATCGCCATTGCCAAAGGTGGCTGGCTTGGACTTGGACCGGGAAACAGTGAAGCCCGGAATTTCCTGCCTCATCCTTATTCGGATTTTATTTATGCGATCATCATTGAGGAGTATGGATTAATTGGCGGGGCATTGGTGCTGTTTATTTACCTGGCCTTTCTTTTTCGGTGTATACGGATTTTTAAGCGATGTCCCTATGCATTTGGTGCATTCCTGGCGCTGGGATTGAGTTTTACGCTGGTGATACAGGCAATGGCCAATATGGCGGTGAATGTGAACCTGTTTCCGGTTACAGGGGTAACCCTGCCGTTGGTAAGTATGGGCGGAAGTTCTTTCTTGTTTACCTGTGTCGCCATCGGCATCATTTTAAGTGTGGCGCGTAATGTTGAACAACTGGAAGGGAAAAAATTAAAAGAAGAGGTCATAGAAGAATAATACAGGTATGCGTAACCGTAAAATAGTCATAGCAGGTGGAGGAACAGGAGGCCATATTTTCCCGGCAGTGGCTATAGCAAATGCACTAAAAAGCCAGGCCCCGGAAACAGAAATATTATTTATCGGTGCGAAGGGTAAAATGGAAATGGAAAAAGTGCCAGAAGCCGGATTCAGGATAGAGGGGTTGGATATTGCGGGTTTCAACAGAAGTTCTTTGATAAAAAACCTGTCTTTGCCTGTAAAACTGGTAAAGAGTTTTTTCCAGGTAAGGAAAATTTTGAGTGCATTCAGGCCAGACGCGGCTATTGGTGTAGGTGGCTACTCCAGTTTCCCTGTTTTGAAATATGCGCAGGGGAAAGGTATACCCACATTCATTCATGAAAGCAATTCTTTCGCCGGCCGTGCCAATATCATGTTAGGAAAAAACGCAAGAAAGATATTTGTAGCCGTTGATGGGATGGAGGTTTTTTTCCCTGCACAAAAAATTGTGATAACCGGAAACCCGGTTCGGGCAGTCATCAGCTCTTCACACATTTCCAGGGAAGAAGGCATCCGTTTTTTTGGCCTTGATCCTGCTAAAAAAACCATTTTGTCTTTAGGCGGCAGCCTGGGTGCCCAAAGTATAAATGAATCAGTGGAGGCAGGACTTGAATCTATTGGAAAAGCAGGCCTGCAGTTAATTTGGCAAACGGGGAAGCCTTATGCCGAAAGGGCCAAGGTAGCAGTTAAGGGCAGGTCGAATGTTTGGTCAGGGCAATTTATAAAGGAAATGCAATACGCATATGCGGCGGGGGATATACTTATCTCTCGTGCAGGCGCAATGGCCATTGCAGAAATTACTGTGATGAAGAAACCGGCTGTCTTTGTTCCTTACCCCTTTGCTGCTGAGGATCACCAGACAGTCAACGCTATGAAAATGCAGGATAAACATGCGGGTATGATGATTATTGACAGTGAGGCGCAAACGAAATTGATACCTGCGGTGATTGAACTTGCGGCAGATGAAAAACGGCAATTGGAAATGAAGGAGCAGTCTGGTAAACTCTCGGTATTGGACGCTGATAAAATCATTGCCAGGGCGATACTGGCGGAACTTGAAAAGGAGAATATTAAGTGATGAAGCTGGCGGATATACGACAAGTTTATTTTATAGGAATTGGCGGTATTGGCATGAGCGCTTTGTCGCGGTATTTCAGGTCAAAGGGGATTGCTGTAAGCGGCTACGACAGAACCGCCACTATCCTTACCCGTAAGTTGGAAGATGATGGGATGAAGATTGTATATGAAGACAGGCCGGAAACCATTCCTTCGCTGGTGGATTTGGTAGTGTATACACCCGCGATCCCGGCAGGAAATAAGATACTGCAATATTTCAAGTCCAGGAATCAGCCTATCTATAAGAGAAGTGACGTGCTGCAGCTGATCAGTGAAAGTTCTTTTAATATATGTATAGCTGGTACGCACGGTAAAACAACCATCAGTACCATGACGGCGCATGTACTCAGGCATTCGGGTTATGGATGTAATGCTTTCCTGGGTGGAATTGCCGTCAATTATGACACCAATTTCTGGAGCCACGAACGTAATGTGTCGGTGATAGAAGCTGATGAATATGACAGAAGTTTTTTGAAACTCAGCCCGGATATAGCAGTTATATCGGCCATGGATGCCGATCACCTGGATATCTACGGAACGGCGGAAGAGATGGAGAANGCTTTTATCGCATTTTCNGGAAAAGTAAAAAGCAGTGGCGTATTGTTTGCGCAAAGCGGTTTGAAACGAGGTGCCGAATTGCAGTCGCCCAGGCAGTTTACCTATGCGCTGCAGGATGGAAAAGCTGATATTTCAGCGGAGAGCCTGGTGGCAAAAGACGGAGCATATCANTATACAGTTCGGTTCAATGCGTGGAAGTTGATTGATGTTACGCTGCACATGGGTGGATTGCATAATGTGGAAAACAGCCTCGCGGCCATTGCCATAGCCCATGAACTGGGTATTGCCGATGACAGGATCCGGGATGCCGTCGCAGNTTTCAGGGGGGTGAAAAGACGCTTCGAGTATAAGTTGAAGAATGACCGATTTACTTACGTAGATGATTACGCGCACCATCCTGAAGAGATTCGGGCGCTGATAACAGGTGCAAGGGATATGTTCAGAGGAAAAAAATGTACGGTTATTTTTCAGCCGCACCTTTTCAGCAGAACCAGGGATTTTGTGAAAGGTTTCGCGGAAAGCCTCGACCTGGCAGATGAAGTGATATTACTTCCGGTCTATCCGGCGAGGGAAGAGCCGATACCCGGAGTAGAGAGTGAAATAATTTCGGCATTGATGAAAAAAAAAGTGAGTGTATTGAGAAACAAAGAAGAAGTCCTGCAGTGGATCGATGAAAACCAACCTGAGTTACTGATTACTGCCGGAGCGGGGGATATTGATCAATTAAGTGAAACCATAACGAACATACTTATAAAAAAATAATATGCGGAGTATGAGCAGGATATGGAAAGGACTTATGATGGCAGGATGGATCAGCCTGGGTGTGGGTTTGCTAACCCTGCTGGTTGCTGCCATGAATACAAAAAATGCAAAACAGTGTAGTGATGTGATCATCAGTTTCACAAACCCGGCTGAAGTTTTATATACTGGCAAGGAATCAATCGCCCGTANACTGGATGAAAATGGTTTGTCTGTTTTAAAAGGAAAGTCGATCAAAAACTTTGATTTGAAGGCAATGGAAGACCGGCTGGAAAGAGATCCCTGGATACACAATGCGGAATTGTTTTTTGATAATAACAGGGTGCTTCGGGTAAACATTGANGAAAATAAACCTATTGCACGCATATTCACTCTAAAAGGGAATACTTTTTATATCGACAGTAGCCTGCATCGATTACCGCTTAATGAAAGATACACGCCCCGGCTGCCTGTTTTTACCGGATTCCCCGGGGAAAGGTATCCATGGAAAGGGAAAGACAAGAAATTGATGCTTGAAGTAAAGAAAATGGCCCAATTTTTTGAAACCGATTCATTCTGGATGGCGCAGATAGACCAGTGCGAAATAAATGAACAAAGAAACTTTGAACTGATGCCCAAAATTGGCGATCATGTCATTCTATTTGGTAATGGTAATAATATCCCTGAAAGGTTCAGGAAGCTGGATATTTTTTATAAGCAGGTATTGGCTAAAACTGGATTCAATACCTATCAGGAAATAAATGTAGAATACGANGGACAAGTGGTAGCAACAAAAAGGAAACAATCGCTATAAAATTTCTGATACGGCACAGTCGAATCTCTGGATGCGGCAGTGGCGTTTAATGACTCAGCATCAGGTGTTGGCAGTTGCGCAGTCAACCCTGGCCCCGAAGAGTAAGGAGGAGTTGGATCTCCCCTCTTCAAAACAATCCGTTCCCGATCCTATTAAAACCAAGTCTTCTAACAAAAATCCTGTTTCCGGGAAGCCTAAAGAATCGGGAACAAAAGGTGCTTTACCCGCTGAAAAAACTTTGCCAAAGGCTGTGTTGCCAAAGGCTGAAAAAGAATCATGATCAAAGCAGGAACCAGTTGGCAATGTAGTTACAAAGGGTATGTATCAATCATTGCCAACTGCTCACTGACTAATTAAAAATGAAAAAAGAAAACCAGAAAAAATACAACTATGAGTAACGAACAGCCCATCATTGTTGGCTTGGACATTGGAACAACCAAAATAGCAGCCATTGCAGGACGAAAGAACGATTTCGGTAAACTTGAAATTCTTGGTTTTGGCAGGGCCAACAGTAATGGCGTACAACACGGAATGGTGCTAAACATCGACCAAACCATCAAGGCCATACAGCAGGCTTTGGAGAATTGTTATGCCTCGAACCCCAACCTGGAGATACAGGAAGTGTATGTGGGAATTGCAGGGCATCACATTAAAAGCTTACAGACCCGCGGCGATATTGTAAGGAGATCCACCGATGATGAAATCAAGCAGGATGAGATTGACCAGCTGATTGCGGATCAGTATAAGACTTATATTCCCGCAGGCGACCAGATCATAGACGTGATCCCGCAGGAATTTACTGTTGATAATTTCCAGAATATTCCCAATCCAATTGGCTATAGCGGTGTGAAAGTTGGCGCTAATTTTCACATTATTACTGGCGATAAAAATGCCATCCGGAATATTAACCGCAGTGTAGAAAAATCTGGTTTGAAAGTCCGGGACCTGGTGTTGCAACCGCTGGCATCAGCAGCTGCGGTCATGTGTGAGCAGGACCTGGAAGCGGGTGTGGCCATCGTTGACATTGGAGGCGGAACCACCGACCTCGCTGTTTTTTATGAGGGAATTCTCAAGCATACGGCAGTGATACCTTTCGGTGGCGAGAATATTACGAATGATATTAAAACCGGACTTGGAGTTTTGAAAACCCAGGCTGAACAAATGAAGATACAGTTCGGCAGCGCTTTGGCAGACGAAGCCAAGACCAATGCATACATCACCATCCCTGGTCTCAGGGGCATGCCACCTAAAGAAATCAGCGTAAAAAACCTGGCAAATATCATCCAGGCAAGGATGAGTGAGATATTGGATTTTGTCAGCTATCATTTAAAGCAAGTTGGCCTCGACAGCAGGATGTTGAATGGTGGTGTTGTACTCACTGGTGGCGGATCTCAATTGAAACATCTTATACAATTATCTGAATATGCCACTGGACTAAATGCACGAATTGGTTATCCCAACGAACACCTGGCGGCCGGCCATATTGATGAACTCGCCAAGCCAATGTACGCCACATGTATTGGTCTTATACTCAAAGGATATAACGTGTATGAAAATAACCAGACCAGGACCTGGGCATCAGAAAACAATGATCACTCCATGGCTGAAGTAGAAAACGATACAACCGAAATTGTAAATGCCGGTGACGGTACCATTGGCGTAAAAGTCAGGAAACGAGGCAAGACACTAAAAGGATTTATGGACTCGATAAAAGACGGGCTTATTGATTTATTCAAGGAAGAAGAAGACAGTCATTTATAATATTGCTCACTGAGCCATAGAAGATACGATTGACAAGCAACAACAAAAAGAGAACTTTCATTATTAACCCTTCCGGCAGGCTACAAAATTAAAAGCAAGCGGAATGTAAAACAGCAAGACATGATTCATTTTGATTTACCGAAAGACCAGTCATCCATCATCAAAGTAATTGGTGTAGGTGGTGGAGGAAGCAATGCGGTGAACTACATGCACAGCCAGGGCATTGATGGCGTCAATTTTGTGATCTGTAATACAGATTCACAAGCATTAGCACTTAGTAAAGTGCCCAATAAGATTCAACTCGGCCCAACGCTCACACAGGGATTGGGTGCGGGAGCAAATCCCGAAATTGGGAGGCAGGCAACAGAAGAGAGCCTCGAAGAAGTACGCCGCATTTTGGAAGTAAATACCAAAATGGTTTTTGTGACTGCAGGCATGGGCGGGGGTACGGGAACAGGCGGCGCACCAATCGTAGCCAAGATGAGCCGCGATATGGGTATCCTTACAGTCGGTATCGTCACCACGCCTTTTTCATACGAAGGAAAGAAAAGGATACTGCAGGCAGAAGAAGGAATAAATAAATTGAAGGAATACGTAGATACCCTGCTGGTGATCAGCAACGATAAATTACGCCACCAGTTTGGGAACCTTACCATGCGGGCTGCTTTTTCCACTGCCGATAATGTTCTGGCAACCGCAGCGAAATGCATTACAGATGTGATCAGTTCCACGGGTCAGATCAATGTGGATTTTGCGGATGTATGTACGGTTATGCGCAACGGTGGTGTTGCAATACTTGGCAGCGCAACGGCCGAAGGAGAAAACAGGGCACAGCTGGCCATTGAGCAAGCGCTCAATTCTCCATTGCTCAATGACAACGACATACGGGGTGCTAAATGGATACTCATCAATATAAACTCAGCCGAAGGTGCCTCAGAATTCACTATGGATGAAGTTGAAATTATTCAGCAGTACCTGCTTAATCATGCAGGTCCTGAATCCGATGTAATCCTGGGTATGGGCTATGATAATGGACTGGGTAACCAGATTGGCATCACACTCATTGCAACAGGTTTTGAACATAAAAATCCATTCGACAGGCCTGGTATGCCGGCCGAGGAAAAAGAAAAGGTTCCGGAAAAGATCATCCTTAAACTCGATGTAAAAGAGCCGGTAAAAGAGGAAATTTCCCCACTGGTAACGATTGCGGAAGAAAAAGATGAAATGGCGCCAACTTTGGTGGATTTGTCACAAAATATTGGTATTCAATTTATTGTTGAAGAAGATTTGATGGATATACCTGTATCAGAAGAAAAGGAAATTATACATTTTGAATTAAGTTCCATATCTTCATCAACCCAAGAACAAATTCCTACAAAAGATCAGCAGCTGGAAATACCTGCACCACAAATTCAAATTTCATCATTTTCGGAAAAGGACGATAAAGAAGCTAGCTCCACTTTGACGTCAGGTGGATTTTTGGCCAGACCATCCAACATCTATGCTGAGGAACCTTCGAATTTTGAATCCAACAATCATGGCTCTCTCGAGGAGCCAAATCAGAAGCACAAGGAGGAGGATCCATCCTCTGACATGCAACTGGTCATTAAAGAAAACCAAGCGGCGGATGAGCCCGTGGCACCATCAATTCATGTTACAATGGCTCCAGTCGAGGAACCTGCTTTGCAGGACGAGACGGATGACCAGCGGAGAAAAGCAGCAGAACGTTTACACAAGTTGCGCAACCTGTCGTTTAACCTTAATGCTGCCGATCCCAATAATGAGTTTGAAAATGTGCCGGCTTATATCCGCCGCAATTTACATGTACACAATACGGCTCTTACTTCAGTTGAAAAATTTTACAGCAACTATACGGTAAAGACTGATGAAAATAACAAGGGACAAATCAGCACCCTTAATACCTTCCTGGAAGGCAAAAAACCTGATTAAGTTAGTCCTGTTACTCAAAGTCGGTAACAGGTTTTCTTTTTTGTTAATAGAAGTACCTATTTGAAACCACATCGAGCGTAAGGCTCATCTTTAATTCCCTTGTTGTCCAGCAGGGGAATTTTTTTTTGAGAAAGTCGTCAGTCACCAGTATTCAGTCGTCAGTAGCCAGTCAACAGCCAAAGGCAGAGTCTTTAGTCGTGAGTCATTAGTCAAGAGCCGAATGCAGGAGTCGTTAGTCGGGAGTCTTTAGTCAACAGCCGAATGCAATACCTTATTGGTGATTTAGGTATTTTTTAGATATCAATTGAATAGAACTGTTTACGATTAACAAGGCCTGTTTTTGGCGACTGGCGACTGGTGACTGACGACTTGTATTTGTCAACTATCAACTGTTTTTTTCTAACAAGTTCCCTTTAGTTATGTAATTTATTTCCTAACAGTTTACATTTGCATTTAATATATGCCAACAGTATTAATTACAGGCGGAACCGGAATGATTGGAACTGCCTTGAGCCGACACCTGCTGAGTGAGGGTTATAATGTGATCATCCTTTCCCGGAATCCCCGGGAAACTGCTGTTCGCCATAACCTTGGAACGGAAAGAAGGATATTCCGCTCGAGTGGAAACCTTTTTTACTCACGTTGGGATATCAATAGGATGACCATTGACGCAACGGCAATTAGTGAAGCCGATTATGTAATACATCTGGCAGGGGCCGGTGTGGCAGATAAACGATGGACTGCCGCTCGAAAAAAAGAGATTTTGGAAAGCCGCACAAGGAGCAGCGCCCTTTTGCTGAAATGTCTGCAGAACAACCCTAACAAGATCAAAGCGGTGATCAGCGCTTCCGCCATTGGTTGGTATGGATCGGATAATGGGAAAGTTTTTACGGAGGAGGATCCGGCTGCCGGCGATTTCCTGGGTCAGACATGCGCAGCCTGGGAAAATAGTATTCAGCCAGTCGTTGAGCTTGGTAAGAGGCTGGTAAAATTAAGGCTGGGTATTGTTTTGAGTAATGAAGGAGGAGCGCTTAGAGAATTTAAAAAACCTCTCGCCCTGGGAGTAGCTGCAATTTTGGGTGATGGCAAACAAATGACCAGCTGGATACATATAGATGATCTTTGCCGGGGATTTTTATTTGCTATTGAAAACCGAGAGCTTGAAGGCGTATATAACCTTGCAGCGCCGGAACCTGTAGATAATAAAACCCTGATGCTGACCCTGGCCCAAAATAGGAAGAGGAAATCCTATGTATCCTTTAATGTACCATCTTCTTTATTGAAATTGGCTTTAGGTGAAATGAGTGTTGAGATTTTAAAAAGCGCAACTGTAAGCAGCCTTAAAATACAGCAAGCGGGGTTTAATTTTATTTACCCAAATATAAAATCAGCTATCAATAACCTCTCGAATTGAATTTTCAAAT
>Ga0031656_10000879_pt1 | contig 11043 bp, 14 predicted proteins | sample FrelakmetDIP11DI_FD_55080 | JGI IMG/M metagenome (GOLD analysis project Ga0031656, IMG submission 55080) | Freshwater lake sediment microbial communities from the University of Notre Dame, USA, for methane emissions studies - DIP11 DI | ecosystem: Environmental > Aquatic > Freshwater > Lake >... | reverse complement strand
AGAAACGTTTTCCCGGGTAATGGGTACAGCCACAAGCAAACAAAAAAAGAAAACGATAAAATCTGTTCAGTCCTTCATCTAATAAACTTCCCCCAAAGTGATTGATAAACGCGGACTTCAGCCACAAGTGGAGAATTTGAAAGCATATCAATTCCCACTGAATTCCTTTTCAACTCTGCATGTAGGGGCAGTTTATGGTCGAATTGATTTCAATCGGTATTAAACACCTGTTACGAAAACGATATTGAGAGGAACTTAATAAATAAGGTGAAGATCGAAGTGCCTTTATAATAAAGGGAAGCCACGAATACCGCCCGGGTCTTCTGACCCAGTCTCAGCCTTCGTGGCTTGTTTCTCTAAAACTTATGGCTTCCCTTTAATGACAGCACTTGTGGTCGTGTTTGTGATGGTCGTCATCATGCTTATGCTCATGGCTATGTTTCTCTACTAAATGTTTATGCTCGTGACCATCATGAGAATGAGACGCTTCTTTGTGCTCATGCTCGTGTTCATGCTTATCCTTGTTATGACAGCACATTTATCATCACCTCCCTTTCTAAATATATGTATATCACGTAAATGACTTAAAGTCAATTTTTAATCAGCAGAGTTACTTATGATCTCCTTTATGTTTATAAGTATGTTCATTGATTTTTAAAATTATTGATGTATTTTCTCTTGCGCTTAATCCCCTTCTCTCAAGTTATCCTATAATTATACTGCCTCCTTTGAAAACCATTTTCAGTCCTATAATTGCACCTTATAGCCCTCTACAAGCCGTTCAAACATCCAGCGGTTGAATCATTTTTTTGCCCTCACCACTTACTGTTATTTTTATCTCATATAATTCAGTCAGTGTACCAGAGGTGATGGTTTCCGCTATATTTCCTTTTCTCAAAATCTTGCCGTTCTTAAATAAAACAATTTCATCAGAAAAAGCGGCAGCCATATTCGGATCGTGGAGAGTAATAAGGATAGTCAACTTATGTTCAGATAAAATAGTCCGGATCAGTCTTAAAACAGTGATTTGATTTTTGTAGTCCAGATGGGATATAGGCTCATCCATGAACATCACAGGCGATTCCTGCGCAAGACTGCGGGCAATTAAAACCAACTGCTTCTCGCCGCCGCTCAGTTTTGTATAAATCCTCTGTGACAGTCTGCCGATACCTACTGTTTTCAAAGCATCGAGTGCTAAGTCGTAGTCCTTCTTTCGTGGAGCAGCAAAAAGTGACAGATGGCAAGACCTTCCCATGAGAACGATATCAACGACCCTATAGGGGAAAACAGTATGGTGATTCTGCGGCATATAAGATATAAGCCTGGACCTCTGAACAGAAGATAATGTCGTCAGATTCCTGCCGTTTATAGAAATTTCTCCTGTTTGAGTCTTATAGAAGCCAGCCAGGCATTTCAATAATGTGGTCTTCCCGCTCCCGTTTGGCCCCAAAATAGTTGTAACGGTACCCTTTTGAACGGTCATGGTTACATTGTCGAGCGACGGCACTTCAGATTCATTGTAGTAAAACGAGAGTTGGTTTACTTCTATCATGATTCCCAGATTTCCCTGCTTCTTTTCAGGAGAAACATAAAAAAAGGCGCTCCGCACAGGCTTGTGATAATCCCGACAGGAATCTCAAAATCAGTTAGTCCCCTGGCTAACGTATCAACCCAGAGCATGAATATCCCGCCGGAGAGGATTGTAAAAGGGACCAACCGTTTATGTTCAGAACCAACAATGAGACGGGCCATATGCGGAACCATCAACCCCACCCAGCCGATAATCCCGCACACTGAGACGGATAATGCCGTGAGAAGAGAGGCTATCACGATTATAATTGTTCTGTAACAGGCAGCGTTCATTCCTAATGCGCGTGCTTCCTCTTCCCCCATTGAGAGTATGTTCAGGCGCCATCTCATGAGATGAAGCAGGACAAGTCCAAACACCATAAGAGGGACTACCGATACTATTACCTTCCAGCTTGCATTTGTCAGACTGCCCATCAGCCAGAAAATAATGCTCCCGAGCCGGTAAGGGTCGACCATTAACTGTATCACTGCAATCCCTGCGGAGAACAATGACGATACGACGATCCCCGCCAATATCAATGACAAAACCGGAACTTCCCTGCGGGAACGGGCGAGAAAAAGCGCTAACGTGACCGCCGAAAGGCCGCACACAAAAGAAGCTATTTGTACCGGTATATGCGGCAAGAAGGCCAGAGACAGGGCAGCGCCTAAAGCAGCACCGGCAGAAACACCGAGAATAAAAGGGTCTATGAGAGGATTACGGAAAAGCGCCTGAAGCGAGACCCCGGACCCGGCAAGCGACATGCCCACTGCAATCGCGAGGATGATTCTCGGGATCCTGATCTCATAGAGAGCAGTCTCCATCGTTGTGATGGCGGCAGTCCCCTTCCTCATGCCGGATATGCTCTGAAAAAGACTGGTAAAAATATCCGTGATAGGAATATGATAGGCTCCGATCGATAATGAAACAAGAAAACTCGCGATGAGAAGCATAAGCATCAGGGGCCAGATGAACATATCTCTTGAGGTTAGCGGCTGTTTTGCCTGCATGGTTATCGTTCTTTTTGAAGCTGCGCGGCAAAAACCGCTGCAGGATGTCCCTCCGGCAATTCACGGAAAGAAAACGGAACCCCCTCTTTATTCTTTTGAGTGAGTTTTTCCCTGAGACCTTCCAGGTATTGAATCATTTCCGATTTGCCTGCATCGCTCCGCTCACCTTTAAAAATCAGAATAAACGCATCTTCATGAAAAGGCGCTTCATAGCCTGTGGGAATATTCGGTCCGAACCAGAATAGGCTGCCGGGTTTCATATGAAACCGTTTTCCCTGGCTGCACAATACCCATTCACCTTTGACCGTAAAGATTATGCTTTCTGTTGAATGGGGATGCTCGTCACAGTACATGCCCGGGTGCAGCGCGATAAAATGACTCTGACAGCCTTTTCCAAGAATAAGTGGACCGATTGTCCCTTCAAGGGTTTCCACGCCTTCCTGTGTCATAACATTGCTGATAATTTCTATACCTTCAGGATACTGATTCATTGTTTTTCTTCCTTTCACTCTCGCTAAGAATAGTTTTTAACCTTATAACAAGCCTGTCATAAAAAATATCGGAATATGGTCTCGTCAGACATGAAAGAGATATCCGTTCACGCATTCTCTCTTCCTGATCACCAGGCGCCATCTGGAAATTATGATCTGCTTCAGGGATTATCTCCCGGATAACCTCTGAATTGCCTGATTCCCTAATGCGGGTCTCAATGATTTTTGCATCACCGGGCGGCACATTCATATCATACTGCCCCTGCATGATTACGACAGGCCGCTTCAAGTAGCCGAAAAACGGCAGGGGTTGTTGTTCGAGTTGCTCGCGGGTAGGAGGAAGATACATATCCCATGTACGCTCTTTATAGAAAAGCGTATAGAACTCGATGCCTTCAAGAGCTTTTTCGAACATCTCCCTGTAATGAAGTCCGAGGGCTAATGCTTTCGGAGCCACCTGCTCCACCCATCTTAAATGCGCAGGGGACTGCATTGCATACACAGCAGTCCTTCCATAGTTGTACCGATAGAGTTCTTCTATGCTGCTCCCCAGAGCGCCCAGGAGAGCATACGCAAAAGGTTCAATGCCCTTTTTCGCAAGCAAACAGGTGTAATATGCACCGGCACTTTCGCCTGCAATGATAATGCTGTTTCCATCAATGGAAGGCTGCTTTTGCAGGAACTTCCATACCGCTTGAAGAGCTGATACATGATCGTCGATATGGGGAAATCTTTTCTCAAAGAAACGGCTCTGTCCATATCCGGGCTTATCGTATCTGATGGACGCAAACCCTTTTTGGGCAAGCCTGTGCGCCAGTAATTTCATCGCCTTTCTCGGGGGGCCGGGATGCTGAACATCCATAAGCTCTCCGTCACGCAGCTGGGAGAGAGAACCGCCCGCTAAGATGACCGCCGGCACCTTGCCGTGGCTAACGGGGACAGTCATCACCGCACCCAGCTGCATTGCCTCTGATTCTATAATGACTGGGGTTTCATAAAAATCCATTTTTGTCTTTTCATGTTTCATTGCAGATACTCCTCCACAAATTCCGGATGAACACTGCTGAAATCGGGGCCATAGAACACTTTATGGTAGGTATCCAGCAACTGCAGTGCCTCCTCGGCGGTGATCCTGTCCGGATAGCACCAATGGGCCACCATCACCGCCATGAGAGCAGCGTACGGACTGAAATTGGCCCTTTTATCAGGGGTCTTATAGACTCTGGCGTTCTGAACAGCTGCGACCGGAGCCCACTGCAGATCCCGGAGAATATCTTCCGGGGAATACGGCGCCCATCCCCCGATGATAATAACATCGGGGTTCATCCGAATAATCTGCTCGACGGATAACTCGGCAACCCATGGTTCAAATGACAAATCAGATGTCACATCCACCCCGCCGGCCTTTTCAATAATATCGTGGAATATCCACTTTTTCCCGTATACCAGTGTGCGCGTCCCACCCAGCCAAAGCACCTTCACATTCTTTTGCCGGGCTGTATCGCTCTGAATTCGGTGTAGCAGCTGCTGCATCGCTTTCCTGATACGCTCACTGTCATCGGTCCTTTGCAGGGCATCACCAACCTGCTGTACAATGGTGTCGATGTCGTTAAAATTGCGCGCATGCACAGTAACCGTCTTGAATCCTAACTGCCGGAGCCGCTCTATCATCTGCGTATTCCCGGCCCAGGTAAGAATGACGGTCGGATGTGAAGAAAAGAGGCTCTCGAAATTGATCTCGCCTGTATCGGAGAACGAAGTATATGCCTTTGGCGGTGGATTCATCTTCCTTACCAGACGGTTATCGATACTTGTCCGGGGGAGTGAAACGACCTGGTCCCATCCTTTCAGGGCAAGGATTACCTCCTCAAGACTGACCGTTGCCACTGCCGCCCTAACAGGGGTATCCGGGAGTATCTGCGCTCTCCCGGATTCCCCGTTATGGGAACCGTTCCTTTTCAATGCTATTGCACCAGCAATGACAAGCACCGCAATGGCGGCTATCAGTAAAAAAATACCTTTTATCTTCACTCTTCTGCTACTCACGAATTCCCTTCACTACATGGTATAGGTCATGGTCAAAAGCCATTTCCTCTCCGAAGCTTTCCAGTAGAGGTAATATTCCTCGTTGAAGATATTATCCACAGAGAAGGTGAACTTTATCTCTTTTGTGACATCAAGGCCAAGAGATGCATTAACAAGGGTATATTCATCATTGGCAAGCGGTACATTCTCGGCTTTATCGGTATTGTCGCTTCTGCTATATGCCTTATCTACATGATTGGCATAGATGCGGAGTTGTGCTTTTTTGTAGGTTACATCCGCTCCGACATTCCAGGACAGTTCCGGGACATAGGTCAGTTCATTGCCCTCCTGCGCAGGCGCCTGGTCGTTTTTCGTCATCTCACTGTCCTGATAGGTCAGGTTTCCGAAAAACGAAATCCAGGTGAGCGGCCTGACGATCAGTTCTGCTTCCACACCTTTGATTTCGGATTCCGCCCCGCTGTACCAGCGCTGCTTTCCGTCAGCGTCGATTTTTTGGAAAAGCGCGTCCTTTATATAGTTTTCGAAATAGGTTGCTGAGAGCCGAACCTTCTTATCGAAAAAAATCTGATCGAGACCGACTTCCCATGAATAGACCGTTTCCGGATCGAGATCGCGATTCGGCAGGGTCGGGATATCATCCGGTCCTCCACCGGGCAATACTCGGTAAAGCTTATCAATATCAGGCGGCTTAAACCCCATGCCGGCAGAGGCGCGGAGGCGCGTGTCCTTCAACGGTTCGTACCCGACAGATAGTTTCGGACTGAGCATGGAATCATCTCTGGTATCAAAATCCTGTTTGGGAGTACCCGAAATGGCGGTTTCTCCTTTTGTTTCCCAGTAATCAAACCTGAGGGCAGGGATGACCGTCACCTGTTGAACCGGCTTCCACTCCGTCTGTGCAAAAGCCGAGTAATAATAGTTGTCACCCTCGATATGGGTGGTCTTACTCTTTGTTGAGTCCTCATCGCGCCAGTCGCTCAGCGGCCACACATTCTGTTCCCCGTTATCCCACCTGAAGGCAAGCCCTACCGTTGCCATAAGATTGTTCCTCAAGGATATATCAGCCTGTAATGTACTGTTCAGCACCGTGGAAGGATAGTCGTAAAAAGTGCCGTCCCCTCCATCGCGGGTTGCATTTGCAGGCCACCAAACATCTGGTATGGTGTAGTAACGGTACTGGTAGGTCAGTCCTGCATCTGCCTTTATGGTCAGACGATCAGAGATTTCATTTACATAATTGGCGACTACGATATCGTTGTCACGTCCTCCGAATATCCATCCAATAAAATCCGCCTCTTTTATCGATATCCTTTTGCCGTCAAAGAAGACTGTTCCGTTCGTGATATCACTTCCGTCTGCATTGTGGAGATAAGAATTGAAGTCGTCCCATTCGTCTTCTTGTTCGCTGTGTGTGTAGTGAAGACTCAAAGAATGCCCTTTGGAAAACTCATAGCTGCCTTTGATAAAGACATTCCAGTCTGTTGTTTCGTTGTCCCCTGTGTTTCCTATGATATATCTCGTCTGCTTTCCGGTTATGTCGGTAGTGCGCTTTGGAGGATTGATGACGATATCATCGGGTTGCTGTTCTCCTTCGGAAGCTCCCTTTGCTACTATATATGTCGGGTAACCGTCGGTATGTTTCCTTTCGATCCCGGCATTAATACTGAGCTTATCAAATAATTTATCCCCATAGTTGAGACGAAAGACTGTGGTATTGTCTTCTCCATATCCAGCTTCAGCAGAGAAGGTGCGTTTCTGCGGTGTCTTGGTAATAATATTGATGACGCCTCCCATGGCGTTGATTCCGTACAACGCTGAAAAAGGACCTTTTACCACTTCTATGCGTTCAACCTGATCAATATTAAGTCCGCTCCATGGAACACCGCCCCATACCGTTGAATTGATAGGCTGATTGTCAAGAAGAACCAGATTGCGCTCATTCCCGTAAATACCCCTGATATTGACACTCGCGCCAACATCTGCAATGCCCCTCATCCTCCGGTTCCATACTCCTGCCGCGTATTTCAGGGCTTCATCAAGGTTCAGAATATTATTCGCCTTAATATCCTCTGCTGTTACTACCGTTACACTTACGGGGACATCCTTCATCTCGCGGTCTGTTCTGGTTGCTGTTACGACGACTTCTTCCATGGTAACCTGCTTGTCATAAGAACCCTGTGGAACCGCACTCATGACTGCCTTTTCGGATTGATTCACCTGCGGATTGTTTTCGTCTGCAAATGCAACTGAGAATGCAACGAGCAAAATTCCAGTAAACAAAGCAATTATCTTGCAATGCTTCATAAAAATAACCCCTCCTTCATTTAATCTCACGCCCTTCTTTGTTAAAATAAACAAGGGGCGTTGTATTTCGCAGCGTTTCCCTCCGGGGCAGGGTGTCCGTTCCAAGGTTACCCCTGCCCCTTTCCTACAGACTGTTACTTTATTTATATGTTTCTTTCACCTCCCTTTTCTGTCTGTATTGCGACTTTTCTGAATCCCAGGTTATTGATAACGTCGAGGACATCCACAAATACCTGAAGCCTGATGTCCCTGTCTGCACGGACAAGCATGGGGGTTTCCCTATCCAGACGAAGCATTTTTCCTCTCAATTCATCGAGCGTCACCGGTGATGAATTCAAATAGACAGTCCCGTCTTTATGTATGGATATGGTCTGATTTTTCAGCATCTCTTTATGCTCGGCAGATGCCTTCGGTAATGACACGTTGATCACTCCCGAGGCGATGAATGTTGATGTGGTAAGGACGATCGTGAGCAGTACGAGCATCACATCAACCAGTGGAATTACATTTATATAATCAAACTCTTTTTCTTCCATTCATGGTCTCCCATTCTGCGATAAGCACTTTCACCTTTCTCAGGAGAAAGTTGTAAAAAGTAATAGAGGGGATCGCGACAACAAGTCCTATCGCAGTGGCCTTCAGCGCAAGGGCAAGCCCAGTCATTATCTTGCTCGTATCTATCAACCCTTCCTTGCCTATGGTATAAAAGGTGAGCATAATGCCGAGAACGGTGCCGAGCAGCCCAATGTACGGAGCATTGCTTCCTATTGTTGCTATGATGTGCAATTTCTTTGTGAGCTCTATTTCAAGGGAATTTTTATCATCGAAGTCTCCCAGCCTGATGTTGCGGTATACAAGCAGTCTCTCTACCGCTATCGAGACCGCAATGATACTCATAAGTATCAGGAGGCCGATGATGCCGTAATCAACAGCTGCCTTAAGCCATTCCATGAATATATCTCCTTTTTCGTATCAGACCTTTTTCAGAACAAAACGGATGGTGAGCAAAGCTTTCGAAGCAACGCTTGCCCCTTTTTCACGCGCAGGGGAAAAGGTCGACATTTTTACTGCTTCTACAGCAGACTCTGTAAAGCCGAATCCTGCCGGTTCAACTACTTCGACATTGAGAAGTCTCCCCGTTTCGTTTATGAGCAGCCGTAAAACAACCTTGCCCTGTTTGCTGAGTTTTTTCGCCATCATGGGATACACGGGCATCTGCCTTCTTAAAAAAGCGGGAGCGCCGCTCGAACCGAACTCTGTCTCAATCACTCCGGTGCTACCGGACAGGGCAGCATACGCTATATTACTGAGCGCGCCTTCGCCGCCCTGATGCTGAACTGCCTGAGGCTGCGGTACAGGTTCGGGAGCGCTTGCCACTTTAACGGCGTCAGAACTTTCTATGACCTCGTTCCTGACTACCGCCTCATGCTCTTCAACGGGGGGTTCTTTTATCTGCGGAGTTTCCTCCATTATTTCTTTTTTGACCGGCTCAGCGGTTTTGGGTCTCTTGATCTCTCTGGCAGGCTGAGGCACCTGAGCCGCCTTTTCTCCCATTTGAGCAAACTGGATATAATACGTTTGGATATCATTGCTGCCCTTAACAACAGAGAGCACAAAAAACAGCATGAAGATAAACGAATGAATGGAAAGCGACGTTATCATTCCATAACGCTGCTCATGCGTGTATCCCAATCCGTATGTCTTCATTGCTATGTTTGTATTCCTTTTCGTTATCATTTATTAAAATACCTGCGATGAATGATAAATCCGGGTGCGGGTCTGCTGTCCGCACCCGGTAACCTCTGGAGGGTTAGCAAGTTCCGGAGGAAATCTTTTATATATTCAATGATCAAGTAATTTCTCCTAATTAATTGCCCTCTTTTTTCGCCGCCTGAAAAAGCCTGTTCAATCTTCTTGACTCAAGTGCAAGCCGTATGAGAATCCTCGACAACTCCTGCCTCCCGAGTGAAGAGGTCTTTGCCGCCCAGTCCATATATAGTTCGGCATGCTCATTGTTATGTTCCTGCCAGTGATCAATCAGTGCCCCTATTTTTTCCAGTTCCGTCATACTGCCTCCTAAGAATTTTATATCTCCTTTCTTAGAAGATGTCCAAGCTTTAGCTTCATTTAAAAAAACTATTGCAGATATAAAACCCGGGGGATTCACCTTCTGGTGAAACGTATTGGGCTTTATTCTGTTCCCGTGTCGATATTTCAGGTTTTCACCTCCTTTATTTCAAACCAATCTCATTGCTCCTGCTCATATGCAATCCTTGACTCTCTCCGCTTTTATACGTTGTTTCTTCCGTCATACACCCTATAAAAAAGGAGGTGCGGGTGCGGGTATGGCTCCCGCACCCTATTTCCTCAGGAGGGTTAGCAAGTATCCGGAGGAAGCCTGTATTTCTTATATCACCCATATTCTGTAACTGTTAAAGATTAAACCCTATAAAAAACAAAAAAAGCCACAAAAGCGATGCCTGCACGGCATCTTTCGCCTTCGTGGCTTTATATTCTATAGTTTGTTGAATGTACTACTGCATCCTGAACTTCATGTTCAGGATGCTTTTAAGATACTGGAATATCAGAAAATAAGTCAATATAATAGTTTTATAATGAATAGACATGAACTCTGTTGAACGATCAGCGACACTCTTGAAAGTGATCAATGAATGTATATCATTGGTGTTTTGGCACAAGACGTATTTGCAATTCACAACCGAGAGCCTGGGCAACCTTTTTCAGCATTGAAATGGAAGCCTTTCCATAATGAGGGGATTCTAATCTTGATATGGCGGTAGACTTCGTCCCGATTCTCCTGGCCAGTTCTGCCTGCGTCACTTTTGCTTTCGTTCGCGCCTTGATAAGTTCCTCTGCTAACTGAAACTCTGCTTTCAGGACGTCGTACTCTTTCCGCACCTCGGCATCTTTAAGCCACTGATCCTTTAGTGTTTTAAAATCTTTGAGTTTAGCCATGTATCACCTCCTGCATCCTTTTAACAGCGATATCTATTTCTCTTTTTGGCGTTTTATCCGTCTTCTTTATGAAGCCATGCAGTAATATGATCCTCTGCCCGTCAATCGTGCAGTAGAATACCCGTGCAATTCCATCTTTCCCTTTTGCTCTTATCTCAAAAAGCTTTTTTTGCCCTTCCACATGCTTCACATAAGGTTCCCTGACATTATGGGGGCCGAACATTACAAGCATGTCCACAATTCTCAACACTTTTGCTTTTATATCTGCAGGGATTGTCTCCAGCCATTCTTGAAGTCGTTCATCATATTTGACAACCCACATGGTGTAATATAACAAATATGTTACTAATAAGTAAAATGTATTTAGTGGGCATAATCAAGGAGAACCGGTTATGTCTGCACAAAGTCGTGAGATGTTTCACGTATGATGAGACTGCGCGCGATTGGACTTACCCTTCATACGTTACTTTGAATCGTAAATGTTCAAATGTCAGCGAAGATCAAAATGAACAGTTCCATTAGAATGATTGCTCTTAAAGAGAAATTCAACGCGTCTCTGTTATAGGGAGAAAGAAATACAAATATTAAATTGCTCGTGCTGTCTCTTTCTTTGTGCACTGTGTCTCGCAGATGATCATCATCAGGG
>Ga0031656_10000877_pt1 | contig 11050 bp, 3 predicted proteins | sample FrelakmetDIP11DI_FD_55080 | JGI IMG/M metagenome (GOLD analysis project Ga0031656, IMG submission 55080) | Freshwater lake sediment microbial communities from the University of Notre Dame, USA, for methane emissions studies - DIP11 DI | ecosystem: Environmental > Aquatic > Freshwater > Lake >... | reverse complement strand
GAGCAGGGTATCGGCACCCTTCGCGCCGTTGAGCGTGTCATTTCCGGCCCCACCGGAAAGTAAATTGCTGGCACCATTGCCTTTCAGGACATTGTCCAGATCGTTTCCTGAGCCATCTATTGCAGCTTCGCCAGTCAAGGTCAGGTTCTCCAGACTGTCGCCAAGAACATATGAAATCGAAGCATTGACCCTGTCCTCACCTGCATTGTCATATTCGAAAACGACATCGTCTGCGTTATCCACCACGTAAATATCGTCTCCCACCGATCCTGCCATGACATCGGCCCCTGATCTGCCGTTGAGCGTATTGTTTCCGGCATTGCCGTAGAGTTCGTTATCCAATGTGTTACCGATGGCATTGATGTCATTCACGCCTTCCAGGTAAAGCGCCTCCACATGATTGGGCAGGGTATAAGTGATCTGGCTGATTGCCATGTCATCCCCCTGATCCCTGGATTCGACTACCTTATCGCCGGAGTCGTCGACAATATAAGTGTCATTGCCCCGGCCGCCAGACAGGGTGTCCGCACCGGCGCCGCCGTCAAGGTGGTCATTTCCCGCCCCGCCATCAAGATAATCACTGCCCGCATTTCCCTGTAAAACGTCATCCCCCGCCAAACCGTCCAGCACCCAGTCACTGGCATCCGGTGCAACCAGACTGTCGTCCGCGTCCNTGCCGGTAATGAACTGACCCTGGTCTGTCAGGTCGTGGAACGATACCCAGTTCCAGGTCGACATCGATACGTAGGGCACATTTGCGCTATCGAGATAAGCGTCCGTCAATCTGACCGAGTCCGTACCGCGTGTAATAACCAAATCATCCCTGGACTTGGAAAATGCCAGGGTGTCTGGGTCGATAGCGTCGTCGAACACCAGCAAATCGAGATCGCTCACGGTAACGCTGGCCGCCTCCCCCATTCCTGGCTCGAATACGAAAACGCTTTTCAGAAAATCGCCCAAGCCTCCCAATGAATTGAAGGCTTGACCATCGTAGGAATTCAGCTTGTCGAAAGTCATGTCCTGAAGGAAGCCTGACGCCTGCCAGTCCACCTCGGCCAAAGACAGGTCCAGACCGGAAAGGCGCACCAATGCACCATCTACAACCAGCCCGCTTTCCGCAGCCGTATATTGCTGCATGAGTCCGGCCAGGTCATATTGGCCGTTCAGGTAAACGGCCGGCGTGTCCGCCATGGCATACCAATCCTTGATCGTGAACAGACTGACGGTTTCTGCCACGCCAATTTCAGCCTGGCTCGATGTGGCTTCATCCCAGCCATATTGGACATTTATTGCATTCAGTTGCAAATCATCACCTGCCCGCAGCATTTCAACATCCTGCCCGTAGCCCAGGTTGTTGCTGATCCGCTGGTGAAGTACGGATGACATCACATTGGTTCGCCCAGCCTGTTGCAGAAAAATGTCGGTGCCATTCGGGTTGCGAATCAGTATGAAATTGTCGCCAGCGCCTGCATGCATCTCATCATGCGCGTTTGCCCCTTGCGGCTCTCCGGAACTGCCGCGCAGAATATTGAGACCATTTGAACCGGTGGCCTCCAGCACGCCCTGACGGGTATTCAGGCTCTGCACATATGCGGCTTGTCCCGCTCCATCAATATAGGAATACCCCCGGGAAACAACCGGACCCGTCTGGGAGAGCAGTTCGTCGATTCCGACTACCGTCCCGTTTGCAAATTTGAATTGTTCGATGCCAAACCCGCTGCGACTGAAATCCACTAATGAGCCGGGCTCCACCCAATCGGGTGAGCGGGTGCCGTATCTATAAAAAGATTGTTCTTCGGGAGACAATCCGCCTGGATCAAGCGCGATTCTCGCTTGATTGCCGTCACCCCATGAAACATCCAGTGTGGACAAAAGATCGAAATCGACGAGCGAGCCCAACCCAAGATGCAAGTCTGCCAGCGTCACGCCATTTCCGAACATAACCGTATCGTTCGATAGGTCGGACCAGGCACTGCCTTCCGAAATTTCTACCCTGATTCCATCGTCGACAATCACATCCAGTCCATTGTCGACCGCGGTCAATCCATAGGTGTCAGACCCCATGCCACCGTTGATGGAATCGTCCCNCGATCCGCCTACCAAAACATCATCGAAATATCCGCCCCGAATATCGTCGTCCCCCGCACCGGCATCCGCGAAGAAACCCAGTTTTGGACTCTGATTCAGATAGTCATAGGTATCTTGGCCGATGATGACGTCATCCCCTGCACCCGCACTCACCATGTTGCCCGCATAGATATTGATCGTGTTGTCTCCTGGACCGGCTTGGATATCCGAGCTGGTCAGGGTCACATCTGTTTTCGTCAGGCTGAGCGTGAATTGACTTTGTGGTTCCTGGCGATTCCAGACTTGCTGCGCCAGGGATTTTCCGTCGATGGCCGCCGTGCCGGCCGCGGATGGTGTGATGGAAATCNCAGCTCCATCGAGTTTGATGTCGGTGATATCCCGGGTCGTGTAACTGACGACCCCCCATGCATAGCTTGAAGGACCCGTCCGTATCCAGCCCATATGCGGCGACTGATTGGACTGCACCTCGCTTGCCTGCTGCTTGTACCAGTCAATCGAGACATCCCATGCACCCGTTGTCTGGCCTGTTACAACCTGACCGCCCATACCGCTTTCGATCACGGCCTCGTCACTGTAAAGGGTGGCCGTACCCAATTGCGCTGAGGAAAAGCCTGCCCCGTAATAAACCGTCGCATTACCGGAGAAATCGGGCGGCAGGGGTGTGGAATGGGTATCGACCGTCGCCCCGGTAGGAGACGAGTTGACCAGGCCGTATTGTGCGATGTAGGTCGTGGTGCCATACAAGGCCAGCGTGCCACGGTCATGGGCTTCGGAATAAGCAACCGAGATATCCACGGGCGATTGAAAAACGTCATTCCCCAAATCGCTCCAGCCAGGCAACTCCCCGGTCGCCTGCGCGTACCAGGCATCCTGGAAATCCCGTTTCAAGCGCACCGTCAGGTCCAGCGTCGACAATTCCGCCTCATTGCCCGACAGCACATCGGCCAACACCCGATCAGCCTCTCCTGCCAGATGAATATTCCAGTCCGCACTCACGTAGTTCTTGATCAGAACACTGTCCTCAGCTTTNCTTGAGCGGAGCAACAGGTCGTTGCCCTGGAATTCGCTGCGCAGGTCTTCCAATGCCAGCCCATCCAGGATCAACAGGCTTTGTTCACCCGCCTGCTCGACAATCGTGTCGTGACCGCTGCCTCGCCGGAACAGATAAGTGTCCATCCCGGTTCCGCCATTCAGCGCATCGTCTTCCCCGACGCCATCCAGGACATCATTGCCGGCACCACCGATCAGCACATTGATACCTGCATCGCCCGTGAGCACATCGTCGAAGGTGCTGCCTGTCGCACTGTCGATATCGGTCAGGGAGTCCCTCCCTCCCCATCCATCGATGGCATAGCCGCGGCCAAGGTCGACCACCACCGCTCCGGGATCATGCTCATGGCTGGCTATGTCGGTGCCGCCCCAGTGCAGCCCAATTAGCGTATCGTTCCCCTCCCCGCCCACCAGCGTGTTGACAAAGCCACCATATGCATCGCTTTGACCGGCGAGCAGAACGTCATCCCCCTTGCCTCCCAGGAGTGTGTCGTCGCCCAGACCGCCATCCAGGGTATCGTTCCCGTCGTGACCAACCAGTGTGTCGTTACCCGCACCACCGAGCAGCGTATCGTTACCCGCCCCGCCATACACCCGCCCACCGCTGTCATCCATCTGAAGGATGATCGCAGTGGTAAGTGTCGCCCCCACCAGCGACTCAAGATCGACCACGTCACCTCCCGTAAACTGCAAGCTCGCGCTCATGCCGAACAGTGCGTTTTGAAACGTAAGCGTCTCACCGTTGCCCAGGGTGACATGCAGCGTTGTTCCATTGTTTGCCGTGCTCAGCGGATTTGTTTCCGCCAAACCATCAGCCTGGCTCAGGATGATGAGGTTGCTGCCCTCGGTATCGTCCACCGTATCAAGGCTTGTCACATCCAGATAAACGTCATCCCCCGCCCCCCCCATCAGAACATCCGCGCCTTCGCCCCCGATCAACGTATCGTTGCCACNGCCGCCGATCAGCGTGTCGTCGCCCGATCCGCCATCAAGATAATCGTCGCCGTGGTACATGGGGTCTATGCCGACGACGTCCCCTTCCAGATAGTCGTTGCCCACGCCGCCCAGGATCACGTCCGAGCCGCCCTCGCCCCACACGGTATCGTTGCCACCCTTGGCATCGATGTAATCGTTGCCGTGGTAGTCGGTCGCGACCCCAAAGCGCAAATCGTCGCCTTCGATGTAATCATCGGTATCACCACCGATGATGATGTCGTTGCCGCCGCCACCCCGCGCAGCCTGTTGCAGCAGCCCTTCGCCTAGATCCAGATAATCGTCGCCGTGGTCAGCAGGGTTGGCGTTGCTGTCGCCGCTGATGCTGTCGTCGTCGGCGCCGCCGTAGACGATATCGTTGCCAGCGCCCCCATCCAGCATGTCCTTGCCGCTCTCGCCATAGATGATGTCGTTGCCGCGTCCGCCCAGCACAGCGTCGCCGCCGCTCCCGCCGTAAATCGTGTCATTCCCACCCGCACCTGTATCGAGTGCGCCAGTAACCGGACTCAGGGCTTCGCCATTTCCCAACCCCAGGTCGACATAGTCGGTGGCAGGGTGCATGACAGACAGACCGCCGAATGTCCAGGAGGTGTTCTGGGCCACATAGCTTGCGTCAGCGAAGATGACGTCGTGCCCTGCACCTCCCAGGATGAGGTCGTCGCCTTCTCCGCCCATGAGGGCGTCGGACTGGACACTTCCAATGAGGCTGTCGTTGCCGACACCTCCGGAGAGAAAGTCGCCGTAGGTGCCGTCAAGGGTGGCACCACCGTATTCAGGCTGGGATAATGCATCGGACACAGAGACATAGTTGCCGGCATACAGCAGGTCGCTGCCCGCACCGCTTGAAATGATGTCGCGCCCGGCGTTGCCTTCGAGCCAGTTGTCGCCACCACGGGTGGCGATGAGGGTGTCGGCACCGCCAGCGCCCTGGAGAAGGTCATTGCCGATGCTATCGTAGAGGGTGTCGTTGCGATCGGCCTCGGCTTCTTCACCGACGAGGATGTTGCCCAGGTTGTCGTAGCCGACCTGCACGCCGTCGGCCTGACCATCCTGGTCTGCGGGCGCCAGGTCGCCGTCAATGGTGCGGCTGGTGGCTGGCAGAGGGGCAGCGACGGCCGCGCTTCCGGCGCCCAGTTCGATGCCGAGTTCGCCATCGCTCCAGTCGCGCACGAGGGCGATGCTATCGTTTTGCTTGATCGTCAGCCGGGATTCGCCGTCGACGAGATCTTTGATGNAGGCGATACCGTTCACCTGGTCGATCCAGGTGTCGCTGCCGGCAGCATGTATCCATTTGGCCGAATCAATCCCGGTGCTGCCTTTGGCTTCGAGGGTGCCGAATTTGACGACGCCGGAGCCGTCGGAATCAAGCACGGTGTCGAAGCCATCGCCTGTGTTGATGAGATAGGTGTCGAAACCCTGCCCGCCTTCGAGGTAGTCGTTGCCGCCGTTGCCGGTGAGGGTGTCGGCGCCCGCGCCGCCGTAGAGGTGGTCGGCTACCGCCGCACCGGTAGCGATATCGTCATTTTTGCCACCGAAGAAGTAATGATGGGTGTTGGGGTGTAGAACGCCCTGTTGAATCTTGTACCCGGTGGCAACGTCTTCGTAATAGGCGGATTCGTTTTGAAATGTGTTGTTGTTGGGGTCGAATACGACAGCGGGATCGACCGGGTTCTTGTCTTCGGTACTGAACCACAGTTTGCGTTCCAGCAGATTGGAACGATCGGCTAAGTATTGCGAGGTAATCGCGCCCGTTCCGGTGGCGGGGTCATAAAGATTCAATTCGCCTTGGCTGTTGAAGGCGGAATAATCAGCACCGGTCAGCACAAAGGAATTGAGCGCAACGACGGCGTAGCGGGTTGCCAGGCCTTGCGCATTGTTGACTTTGGCCTGCATGGTGATATCGCTGGCGAATTTNCCGAACGGGTCGATGAACGATGTCAGTTGTGCGGTGCCCGCCGGGGCGGTGTAGGCGGTGCTGCCTTGCAGCGCATAGAGGTTGGAGTAGAAACCGTTGCGATCGCCGGTCGCGGTCTGCGTAGTGTCAGAGCCGAGCAGGATACAGCGCAGGGCGTCGAGGGTGGATTCGAGGGTCTGACTCATGGGATTGCCGGAGGCATCTATCAGGGCGTTGAGTTGATCCTGACCAAGGCTGGGCACAAAGTTGGAATACAGCGACTGAACGGCAAGAGCATCGGTCAGCACTTGCTGGCTGTGATTCCGTGCAGCAGGTGGATTGCTGATATCGGATGCGGTCTGGTCTTCAATCTCGATGTAGATCGGAGGTGCAACCTGATATCCAAGTCCGGCTATCGGGCTGATGCCCGCTTCTGCCTTGATGTTGCTGATCTTGGCCGGGTCATAAACCGTGGTAACGCCGAGGGCATTCAAAATCGGCGAGGTGATAAAGCTGGTGATGCCGCCCAAGCCGGGTGAGTTGTAGAGGTAGGTGTGGGTGACGTTGTCGGCAAAGTCGGCGGTGATGCCCGTCGCCAGAAATCCGCCCAGACTGTGGCCGGTTACGGTGAAGGCGCCTGCTGCGACCGTTCCATCCTCAAGCCTTTGCTCCAAGACGTTTTCGTCCTGCAACCACTCCGTTACTTTGGTCTTGAGGCTGTCGTATTGCGACTGGAAGGCGGTGGTACCCAATACTGCGATGTCCACGATATCGGTGAGCACATCGAGGCCATCGTTGGTGCCGCGGATGGCGAGATATCTGTTTTCAGCATCATCGGCGAAGACTGTTGCTGACAGGCCGTTGGCATCGGTGTATTGGGCGGCGACGGTGTAGGTGGCGGCGAAAAGGGCGGCTTGGTCGGGAGACATGCCAGCCAGCTTCAGGTTGTTCTCATTTGGAACACCATTGGGCAGCACTGCATACGCTGCGAGCGACAACTCAGCTTGACGAAAATATTCAGGAATCTGGCTCATGACTTCCACCTCAGTTTTTTACAAAGATTTTCTGGTTCAAATCGGTAATATCGGCATTTCTGGGGCATCCAAATGAAGATTCATGCCACGGGCCTGGTAAGTCCCCGCCTCTCCTTGCATAGCTGGTAGCTTCGCCTAATAACTTGCCATCAAGATGGCGGTAAACCATGTAATGTGATTTCCACATTTCAGGATTCCCGGTGACCAAATAGCTTGTGGACGACTCATAGAAATAGTCATCTTCTATCTTGGCATCCTGTTTGGAGGGAATGCGCACCTGCCCCCACCGATTGAATTTTTCCGGAGGGAGTGCCACCGTCTCATACACCTTCACCCCGCCATCAATGGCGCAAAGCCGCTTCACTTCGGCATCCAACTCGGCCTTACCCGGGCCACTCGCGCAGGCGGTGGCGAGTTGAAACAGCAGTAATAGCGAAATCAGCGTTTTTATGCGTTGGTCTCCCGGAAAAATCAGGGCCAGCTTCATTTCGTTTTTTGTATCCACAATCTCAACTCTCTCCTGTTCTGAGACTGATATCTGTCGGGTTTCTTGTATCGCTTGCCTGCGCATTCACGGCCTGTGCATCTATCCACTCCCCCAGCCTAACCACTCCATCCACCTGCAAGCCCTTGGGCAACTGGTGCGCGATGAAAATCATCGTGGCCTGGCCTTTGATCTGGTTGACGGTTTGGGCGAAAGCCTCGGCAGTGGCGGGATCGAGGTTGCTGGTGGCTTCGTCGAAGATAAGGATCCTGGGCCGCTTGAGCAGGGCGCGCGCGATGGCGACGCGCTGCTTCTGTCCGCCGGAGAGCCCGGCGCCCTTTTCGCCGATTTCCGTTTGATAGCCTTGCGGCAGGCTCTGGATATGGTCATGGATTTCGGCCATGCGGCAGGCAGTTTCAACGTCTTCAAAGCTGACGTGCGGCGCGGCGGAAATGAGGTTGTCGTACACGGTGCCGGAGAACAGTACGGTCTCTTGCGGTACCACGCCGAATGATGCGCGCAGTTCGTTGGCGGCGAGGAAACGGGTGTCGATGCCGTCTATCTTGATCGCGCCTTCGCTCGGCATGACAAAACCCAGCAGCAGTTTGGCGAGCGTACTTTTGCCACAGCCGGATGGCCCCATCAGGGCAACGGTCTTGCCGGACGGGATGACGAGATCAAAACCGCGGTACAGCCAGGGCGCGGTATCGGTATATCGAAATCCAATGCCTTGCACCTCGATACGGCCTTGCGGCTTACCGCGCCGCGAGGGGATGAGCGTGTGAGGCTCGGGTGGGCAATCCATCAGGTCGGCCAGGCGCTTGACCGCGATGCTGGCCTGCTGGAATTCCTGATACAGGCTGGTGAGCCTCAGCACGGGCTGTGACAGCCGCTGGGCAAACATCTGGAAGGCAACCAGCATGCCGATGGTGAAGCCGTCATTGTTCATTACCAGCAAGGCACCGACGACGAGGATGGCCAGCGTCTGGATTTGCTCCAGGGTGTTGGATAGCGTCTGGTAGGCATTGGCGAGGCTGCGGGTCTGGTAGGTGGCACCCAGGTAAGCTGCCAGATAATCGCCATAGCGTGATTCGAGCTGCGGCTCCATTTGCAGTGCCTTGACGGTTTCCATGCCGGCGACGTATTCGGTGAGGAAGGACTGGTTGCGTGCGCCAAGCAGAAATTGCCGGTTGAGCCGCGCCCGTAACAGCGGCGTAATGGCGAAGCTCAACCCCGCCAGCAGCGTGATTAGCGCAACAGCAATCAGCGTGAGCTGCCAGCTATAGAAGAGCATCACTGCCAGAAACACCAGCATGAAGGGCAGGTCGAGAATCAGCGAGACTGCCGCGCCGGTGATGAAGTCGCGGATCGTTTCGAGGCCATGGAGCCGCGCGATGAGGGTACCGGTGGGTCGACGCTGGAAGTACAGATGCGGCAAGTGCAACAGGTGCCGGAAGACGGCGGTACCCAGCACGGCGTCTACTCGGTTGCCGGTATGCAGGATCAGTTGCTGGCGTATCCATCCCATGCCGGCGGAAAAAAGTACGAAGATGGCCATGCCCGCGCCGACGACTTGCAGCGTGGAAAGCGTCTGATGCACGACAACCTTGTCGATCACCACCTGGGTGAACAGCGGCAGACCCAGACCCAGCAACTGAATGGCGAACGAGGCTAGCAAAACGTCGCGCCAGATCGGTTTGTGCCTGAGGAGCTCTGGCACGAACCATCTGAAGCCAAAAGGCGTGGGGTTGAGAGCAAGATCCCTTTCCGCGCCTGTTTCGGCGGGTTCTGGGAATTCGCGTTCGACAGTGAGTATTTCCGGATCGAAGCGCTCGAGAAATTGATGTACGGGCAGGGTTGTTGGCTGATCCTTGCCTGCGGGGAAAAAAAGCACCCGCTCGTGGTCGCGCTGAACGATGAGCACGAGGGTGACGAGCGCAGGGTGTTCCCTCAGACCCGCAGCATCCGGGTGAATTCTGGCCTTCTCGAATGCGATGAACGGCAATGCTGTTGTGGCCAGCGGTTTGGCATCCAGCCGCGCGGGTTGAACTTTTAGTCCCATGCCGTCCAAGGCCCTGAGCAACTGCGTCAAACTGTGCGGTGGTGGACATAGCACGCGCAGCAAATCTGCATCAAACGGAATGCGATGCAATTGACACAGGCTGGACAACAGCCATTCGACATCCCGAGTGGACAGGATTCCCCGTTCCATCTCCCCTCCCCCTTTTATTTTTTCGGGTTACCCGCTTGTTCCAACAAGCTTATAGCGCCATGGGGGAAGCATCGTCTATACAACTTTAGTTGTATATGGAGGGCAACTTGAAGGTGTTCGTGTGATCGATGGTAAATGACACCTCGTCGGCCCATGCGTTGATGACGTGGGCTGCGAGGATGAACATCAGGATGTGGGAGATCCATTATCGTTCCCCAGACTGTCCACAATCCGAATCTCGCGCCCCTATTCCCCTCGATCCCAATAAGGCTCACCCGCCAGGCGATCCGCAAGAAAGTCGATCAAAGCCCGGACCCGGCTCGACAGGTGGCGGGTGGGCGGATAGAGCGCATAGGCAAAGAGTTCCGGCCAGACATGGTCGTCCAGTACCCGCACCAGCCGACCTGCGTGCAAGGCTTCGTGAACGTAGAACGTGGGAAGCAACAGCAGGCCTTCGTCGGCAATCGCCGCACGCATGAGGAATTCGCCGCTGCTAGCGGCGAGGCGCACCGGTACGCGCACATTGCCAGGCAGGCCGTCCGGCCCAAGGTAGTTCCACGAACCCGGATCCCGCACGTTGCTGTATGCCAGGCAAACATGACGTACCAGATCGGCTGCCGCTTTGGGGGTGCCGTGCCGTGCCAGATAACCCGGGCTGGCGCACAGGACATGGCGTATCGGCGCGAGGCGGCGCGCAATCAAACTGGAGTCCTCCAACTTGGCGATGCGGATGGCCAGATCGACGCCTTCCTGCATCAGGTCGATCTGGCGGTCGTTGAAATCCATTTCGAAGCGCACCTCGGGATGCAGGGTCATGAATTCCTGAATCAGGGGCGCCAGATGCAGCAGGCCGAACGACAGCGGCAGCGCCACCTTGAGCCCGCCCTTGAGCGAGCCGTGCGCCTGCGACACGGCAGACTCGGCCTCGTCCAGATCGTCCAGGATGGCGACACAGCGTGCGTAAAAGGCGCGCCCGCTTTCGGTCAGATTGAGCCGGCGCGTGGTGCGCTGAATCAGCGACGCGCCCAGGCGTGCCTCCAGTTCGGCCAAACGCCGGCTGACCGCTGATTTGGCCAGACCCAGCCGGTCGGCGGCGCCACTGATGCTGCCGGCCTCGACGATGCCGACGAATATCTGCATGTGCGCAAACTTATCCATTTGTTGCAATTATCAGAACAGTTATTTTGTTAAATACAGGGCGGTTTCAAGCCCCAAGTGCAAAAAGCGCAGCATGATGCTGCTTGAAATCGAAAGCGTCCGGCGTGAACAACTCTGCGGGACACTTGAAGCCTAGC
>Ga0031656_10000876_pt1 | contig 11051 bp, 8 predicted proteins | sample FrelakmetDIP11DI_FD_55080 | JGI IMG/M metagenome (GOLD analysis project Ga0031656, IMG submission 55080) | Freshwater lake sediment microbial communities from the University of Notre Dame, USA, for methane emissions studies - DIP11 DI | ecosystem: Environmental > Aquatic > Freshwater > Lake >... | reverse complement strand
CTGGCAAGACGTCTCGCTGGCGTTGTCTACGGCCAGGCCAGCTCTGGCTGGCAGACTGCCAGAGCTGGATCCCTGGTTCATCGGACCACCGCCTCCGCCAGTGCTCCCGCGCCCGGCGCCAGTTGAATTTGCCAGCGCCAAGCCCATGCGGGTTAAGGCAGCCCGGGTTGCCCCCATGCTGGCTATGGAAGATGTAGAGGCCGAAGTTGTTGAGGCGGAAGTTGATCAGAGGGGCGCGGCTGTGACTTACCGGGTTCCGATGACCGTTTCGATCCCCGCGGACGGAGCGCCGCACAAAGTTACCGTGGCGAACTTTCAACTGGAGCCAGAACTGGACTTTGTGACTGTCCCTAAATTGGTGGAAGTAGTCTACCGCAGAGCCAAGGTGATTAATCATAGCCCCTATACACTTCTACCAGGATCAGTCAATCTGTTCGCCGGGGATGAATTTGTTGGGACGGCGCGCCTGGATTTGACCGCTTCGCAAGGGGAGATCGAGCTACCACTGGGGGTGGATGACCGGATCAAGGTTGAGCGTGAATTAAAGCGCAGGGAAGTTGACAAGAAACTGATTGGCAACAAGCGGCGGATCACATATGCGTATGAGATCAAACTGGAAAACGTGCTGCCGAAGCCAGTCCAGCTAACTTTGCACGATCAGTTTCCGGTTTCANCAACACGAGGAAGTCAAGATCAAGTTAGAAAGTGCTGACCCGCGACCGACTGAACAATCAGAACTCCACCAATTGAAATGGATTGTAAACCTGGCTGCTCAAGAGAAGTGCCTGGTGCGTTTTGATTTCAGTGTGGAATTTCCTCCGACGCTGGATGTGGTTGGCTTGCCTTGAGCGTTTACGTGCCTCGGCTGCCAACTTGATCCATATAATCTTTGATCAGCGGCACAGCGACCAAGCGCTCATAAAAGAAATTATTGACAATATTGATCACCTCAGCCCGGGCGGCTTCAGCCTCAGCGGTCAACGATTGCCCGCCCTCTTGCCGGCTGAGGATGTCACGCAAGCGCAGTAAATAGCGCACTATTTCAGTTTCTTGTTCGCCTTCCAGCGCGTGGATCACTGACAGGATCAATTGGTCGGCTTGCCTTAAGATCTCATCCAGAGGAATACTTGCCTCTGGTTCAAATGCATCATCAATGGTGCGGATTAACGACCAAACCTGGTACAACATCGTGGATGGCTCGTCGAATAGCTCGCGTAAAAATGCCGCTTCCTCATACTTGCCAGTCAGGCGGAAGACATTGTACATGCGCTTGGCTGCCTTGCCATAATTAATATCTTTGGTCAGGTATTTATTGACTTCTTTCTCCAACTGGGCAACATAATCATCCAGGGCGTTAGCGTTGACTTGCCTGGCTAGCTTAGAAAAGATCGGTACCGATTCGGCCTCCAGGTAGACCTCCTGAAAATACGGGTCCAGATATCCGTCAAGGGGAGTGATGCTGCCATCTGGAGCTTCCCAGGTGACATCGAGCATATTGGAGGCATTGGCNAGNTGACCGCGACTTGGATCGGCAATCACCCAATCTAGTTTGCACCATCCTGGCTCTGCAGCAACATCCTCCCAGTGCACCACCAGGGGTGTTCCGTCAAGTTGGGTCGCGTTAAACTGACCAGCCTGGACCTCTGCAAGTGACCAACTAACCGGAGAGCCTGCCTTCCGTTGCCGGTCAGCGCGCAAGATTTCATATGGGTAAGATCCGAATTTAACCTCAATAAGCTGGTATGTGGGTCCCTTAGCTGTCTCCAATGCCTTCTGGCGAATGAGTTGGGCAAGGATCTGGCAGGCCTCAGCGCGCGTGGGGGCGATTATATTAACGCGCTCGAAAAAGTCGCAATCTCCGGGATAAGTCTGGATTTTGGATTGTGCCGCAGATCCAGAGAGCGCTAGAGCGGTCTCGACTTTACCTGGCTGGTCTTTAAACTCGATCAGCCGGCCGATCTCTCGAAAGTGGGCCAGTTGATCGGCATTGAAATCGAGCATAGCTACGCGGTGGCCGAAAACCCCGCTTTGAACATCGAAAGTTATCTCCTGTCCAGATGAAGCTGCCATGGCAGACAGCCAGCGAAGCGCCTCTGGTTCGTCTAGCTCGACGCCCAGGCGCCGGGCGGATTCGATAATGCGGTTTAGGTTGGAGCTTGGCGAGGAAGATGGGTCGGCGGGCATAGGATATATCTCCTGGNCGAATAAAAATGGATGACAATCATGTTTGAATAATTAATTTTCCTGAGCATCCCTGATCCGGCAAAATAAGGATGCCTGCTCAATGGCATCTTCCAGGGCGTTATGAGTGAGACTCTGGACGTCTGGGATGCGTTTGGCGATCACTCGCATCGATGTATCTCCCCAGGATGAGTTCCATTTACCCATGGAATAAGCTTTGATATCCAGGGCAGTGTGACCAAAGGGATTCCATCCCAGAAAACGATAAAAATAATCACACACGAACATCCAATCGAACGGGGCATTAAAAGCGATCATGACCGGCTTGTGTCCGGCTGGTGTTACTTCAGCCAGCCAGGTTGCGAAGCGCTGCATGGCTTCCTGTGGGGGAACGCCGTGNTGCTCCAGATATTGAAGCGAGAGCCCATGGATATCGAAGGCCTCAGAGGTTAGCGCCGGATGGACTGGTGTTAATTCAATGTAGAATGTCTGGCGAGGTTCCTCGAGCGTGCAGGCGCCGATCGACAACAACGAATAATCAGCAGGGTTCGGTCCAGCGGTTTCGATATCAACGGAGATGAAGATTTCACTGGTAGCGTGCATTCTACCTATATTATAACCACTAACAAAATTGATATGGAATGTCGAATTTCTAGGTGGAGCATTTTGGGTTCCTGTGACTGTCTCAACTGGTATAATTCGCACACATCTCCTGACCCCCTAGCGAAGGGTATCCTCTGACAGGTCACCGATTGGTTGCATTTATGTCCACGGTAGATGAGATTAAAACCCGAGTTGATATCGTGGATCTGGTTTCAGAAACGGTGCAGTTACGCCGGTCAGGGAAAAACTACACCGGTTTTTGCCCCTTCCACAGTAATTCGCGTACCCCCGCATTTGTCGTCTTCCCGGAGACGGGCACCTGGCGTTGTTTCGGACAGTGCAATGAAGGTGGGGATATCTTTGGCTTTGTAATGAAGAAGGAGGGCTGGGATTTTGGCGAAGCGCTAACCTTTCTGGCTGAGCGTGCTGGGGTTGATCTAAAACCGCCCACGCCGCAGGAGCAGGCTGCTGCCGAAGAGAATGATAACCTGCGCCTTATCCTGGAAGACGCCGCCACCTTTTTTCATCATCAATTGGTGAACACACCTGCCGGTCGCACGGTTCAAACCTACCTGCGCCAGCAACGTGGCCTGACGGATGAGACGATGGAAGTCTTCGGTCTCGGGTATGCCCCGGATGCCTGGGAGGCTGGACTCAATCACTTCAAATCTAAGGGGTATTCCCAACAAGATCTACTGGCATGTGGGCTGTTGACAGAGCGCGAGGGCGGTGCAGGATCTTCAGGAACTGGAACCTACGATCGTTTTCGCAACCGGATCATGTTCTCAATTCGAGATGAACGCGGCAGGATGGCTGGTTTTGGCGCGCGCATCGTTGATCCCCAGGATATTCCTAAGTTCCTTAACTCGCCCCAAACGGCGCTGTTTGATAAGGGACGCTTGTTGTTTGGGCTGGATCGAGCGCGAAAAGCATTGCGCGCCCAGGACCAGGCAGTTATTGTGGAAGGTTATCTGGATGTGATCGCCCTGCATCAGGCAGGATTCACCAACGTGGTTTCACCGATGGGCACCGCGTTGACCGAAGCCCAGTTACGCCTGCTCAAGCGCTTCACGCGACGCATTATCCTCGCCTTGGATTCCGACGCGGCAGGCGATAAAGCCACACTGCGCGGCTTACAGATAGCCCGCCAGGCTTTGGATCGTGAGTCAGACCCGGTTTTCGATGCGCGCGGGCTGTTGGGCAACGAGGCTCGCCTGCAAGCGGATATTCGCGTAACGACATTACCGCAAGGGGTGGATCCAGATGAAGTTGTCAGGCAGGATCCGTCTGAATGGGAGCGTATTGTTGCCTCAGCCCGACCGATCGTGGTGCACGTCATGGAAACTCTGGCTGCCGGCCGGGACTTGGATGATCCCAAAGTCAAGACAGAGATTGCTGGGCAGGTGGTACCGCTGATTGAAGATATCCCCAGCCCGATCGAGCGCGACACCTATCGCCAGCGGCTGGCGCGTTTGTTGCGCGTCGATGAGCGTACTTTGTTGGAAGGCACAGGTTCGGGTCCTTCCCGGACGCGAGCGCGGCCCCAATTCAGGGCTGAGCAGCAACCAGCTGTTCATGAGATTCAGTCCGACCAGGCAGCTTCTCCTGCACAGGTGGTGGCTGATCCCCAGGAAGCATATTGCCTCAGCATCCTTCTGCGCCATCCAGACTTGCTTAACCGCATCGATCGGGCTTTGCAGGAAGATGATCTGAACCGGCTCAGCTTTGATGATTTTCAGTCTGCAGACTTTCAGACTCTCTTCAGGTTGATTCAGGAGTCATTAAAGCAGGACCATGCAGAGCCGATGTTTTATGTACAGAATTGGCTCAGCTTGCCCTTGATGGAGACGGCTGACCGATTACTTTTGCTAACTCAACGACTTACCGGTCCGGAAGACCGGATTCTGGAAGACTTGCTAAGAGCTTTGGTGTCTTTGCGTCAAAAACGTATTCATCAGGAGATCGACCACGTACGGTTCTTGATGGAGGAGGCCCAGCTTGCAGGAGATGCTCGCGCCAGCGAATACCAGCAAATTATGGTGCAATACACACTCACTCTCAATCGTTTACACCAGGCAAAATCGCATTATACAAACCACGTGATCCAATGAGTGAAAAAACCTGGGAAATAGAACCTGAAGAGGCTGAAACGCCTGATCCAGACCTGGAGGCCTCACCTGATCTCGAAGATCAGGATGAGGAAGGCCTGGATTTTCAAGATCCGGTTCTCCCGATTGATGATGTTGACGATTTGCTCTCACCGGATAGGCTGGAAGAGGAGGGCGAGCCGGATGATGATACGCTGAGCCGGGAAGAGCAGGATCTGGCGGAGTTGGTTAAGGATGAGCCGTTGGACCTGCTAGAAAACCCTGTCTTGATGATGGAGCTAAGCGAAGATCCGGTCCGCCTGTATTTAAAAGAGATCGGCGGGATTGATCTACTCGATTCGAACAAGGAGTTCTGGCTTTCTACTCAGATGGACGCTGCTCGTCGGGTGGATATCCTGGCACGGCAGCATCCGCTTGTCCGCAAAGGCGATTCCCTGCCGCGCAATGTTTATCGGGCTCTCTACCAAGACCTGGTGACATCTTGGAAACGAGTCATCGAAGATTCGCGGCGCTTCGGGTTCACTGCCCCCGATTTGATTCTGATGCTTGGCGAAGCGCAGATGCTTCATCAAACTTGGGATGCTGATACGCCATCCTATGTGCATGCATACCTTGACAATGGCTTCTGGGGACGCGATCCACTCTGGGATAGCGTCGCCCGCTATGTCTTTACTGTGTATACCTGCCTTTATCTTTTCCCAAACGGTCTGGCGGAGTATCTGGCATCTTATCTACAGGATCATAGCGATTTACCATCTGAACGTACCTTCTTGCGTCACATACCAGCGGATGAAATCCTCCAGACAGAATTAGAGGCTGTTCGCCAGCGCTCCAAAGATGCCCATACTGCCATCATCCGGGCTAATCTTCGCCTGGTAGTCAGTGTTGCCAAGCGCTATATCGGGCGAGGAAGTTCATTCCTGGACCTGATTCAGGAAGGGAATATTGGCTTGTTGAGGGCGGTGGCGAAGTTTGATCCTACGCGTGGCTACAAGTTCAGCACATACGCCACCTGGTGGATCCGCCAGTCGATCAGCCGCTCGATTGCTGACCAGGCGCGTACGATTCGCATACCAGTGCATGTCTTTGAGTCAATCAACCGCCTGCTGCGTGCCCAGCGTCACTTATTCCAGACTCTAGGTCGCGAACCGAACAGTGAGGAGCTGGCTCTGGAGGCCGGGTTTGTGGAACCTCAAGATGAGCAGGCCATTCAGCGCGCCCATTCCGAGGGTGTTCCAGTCCCGGTTGATGTGCGTCGACGCTGGATGCGGGCTGCCAGCAAAGTCAGCCGAATTTTGCGCGCCTCTGAAGAACCGATGTCTCTGGAAAGTCCAATTGGTAATGAAGACAGCAGCCAGCTCGGGGATTTTATCGAAGATGAAGATGCTCTCGAGCCGATGGATGCTGCTGCACGTGAAATGCTGCGCGAGCAGATTAAGAACGCATTGGCAGTGTTATCTGATCGAGAAAGGGAAGTGCTTGAGCTGCGTTTCGGATTGGTGGATGGCAAGGATCATACCCTGGAAGAAGTCGGCCAGTATTTCAAGGTCACGCGCGAGCGAGTCCGGCAAATAGAGGCTAAGGCATTGCGTAAGCTGCGTCACCCGACTCGCAGCCGTCAATTGCGCGATTATCTGGGATAAATGGACTCATCTCTGGCCGCCTTGTGGGTGGTAGTTGCTGCTCTGATCGTGCTGCTCCTGCCGGGTTTTGCCTGGCTGGTTTTGTTTTGGGAACGTGATCAAGATTTTCTTGAACAAGTGGCCGGTGTGATCGGCAGCAGCATTTCCTTGACAGCCATCACTGTTTTAGGATTCTATTTAGCTGGTTGGCAGATTTCAGCCCCAGTGTTTGTTGGTCTGTATGTAGCTCTGCTGATCGTCGTGCTCGGCAGTCTGGTAGTTCGCTTTCTTTTTCCTGGTCATTCTCCACGATCTAATCCACCCAATGACGCTGGGCAGCAACCAGGGTTAGAAGGACACTCCCAGCCTTCGAGGAGAACCCCCCCTTGGATTCATCTGGTGTTTATAGGGATAGCCCTGTGCTTGATTGTTGCTTTACGTTTTTACCAGATCCGGGATCTAGTTTTGCCTTCCTGGGTCGATTCGGTCCATCATGTGTTAATTGTTCGGGTTTTTCTGGAAAATCATGGTTTACCGAAAACCCTGGATCCTTACTTGCCGATCCCATTTTATTATCATTATAGCTTTCATGCTCTGTCAGCAGCCTTTTCCGCCCTGGCGCAGGTCCCTCCACATCAAGCTGTTCTGTGGATTGGCCAGATCCTCAATGCAGCCGTTGCCCTGGCAGTCTACCGCCTGGGAAAAGCGTTGTGGGGAGATTGGCGCCGGGCTGGTTTGGGCATGCTCCTGGTTGGCTTCGCCTCTCAAATGCCAGCTTACTATGTCACCTGGGGGCGTTACACCTTGCTCACTGGCCTGGTGCTGCTTCCCCTGGCAATGGCGACCGCTCAGGACATCCTGCACAAAGGAGTATCCCGCTCTCGATTGGCAAATCTCGCTTTGCTGACAGCTGGTCTATTGTTGAGCCATTATTACGCCGCGCTTCTTTTTGCCCTGTTCCTGGTGTTTTGTTTTGGACAGGCCATTATCGCAGGTTTGCGGACAGGTCAGTGGCGCAATCATCGAAACTGGTTGCTGCTGTTCATGGGGGCTGCAATTGGCGTTTTGCTTGCGGCTCCCTGGTTATACCGGATGTGGGGTCACGCCCAAAGTGATATTAATTTAGGCGCGGTTTCGCCTTCGATGCAGGCGGTAGAAGATTCTTATTTTCCTGGTTATGGATCCTATCTCTTGCATTTGCTTGGCCCTCGCCGGAATACCATTTTTCTGATCATTTCGCTGGGTGGTTTGCCTTTTATGCTTCGGCGCCGGGAAACACGCACCTTTGCTTTTTGGGCTATTGCTCTGGGCCTGATGAGCCAACCCTGGGGCTTATACCTTGCGCCGTTTCGCCCCGATCATGCCATAATAGTTTTGTTCTTACCAGCAGCCTTGCTACTGGCTGATCTGATTGTGACGATTGTTGAATGGCTTGGAAATACGCGTATTTCCCGGATCGCTGTCCCCGCGGCTTTGCTCATTGCAGCGGGTGCGATTGTCTGGGGCGCTTGGGATACCCGTAAGATCATTAATCAATCGACCGTGCTGACTACGCGGGACGATATGCAAGCCATATCCTGGATCGACGCCAATACGCCAGAGTCGGCTCGCTTCTTGATCAATGTAACTCACTGGCAATATGGCTCCTATCGAGGAGTGGATGGGGGGTGGTGGATTGGCCCACTTACCGGCCGGGAGACTCTGCTTCCGGCAGTTCTGTATGTTATGGGGGATGATGAATATGTTCGCCATGTAAATGAATACGCGGTACGCGCGAGTGAGTTGCAAGGTTGTTCGCCTGAATTTTGGGACTTGGTCAATTCAGCTGGGATTACCCATATATATCTAAATCAAGATAAAGGCTCTTTGCAGCCCACGAACATGCAGAACTGTCCGTATCTGGAGCTGGTTTACAAGGAAAATGGGGTTTATATTTACAAAATCCTCGATCAGAATTCATCTGATTATATCCACCCAGAAGCTGCCAATGGAATTGTGAAATTTGACACCTGATAGCCAATATGATAAGATCGGGCAGATTTCGGAGTAATTAAATCCTTATTCGGGTGGCGTTCCTTACAATTCGTCTGTCGTTCGCGATGGAAAGAATAGCAGTTGAAGGAAATTGCCACCCTATCTTTTTATGATGAAGCCGCTTTATGATCTATGAATATCTCCCCATCCTGATCCTGTTCATCCTGGCAACATTGCTGGCTGGATTGGTTGTTATTATCGGGCATGCTTTTGGCCCCCGCCGTCCGACCAGTCGAAAATCCCAACCCTATGAGTCTGGGATGATACCCATTGGTCCTGGGACGCGCCGTCTTCCGGTGCGCTTCTACCTGGTCGCGGTGCTGTTTATCCTCTTTGATATAGAGATCGTCTTTTTCTTCCCCTGGGCAGTGGTGTTTCGCCAGTTAGGAGTGTTCGGTTTGGTGGAAATGCTCATCTTCATCTCGATTTTACTGGTAGGCTATTTTTACGCGTGGAAGAAAGGAGCATTGGAATGGGAATAGAGCAGAAAACCGCCAACATGGGTGCGGTAACGATGCGCCTCGAGGATGCGGTTAATTGGGCGCGTACCAACGCCATGTGGCCCATGTTGTTTGGACTGGCCTGCTGCGCTATCGAAATGATGTCAGCCCAGGCTGCTAACTATGATATGAGCCGTTTTGGCATGGAGTTGATGCGCGCCAGCCCGCGCCAGTCAGACTTGATGATCGTGGCTGGACGGGTATCGCAGAAGATGGCGCCTGTCTTGCGCCGGTTATATGATCAAATGCCGGCACCTAAGTGGGTCATCGCGATGGGTGATTGTGCCTCCTGCGGCGGCGTCTTTAACAATTATGCCATTGTGCCAGGAGTGGACGTGGTTGTTCCTGTGGACGTGTATATTGCCGGTTGCCCACCCCGTCCGGAGGCTTTGATCCACGGAATTCTTACGCTGCACGAAAAAATACGCGGCGAAAAAATAACAACATGGGCTTGATTTGCCCTGAACTCACTGGTTGAATGAATATGAATGAACAACTGCAACCTGTAATAACCGCGCTGGCAGACCGTTTTGGCGCGCAATCAAACGAGTTCCGCAGTGAGATTACACTGATACTCACTCCGGAAAACATCGCTAATGCCTGCCAGGCTTTGCGCGACGAGTTTGACTTTAACCTGCTCGAAGATGAGACCGCGGTGGATTACTGGCCTGAGCAAGAACCTCGCTTCCATGTGGTGTACCAGATCTATTCCATGCACCATCACCAGCGTGTCTGCTTGCGAGTGCCTGTACCCGGATTAAAACCATCATTACCGACCATCGAAACCTTGTATCCCAATGCCAATTGGCACGAGCGCGAAATTTGGGATATGTTCGGCATTCGTTTTACCGGTCATTCAGACCTGCGCCGGATCCTGATGCCCTATGACTGGGAAGGTCATCCACTGCGCAAGGATTTTCCCCTGGGTTATGAGGAAGTCCAATTCTCCTTCAACGCTGAACAAATCGACCAGGATAAGTCTTATGCAAAGCGGGAGCAAGAGTAAAACCGATGTTAGAGCAAAAAGAAGTTACCCTGGATGAGTTAAGACATCTGGTCTCCGAACGCGCCATTGAAGGCGAGACCATGTTGTTGAATATGGGGCCGCAACATCCCAGTACGCATGGAGTGTTGCGTTTGTTGCTAGAATTAGACGGTGAAACTGTCGTCAATTGCATTCCCGACATTGGCTTTCTGCATACCGGTATTGAAAAAAATATGGAAGTCAAGACTTACGAGAAGGCTGCCGTGATGACAGACCGTCTGGATTACCTGAACAACCTGGGCAACAACTTGGCCTACTGCCTGGCGATCGAAAAGCTGGCTGAACTGGATGTGCCCCCTCGCGCCCAGGTGATCCGTGTGCTGCTCACCGAGTTGCAGCGCATTGCTTCGCACCTGGTTTGGCTGGGTACACATGCCCTCGACCTGGCAGCCATGTCCGTTTTCTTGTATTGTTTCCGGGAACGCGAGATGATTCTGGACATCTTTGAGATGTGCTCAGGGCAACGCATGATGACCACCTTCTTTCGTCACGGTGGCCTGTGGCGCGATGTCCCGGTGGAGTTCGAAGATGCTGTGCGCCAGTTCCTGGGTATATTTCCCGCTCGGATTGATGAATACGAAGCCTTGCTTACCAAGAACCCTATCTTTCTTGACCGTACGAAAAAGATTGGGGTCATCTCTGGAGAAGAAGCCCTCAACTGGGGTGTCACCGGACCATCCTTGCGCGCCTCCGGGGTAAGTTTTGATTTGCGGAAAGCCCACCCTTACTCAGGGTACGAGCAATATGATTTCCAGGTGCCTACCCAAACAGACGGGGACACCTATGCCCGCTATCTGGTTCGCATGGAAGAGATGCGCCAGTCGGTGCGCATCGTCCAACAAGCTCTGGATAACATCCCACCGGGACCTGTGCGCAGCGATAACCGCAAATTCGTCCCACCGCCGCGCGCCGAGCTGGGCACCAGTATGGAAGCAGTAATCCACCATTTCAAATTGTG
>Ga0031656_10000875_pt1 | contig 11055 bp, 8 predicted proteins | sample FrelakmetDIP11DI_FD_55080 | JGI IMG/M metagenome (GOLD analysis project Ga0031656, IMG submission 55080) | Freshwater lake sediment microbial communities from the University of Notre Dame, USA, for methane emissions studies - DIP11 DI | ecosystem: Environmental > Aquatic > Freshwater > Lake >... | reverse complement strand
GCGTTGCCGCAGCTGTTCTCGGTGTTTCCGCGCGCGGACTACGAAGTGCGCGAGGTCGAGGCGTTCCGCGCGCAGTCCGCGGCGGGTGCGTATTACCAGCAACCCTCGGCGGACGGCTCGCGTCCCGGCGTCTTCTACGTCAACACGTACAACCTGAAGGCGCAGCCGAGGTTCGGCATGGAGACGCTGTCGCTGCACGAAGCGTCCCCGGGACACCACTTCCAGGTGTCGATCCAGCAGGAACTCGAAGGCGTGCCGCGATTCCGCCGCTTCGGCGGTGACTACACGGCCTACGTCGAGGGTTGGGCGCTCTACGCCGAGTCGCTGGGCAAGGAACTCGGCCTCTTCACCGACCCTTACCAGTGGTACGGGCGACTGAACGACGAGCAGCTGCGCGCGATGCGGCTGGTCGTCGACACCGGGCTGCACGCGAAAGGATGGACCAGGGAACAGGCCATCAAGTTCATGCTCGACAACTCGACGATGGCTGAGTCTGATGTCGTTTCCGAGGTCGAACGCTACATCGCCTGGCCCGGCCAGGCGCTCGGCTACAAGGTCGGGGACCTGCGGATCCAGGGCTTGCGCCACAAGGCAGAGCAGGCACTCGGGCCGAAGTTCGACCTCCGCGACTTCCACCGCGAAGTCCTGAGCGACGGTGCCGTGCCGATGGACGTGCTCGAGGCGAAGGTCGAGCGCTGGATCGCGGCTCACCGCTGAAGTCCCGGCGCATGCGGCGAAACCATTTCCGGTTGCCACTGCTGTCGCCACGCTGGCATTGACGGCGTGCGACTTCGCATCGGAGCCGTCGACGCGACCCGAAGAGAAACCGTCGGAGTTGTCCGCCCCCCTGCGCGCGTCCAACGCGGAAGCGGCCGCGCTGTATCGCGTCGTCGAAACGTATTTCGACCAGTACCTCGCGCTGAACCCCATTCGTGCCAGTGAGCTTGGCGACCACCGGTTCGACGACCGCTTCGGCGATTACGTCAGCATGAGCTGGATGGCGGATTCGCTCGGCATCGAACAGGAGTCGCTGGAGAAGCTGGCGGCGATCGACCCGAAGCGACTCGCAGGCGAGGACCTCGTCACCTATGCGGCTTTCAAGCGCCAGCGCGAGCTGGGCATCGGCGGGTACCGGTATCCGAGTGAGCTGCTGGCGATCAACTCGTGCTCCGACTGGCCGGGCGCCTTCGCCCGGCTTGGTTCCGGCAAGGGTGCGCATCCATTCAGGACGACGCGCGACTACGACAACTTCCTCGCGCGCATGGATGGCTTCGTCGTCTGGGTGGACCAGGCCATCAACAACCTGCGTGCCGGCGTCACCAAGGGCGTAGTGCTGCCGCAGGTCGTGGTCGAGCGCACGCTGCCGCAGCTCGAAGCGTTCGGCCGGCTCGAGGACCCGCGGCAGACCGTGTTCTGGCAGCCGCTGCTGAACTTCCCGGCCGGGCCGAGCGTGGCCGACCGCCGGCGCCTGCTGCAGGCTTACGACGAAAAGCTGCGGACCAAGGTATTGCCCGCCTATCGGCGCCTGCACGATTACCTGGCACAGGAATACCTGCCTGCGGCGCGCGCTACCGTGTCGTGGTCGGACCTGCCGAGCGGGGACCTCTGGTATGCGTATCTCGTGCGGTACTACACCTCGACGGACATGACGCCGGGGCAGGTGCATGAGCTCGGCCTGCGCGAGGTGGCGCGTCTGCGTGCGGGCCTCGCGGGCCTGCAGGGAACGCTTGGCATCGCGGGTGAGCCGCAAGCCGTGTTCGATGCGCTGCGAGCTGATCCGCGGTTCCAGTTCGGCGATGCCCGGTCGATGCTCGCGGGTTACGCGGCGCTGCACGACCGCGTCGATGCGCGCTTGCCCGCCCTGTTCCTGCGCCGGCCGAAGTCGACTTTCGAAACCCGGCCGCTCGAGGATTTTCGTGCGGCCTCGACTGCAGGTGCCTCGTACTCCCCGCAGAATGCCGCTGACGGACACGCGGGCGTCTTCTACGTGAATACCAGTGAACTCGCATCGCACCCGTCCTATGCGATGGACGCACTGTACCTGGGCGAGGCCGTGCCCGGTCGCTTCTACCTGGCGGCGATCGCGCAGGAAACGCCCAATCTGCCGCGGTTTCGCCGCTTCGGCGACGACGCGGCGNTGGTCGCGGGNTGGGCGCTGTACGCGCAATCGCTCGGAGCNGANCTGGGNCTCTATGCGGACCCGTACAGCCAGTTCGGCGCACTGAACCTGGAGCTGTCAAGTGCGGCGGCCCTCGTCGTCGACACGGGTCTGCATGCGCAGGACTGGACCCGCCGGCGTGCGGAGGAGTACCTGCGCGCGAACACGGCGCTCAGCGAGGCGGAGATTGCTGCCGCAGTCGATCGCTACGTTGCCTGTCCCGGCCAGGCACTCGCCGCCAAGGTCGGGCAGCTCAAGATTCTCGAGCTGCGTCGTCGCGCCGAGCAGCGGCTCGGTGCGCGCTTCGACCTGCGCGAATTCCACGAACAAGTCATCGGCAGCGGCATACTGCCTTTGTCCGTGCTCGAAACCAGGATCAATCGCTGGATCGGAGCGCGCCGTTGAGGCGCGCGGCGCTGCATCAGTAGCCGTAGCCGTCGGTGCGGATGTCGTCGAGTTCGTCGCCCACGAAGCGCAGCTTGCGCAGCAACTTGCTCGAGCCGAAGTTGTACGTCCACACTTCCACTGGCATCTCGATGACTCCCGGGCCGTAGTAGTCGTACCGGTTGTAACCGTATCCGTACTCGTAGCGGGGCGCGCGACGGATCACGCCCTGGAAGCTGACGCTCGAGGGTTCGCCGCAGAGGGTGCGAACCTTGTCCTTGCCGTCACTGACGGTGATGAGCTTGCTGCCACAGCGCATCGAGTCGTCGGCGCGCGCGGGGGCAGCACCGAGCGTGCCGACGATCACGGTCGCAAGAAGCAGTTTTCTCAGGTAGCGCACGGTGCAAGCATAGCCGTTGCCCGTCGGTGCCGCTGGCTGCCGATCCACTCGAATTCCCATAAGTAATTGAATTAATTAAGTTAAATAGCCATTCAAGGCTCGTCTCCGGGAGCCTCTGTCGGGACTTCGGCCGGCCAGGCTGGGTCCACGGCGGCCATCGATCGGCGTCTATCGACATGCCCGGTGCGTGGCCGGGGCCCGCAGGCCGTTCTGCTAACCTAACCGACCCCGAAATGTCGGCTGAATCCACGATGTCCCTCGATCGAGCCTTCGAAAAGCGCCTCGCCGGCGTCATCAACGCCCGCACGCGTGGCGTGCTGCAGGGCGGGCTCAAGGGCGTCGAGCGGGAATCGCTGCGCGTGACGCCGACCGGGCGGATCTCGCAGGCGCCGCATCCCCGGGCCCTGGGGTCGGCGCTCACCAACGAGCACGTCACGACCGATTACTCCGAAGCGCTGATCGAACTCGTCACGCCGCCGTTCGCCCACACCTGGGAACTGGTGCAGTACCTCGCCGACCTGCATCGCTTCGTCTACACGAACCTGCCCGACGACGAACTGCTCTGGGCCACGAGCATGCCGTGCGCCATCAAGGGCGAAGCAAGCATACCGATCGCGAAGTTCGGCTCGTCGAACGTCGGGCGCATGAAAACCGTGTATCGCGAAGGTCTCGGTCACCGCTACGGCCGCGTAATGCAGGCCATTGCAGGCGTGCATTTCAACTACTCGTTCCCGGAGCACTTCTGGCCGGTGCTGGCGGACGTGCTGCAGCCCAGGGACTCCGGTCAGGCCTTCCGCTCCGAGTCCTATTTCTCGCTGCTGCGCAATTACCGGCGACACGGCTGGATCGTGCTGTACCTGTTCGGCAATTCCCCGGCGCTGTGCCCGTCATTCCTGCAGGGACGCAAGGTCGACGGCCTCGAGCCGCTGGAACCGGGCAGCCTGTACGCTCCACATGCGACCTCGCTGCGCATGAGCGACCTCGGCTACCGCAACAAGAGCCAGGCGGGGCTCAACGTCTCGGTCAACAGCCTCGAGCACTACGTGCGCGACCTGACGGCCGCGATCAGCACGCCGAATCCCGATTACGAGAAGATCGGCGTGAAGGTCGATGGCGAGTATCTCCAGCTCAACGCCAACATCCTGCAGATCGAGAACGAGTACTACAGCTTCATCCGCCCGAAGCGCGTCACCCGCAGCGGCGAGCGTCCGACGAAGGCGCTGCAACGCGCGGGCGTGCAGTACGTCGAGATGCGCTCGCTCGACGTCAGCGTCTTCGATCCGGTGGGCGTCAACCAGAACAAGCTGCGGTTCCTCGAGGCGTTCGCGGCCTTCTGTGTCCTGCGCGACAGCCGTCCGATCGAGAGCTCGGAGCAGGACGAACTCGACGGCAACCATGCAATCGTTGCACGCGAAGGCCGCCGGCCCGGTCTGTTGCTGCGCCGTGGCGGTCGCGACGTCAGGTTGACCGACTGGGCCGCCGAGATCATCGATTCGATGCGCGGCCTGTGCGAGCTGCTGGACGAGGGCGACCCGCAACGCCCGTACCTCACCGCACTCGAGCTGCAGGAGGAGAAGATCCGCGATGTAAGTTTGACTCCGGCGGCGCGCTCGTTGCACGAAATGCGCACCAACGAAGAATCGTTCTTCAACTTCGCGCTGCGCATGTCGAAGGTGCACCAGTCCTACTTCAAGGACCTGCTCTCCCCGAACTCGTCCAGGCAGCAAGAGTTTGCCGCCGAGGCGGCCGGGTCGATCGAGCAACAGGCGCGGATCGAAGCGTCGGACGAGTTGTCGTTCGACGAGTATCTCGCCCGCTATTTTTCCGCGTGATCAGCGGTAGTCAGAGAATTCCGGTCGTCATCCGGCCCTGCACGTCGATCGAGCCGCGCAGCATGCCGCGAGAGTTGAACGGCAGGGCAAGCGTGCCGTCGCGCCCGACGACGATCACGCCGCCTTCGCCACCCATCCGCTGCAGCTGCTCGTGCACCACGATGTCGGCTGCCTCACGCACGTTCTTGCCCGCGTAACGGACCAGCGATGCGATCTCGTGCGCGACCGTCGCGCGAATGAAGTATTCGCCGTGCCCCGTCGCCGAAACGGCGCAGCAGTCGTTGGCCGCGTAAGTGCCTGCGCCGATCACCGGTGAGTCGCCGACCCTGCCCCAGCGCTTGGCGGTCATGCCGCCCGTGGACGTCGCCGCGGCCAGGTTGCCGGCGGCGTCGAGCGCCACTGCGCCGACGGTTCCCATCAGCGATTCACGAAAACCGCCTGCGCTCGCATCGAGTGCGGCTGCCAGTTCGCGCTGCCGTCGCTCGGTGACGAAATAGCGGTTCGCCACGGGTTCGAGTCCCTGTTCGAGGGCGAATTCCTCGGCGCCCTGGCCGGACAGCATCACGTGCGGCGACACGTCCATCACCAGCCGGGCGAGGCCGATCGGGCTTTTCACGTGGCGCAGGCCCGTCACCGCACCAGCGCGCAGGTCGCGCCCATCCATCAGCGACGCGTCGAGCTCGCAGATCCCGTTGGCCGCGATCACGGCACCGCGGCCGGCGTTGAAGAGCGGGTTATCCTCGAGCACCTGCACTGCGGCGACGACTGCGTCGAGGCTCGGGCCGCCCGCCTCCAGGATCCGTTGCCCGGCACGCAGCGCCTGCTCCAATCCAGTGCGATAGGCGGCTTCCCGTTCGGGTGTGAGTTCGGCGGGCGGGATGTCCCCCGCGCCCCCGTGGACGGCGATCGCTGGCATGTCATTCCTTCGCGGCAGGTCAGTCGAAGGAAACGAACATACCAGAGCGCCGCGCCACGTATTATTTCGGGCGNAAAGTGCAGCCCACCCGGACCGGGGCACGTGTCCGCCCACCGGCTCATTTCGAACGAGTTCCCCGACCCGATGCGCCACCACCGCAAGATCAAGGCCCTGCTCGTCGCCAACCGCGGCGAGATCTCCATCCGCGTGATGCGTGCTGCGCACGAGCTGGGGATCAAGACCGTCTCGATCTACTCGCAGGAGGACCGCTTCTCGCTGCACCGCATGAAGGCGGACGAGGCCTACCTGGTGGGCGAGGGCAGGGGGCCGGTCGAGGCTTACCTCGGGATCGACGACATCATCCGCNTGGCGCTCGAATGCGGTGCCGATGCAATCCACCCCGGTTACGGGTTCCTCTCCGAGAACCCGACGTTCGCGGAAGCCTGCGCGGATGCGGGNCTGCTGTTCATNGGTCCGACNNCCGAAATAATGCGTCGGCTCGGCAACAAGGTGACCGCACGCGAGCTCGCGATTGCGGCGGGNGTGCCGGTGATGCCGGCCACGCCGCCGCTACCGCCCGACGCTGCCAAGGTACTCGAGCTGGCCGCGAGGGTTGGCTATCCCGTCATGCTCAAGGCCAGCTGGGGTGGCGGCGGCCGCGGCATGCGCGCGATCGACGACGCCTCGCAACTGGTCGAGATGGTCGCCATCGCACGGCGCGAAGCGAAGGCCGCGTTCGGCAACGACGAGGTCTACCTCGAGAAACTGGTGCTGCGCGCGCGCCACGTCGAAGTGCAGATCCTCGGCGACAGGCATGGCAACCTGGTGCACCTCTACGAGCGCGACTGCACCGTGCAGCGCCGCAACCAGAAGGTCGTCGAGCGCGCACCGGCCGTTTTCCTGGACGACACGCGGCGGCTGGAACTCTGTGAACTCGGTCTGCGCATCGGGCGCGCCGTCGGTTACCTCAATGCCGGCACCGTCGAGTTCCTGCAGGACGCGGACACCGGCCAGTTCTATTTCATCGAGGTCAATCCGCGCATCCAGGTCGAGCATACGGTGACCGAAGTGGTCACCGGCATCGACATCGTCAAGGCGCAGATCCGCATCGCCGAGGGCGCCGCAATCGGCACGCCCGCCAGCGGCGTGCCCGCGCAGGCGGACATCCGCGTCACCGGCCACGCGATGCAATGCCGGGTCACGACGGAGGACCCCGAGAACAGTTTCATCCCGGACTACGGCCGCATCACGGCTTATCGCAGCCCGGCGGGTTTCGGCATCCGGCTCGATGCAGGCACGGCGTACTCGGGCGCGTTCATCACCCGCTCGTACGACTCGCTGCTGGTGAAGGTGACCGCCTGGGCGCCGTCGTCCGACGAGACGATCGCACGCATGGACCGCGCGCTGAAGGAGTTCCGGGTGCGCGGTGTCAGCACGAACCTGCGCTTCCTCGAGCAGTTGATCACGCACGAGCAATTCCGTGACGGCTCGTACACCACCAGGTTCATCGACCAGACACCGGAGCTGTTCCGCTATCCGCGCAAGCGCGACCGTGCGACGCGGTTGCTGCGCTTCGTCGCGGACGTGATCGTGAACGGTAACCCGGAAGTGGCCGGCCGCGCCCGTCCGGGCCGCATCGTGGATGCACGTCCGCCGAAGCTGCCCGTCAGTACGCCGCCGCCCGGCACGAAGCAGCGTCTCGACGCACTGGGCGCGAGCAAGTTCTCGCAGTGGATGCTCGATCAACCGCAGGCGCTGCTCACCGACACGACGTTTCGCGATGCCCATCAGTCGCTGCTGGCGACGCGCTTTCGCACCCGCGACCTGGTCGCCATCGCGCCGGCCTACGCACGGCTGGCACCGGACCTGTTCTCCGTCGAATGCTGGGGTGGCGCGACGTTCGACGTCGCGATGCGCTTCCTGCGCGAATGCCCGTGGGACCGCCTGATCGCGTTCCGCGAGGCGATGCCGAACCTGCTGCTGCAGATGCTGCTGCGATCCGCCAACGCGGTGGGGTACACGAACTACCCGGACAACGTCGTGCGGTACTTCGTGCAGCAGGCCGCGAACAACGGCGTCGACGTGTTCCGCGTCTTCGATTCGCTGAACTGGGTCGACAACATGCGCGTCGCGATGGACGCAGTCGGCGAGTCCGGCAAGCTGTGCGAAGCCGCCATCTGCTATACGGGCAACCTGAGCGATCCACGCCAGTCCAAGTACGACCTCAAGTACTACGTTGCGATGGCGAAGCGGCTGGAGCAGGCGGGCGCCCACATTCTCGGCATCAAGGACATGGCGGGCCTGTGCCAGCCGCGAGCCGCGCACACCCTGGTCAGGGCGCTCAAGGCCGAGATCGGCATTCCGGTGCACTTCCACACGCACGACACCAGCGGCATTGCAGCTGCCAGCGTGCTCGCAGCCATCGATGCCGGCTGCGATGCCGTGGACGGCGCGCTCGATGCCATGAGCGGCCTGACGTCGCAACCGAACCTGGGTTCGATCGTCGAAGCGTTGCGCCACGGCCCGCGGGATTCCGGTCTCGACCCCGACAACCTGCGGCTGCTCTCCAACTACTGGGAGCAGGTGCGTCACGGCTACGCGGCGTTCGAGAGCGACATGCGTGCCGGCGCTTCCGAGGTGTACGTGCACGGCATGCCCGGCGGGCAGTACACCAACCTGCGCGAACAGGCCCGCGCGCTCGGGATCGACGACACCCGCTGGCATGAAGTGGCGCGCGCTTACGCCCAGGTCAACGAGATGTTTGGCGACATCGTCAAGGTCACGCCGTCGTCGAAGGTCGTGGGCGACATGGCGATCATGATGGTGACGAGTGGACTCACGGCCGAGGATGTCGCCGATCCGGGGACGGACGTAGCCTTCCCGGAATCCGTGGTCGCGTTGTTCCGCGGCGACATCGGCCAGCCGGTCGGCGGCTTCCCGCGCGAACTGCAGCGCAAGATCCTCGGCGACGTGCAACCCTCGACCTCACGCCCGGGCGAACTCCTGCCGCCGGTCGATCTCGACCAGGCCCGTGCACGCGTGCAGGAGAAGATGCCGCGCGCCATAACCGATCATGAGTTTGCGTCGTGGCTGATGTATCCGAAGGTGTTCGCCGACTACATGGCGGATCGCACGCATTTCGGTGACGTGAGCGTGCTGCCGACGCGCGCCTTCTTCTACGGCCTGGAAGCGGGTGAAGAGATCACGGTCGATCTCGAGAAGGGCAAGCACCTGATCATCCGCTACGTGACGACCAGCGACTTGCACGACGACGGCACGCGCACCGTGTTCTTCGAGCTGAACGGACAACCGCGGTCGGTCAGGGTGCAGGACCGGAGCCAGGTCGCGAAGCGTCCGCCGCGCCGCAAGGCCGAGCTCGATCACCCGGACGAAGTCGGCGCGCCGATGCCGGGCACGATCGCCACGGTCAACGTGTTGCCCGGTCATGCCGTTGCCCGCGGCGACGTGCTGGTGACGATCGAGGCGATGAAGATGGAAACGAGCGTGCGCGCGGAGCGCGACGGCGTGATCGCGGCAGTGGTCGCGCGCCCGGGCCAGCAGGTGGACGCGAAGGACCTGTTGCTCGTGCTCGAGGCGGTCACGGCATGAAGCGGCGGCACGCATGACGGAGGACGTCGTCGCAGCGGAGTTGCAGGCGGCATACCCGGCGCTGCAGGGCCTGGATGCGGCCGATCTCGCCGTCATGCTCGCTGACGCGCAACTGGTCGACCTGCCGGCCGGCACGGCACTGTTCGGCGCGGGCTCGCCCTGCCGCCAGTTCCCGTTCGTCCTGCGCGGATCGATCCGCGTCTCGAAGGTGGGCGAAGGCAGGGAACTGCAACTTTATCGGGTCGGCCCCGGGGAGAGTTGCGTCCTCACCAGCAGCTGCCTCATGGGCAACAGTGACTACCCTGCGTCCGGCACGGTCGAGGCGGACGCGCGACTCGTCGTGTTGTCACACGCAGCGTTCGACGTGCTGATGGCCAGGCACGCTCCGTTCCGCCAGTACGTGTTCGGGCTGTTTGCGGACCGCCTCGCGGACCTGATGGGTCTCGTCGAGGCGGTGGCTTTTCACAAGTTGGATCGACGCGTCGCGGCGGCTTTGCTCGGCCATGGCAGAACCGTGTCGCTGACGCATCAGCAGCTGGCGGACGAGGTCGGCAGCGTGCGGGAAATCGTCACGCGCGTGCTGCGTGTTTTCGCCGACGAAGGCAGCGTGCGACTGGGCCGCGGCTCGATCGAGATCACCGATGCCGCTGCCCTGCGCAGGATCGCGTCGGGCGCCTGACCCCGCCCTTGGTGACCTAGGTTACTGACACTGTCGCCCGAGGCTCCTAGGATGCGCTCCAGGGTTCGAGCCGCGATGGCCCGACCTCGACCACCGAGACAACGCAACCAGGAGAAGTACGTCATGACACCGAACGTTGGGGGAATGGACCGGACCTTGCGCATCGTCGTGGGCCTGGCATTGTTGTCGCTGTTCTTCCTGCTGGAAGGCAACGCGCGCTACTGGGGCCTGATCGGCATCGTGCCGATCCTGACGGGCACGTTCCGTTGGTGCCCGGCCTACCTGCCTTTCGGCATCAGCACCTGCCCGATGAAGAAAGGCTGACCTCGTCGCCTCCCTCTCCCGCCAGAACGGGAGAGGCTTGGGGTGAGGGTGCCGCGAGGGGTACCGGCTTCCGACTAACCCCCTTCCCCTGACCCCTAGCCCCTGACGACAGTCCCCAGCCAGCGCCGCAAGGTCGTGGCGTCCATCGCGCCGGCTTGCCGCGCCACTTCCTTGCCGTCCTTGAACACCATCAGGGTCGGAATGCTGCGAATGCCGTAGCGGGCACCGATGTCCTGCGCCTCGTCCGTGTTGAGCTTGGCGAACCGTGCGGCGGGCTCGGTCTCGGCCGCGACCCGCTCGAAGGCCGGCGCCATCGACCGGCAGGGACCGCACCACGGCGCCCAGAAGTCGACGACCACCGGGACCCCGGATCGAGCGACGTGGCGGTCAAAATTGGCGGCCGTCAGCGTTACGGGATGGCCCTGGAACAGCGCTTCGTGACAACGCGGGCACTTTGGCTGATCCCGCATCCGTGCCGTCGGGATGCGGACGATCCCGTCGCAACGCTGGCAGACGACCTGGGTGGTCTCAGGGGTGGCGCTGGCAACGGTCATGTCGATCCCTTCTGCGGTGGCTTTGACCGGCTCTATGGGGCCGTCCGGGCCGGAAGCAAGCGCAACTCGCGGTCCGCGGGCCTTGCATCGGGGTGCCCCCGCCTCCACATCAGCGGGGCCACGACCGCCGGAGGCAACGCCGTCCATGCGATTCAAGGATTACTACGCAGTCATGGGTGTGCCGCGAAGCGCGACCCAG
>Ga0031656_10000872_pt1 | contig 11064 bp, 10 predicted proteins | sample FrelakmetDIP11DI_FD_55080 | JGI IMG/M metagenome (GOLD analysis project Ga0031656, IMG submission 55080) | Freshwater lake sediment microbial communities from the University of Notre Dame, USA, for methane emissions studies - DIP11 DI | ecosystem: Environmental > Aquatic > Freshwater > Lake >... | reverse complement strand
TTCTGTAAACAAAGTCTCACTGCTTAAACTGAATGAAGGCAAATGGCATGTCATCGCAGAAAAAAACTGGATTCCTTAAAACCTGGCATATGTATTCTTTGCTTCCCTGCGGTTAATCTTTCACTTGAGCAAAAACTCCATCGGTATATGTAATCTCTTATGCCAGGCGGTTTCACTATGATCTTCACCCGGAAATTCTTTGGTCATCCAGTTAGTATCATCATAGCCCCTGGCCTTAATAATAGCATCTGCTTTTTTTTGTAATGGCGGATACATGGCGTCAAGTGTGGCTGTGCCATAATCAAAATACAGTTTATGTGTTTTCGGATCAGGCAGGTTTGCGGCAAGGTATTTGAAAAATGCTTCCGGCACAGGGTTATTGTCCATGATAAATATACCCGGCCAATGCGTTGATAAACAGGCCGCACCGCCAAATACTTCAGGATATTCACAGATGGCATACATGGATATCAATCCACCCATGCTGCTGCCGGCAATAATCGTATTGGCCCGGTCCTTTTTGGTGGCATATTTTTTATCGACATACGGCTTGAGTTCCCTGACAATAAACTGCAGGTAATTATCCGATTGTACCTTGCTGTTATTGAAAACACTTGCACCACCTGAACGGTTAGCGGTATATAAAGTATCCTGTACCGATTGTGGCAGGCTTTCAAAAGGTTTTTGCGGGAAATACTCCACATGCCTTTTGGGGCCTGCGTTCCAGATCCCCACAACGATGAAATCCTTCACTTTTTTTTCTTTGATCAGCACAGCTGCAACATCGTCCACATCCCAGGCCAGTTTGTTCCAGGTGGTAGTTGAATCATAGAGCATCTGCCCATCATGCATATACAATACCGCGTACTTTTTTTCAGGACTATATCCATCGGGAAGCCAGATATCAATATTGCGGGCATCAACATAGGTTGATGCAAATGAATTGATCCTTTCGAGTCTGCCCGATGATACATGGGGCTCTTGTGCAAATGTTTTAAAAGCAAGAAATGTAAACAGAATGTAAATTCTCATAGTAAATACATTTAACCGCAAAGGCGTAAAGTTCAACCCACCGTATCCGGTCTGACCGTCCTCGGTCTGACCGATGGCTGTTTTTAACTGATTAAATATCATTCAAGAAAAATAATACAATCGGTCAGACCGAGGACCCTGCCCGACTTTGTCATTCAGGCGGGGGTCAGACCGGGAACCCTTGAATCAAAGATCAGCTTTCAAATATCAATAAGTCTTCATGTGCATACCATCGTTCAAAATGTTGTGCAAAGTTTTTTTCGATCTCCGCGCGTTTTATCTTAAAAGTTGGCGTCAGCATATTATTATCCGTAGTCCAGGATTCTGTCAACACGATCATTTTATTCATTTTCTCATGCGCATCTAACTCACTATTGATCTGCTGCAATTGTTCTTCCAGTTCCTTATGCAACTGCTCCCTGTCTTTCACTTTTCCATTTTCGGTGAGTGTAACCAGCGCAATGGGTTGTGGCCACCCGGTTCCTACCACACAACTGAATTCGATATCCGCATTACTGCCGATCTTCATTTCAATGGGAGAAGGCACCACATATTTTCCCTTGCTGGTCTTGAATATGTCTTTCGTTCGACCTGTTATTTTGAGATACCCTTTTTTATCTATGATGCCTATGTCGCCGGTTCTGAGGTATCCGTCTGAAGTAAACGCTTCCTTTGTTTGTTCAGGGTCTTTATAATAACATCCATCAGTGCGCCATTCTTCACCAGTACTTCTCCGTCGTCACCCAATTTCACTTCGCATTCGGGCATGGCTTTGCCAACAGTTCCCGGAACAGAATTTTCCCATAATATCCCATGAGAGTAACCAAAATTCTCTGTCATGCTGTAACCTTCCACCAGTTTAACACCGATCTTCCTGAACCAAAGCTGTAACTCAAGCGGCGTTGGAGCTGCGGCTGTAATGACAATTCTGGCTTTGGCCAATCCAAGCCCCTTTTGGATCTTTCGCTTAACCAACATTGATACGACGGGAATTTTTAAAAGCCGGTTTAACTTTGCTTCAGGCAGCTTTTTAAAAACACCATCCTGCAATTTTTTCCAGATCCGCTGAACGCCCAGGAAAATTGTAGGACTTGCCGTTCGGAGATTATCAGCAAATGTTTCCAGTGATTCTACAAAATACACTTCGCCGCCACTGTAGAGGCTGCCCATTTCAACAATAAATCTTTCACCAATATGTGCCATCGGGAGGTAAGAGAAAAAGCGTTCATTGGGGCTTAGTCCGGCAAAGGAGGCAATGTGGGCTGATGCAAAAGCATAATTGCTGAACTTATGCATGACCCCTTTGGGTTTACCAGTTGAACCAGAAGTATAAATGATCGTTCCGGGCTCATTGCCATCGCGATGTATTTCACCTTTCAGTGGTTCGTTATTTTTTATCAGATCACCCCAGGGTGTATATTCCGTTGGGCCATAGAAAGGAAAAGAAATGCATTTAATATTTTCCGGCACGCCTGTTTTCATGGCAGTCCAGTTATCAAGTTTACCAACAAACAGCACCGGCGCATCGCTGTGTTCCAGGATCTGCCGTATGCTGTCGGCTGAAAGATTTGGATAGAGTGGTACAGATACATGACCCGCCATCATAATGGCCAGGTCGCACATGATCCAGTGCGCGCAGTTCTTGGAAAGCAGGCCGATATTACTGTGCAGCGGAAGCCGCATCTGTTGTAAGGCAGCAGCCATCCGCCTGATCTCATCCCCTGCCTGTTCCCAGGTCCAGGTTTCCCAAACTCCATCTATCGGTTGGTGCAGGCATATCTTATGGGGATATGTTTTCTCCCACTTGTACAGCATTTCGAGTGGTAATGGATGGGCCATGGCAAACGTTGTTTGTTAATTTGTAAATACCTGTCTCCGCGCTTCTCTTTTTCTCCTTTCTCTGCGCTGAAACTTTGTCACTTCTTTTTCAGGGCCATAAATGTCCAAATCGCTCCGGCAAGATCAATGGCCCCAATTCCAACCATCATAGGACTGGCCATTTTAAGTATTACAAAAACAAGGAAGGAAATAAAAACCACCATTCTGGTTGGAATGGTAAGCGGGAAAAAAGCGCTGATATTTTTAGCACCGGTTTGATGATAATAAAACCCGAGAAGTCCTACTATTACACCCAACACCCGTATCCATACTTCGTTTGTTTCCGGGATGCCCAGCGTAGATAAAAAAAGATTAGGAACAAAGATCAACGTGGCTCCTACCAGGTAGAGGTAGAAACCAAAATAATAAACAGATTTTGCTGCCGGAGTCATGTTTTTAGGTTTGAGGATGAAAATATTGATTTAAAAGATACTGATTTTTGACGTAGCCACATGCCTGTATGCACATTTCTTTTCCGGTAAATTATTATTCACACCCGCCCTCATCCGGGGTCTAAATCTTACCTTGCACCCATGCAAGATTACCTGAAGGGATTGAATGAACAACAGCGCGAAGCAGTACTCCATCTGGACGGCCCATTGATGATAATCGCCGGCGCCGGCAGTGGTAAAACAAAGGTCCTTACAACCCGTATCGCCCACCTCCTGGCCAATGGCGTGGATGCTTTCCGCATCCTGGCCCTGACCTTTACCAATAAGGCCGCCAAGGAAATGAAAGAACGTGTGGAACATATCCTCGGCAACCAGGAAGCCCGTAATTTATATATCGGTACATTTCACTCGGTATTCGCAAGGATCCTCCGCAGTGAAGCACAACGACTGGGCTACCCCTCCAATTTCACGATCTATGATACCGATGATGCCAAGAACGTGGTCAAAACCGTGATCAATGAACTCAGCCTCGACGATAAACACTATAAACCATCCACCATCTATAACCGGATATCCTCCGCTAAAAATGCGCTGGTTGGGCCGGAGGAATATGCCACCGATTATTACCTGCAGCAGGAAGACCAGCGCTCCAACCGGCCGGCCATTGCACAGATCTATGCAGCTTATGTTAAACGCTGCTTTAAAAACGGGGCAATGGATTTTGACGATCTTCTCCTGAAATACTACGAGCTGCTGAAAAATTTTCCCGACAGTCTCTTTAAATATCAGAACAAGTTCCGGTATATCCTGATCGATGAGTACCAGGATACCAACCCGGCTCAGTATGAGATCATAAAATTACTCGGTGCGGCGCACGAAAATGTTTGTGTGGTGGGTGATGATGCACAGTCGATCTACTCTTTCCGCGGGGCAACCATCCAGAATATTTTACAGTTCCAGAAAGATTACGACAATGTGCACGTGGTTAAACTCGAACAGAATTACCGGAGCACGCAACATATCCTGAAAGTTGCCAATGAAATAATCAGCAACAATAAGAACCAGATACCCAAAGCGCTCTGGACGGAAAACGCAGATGGGGAAAAGATCCACCTGGTGCGTACCATGACCGATAACGACGAAGGAAAATTTGTGGCCGATACCATACAGGAACAAAAACTCCGCAACCATTTTTTCAACCGCGATTTTGCGATACTCTATCGCACCAATGCACAGAGCAGGGCCTTTGAAGAATCACTTCGCCGCATGGGCATTCCNTATACCATGTATGGCGGCATCAGCTTCTACCAGCGCAAGGAGATCAAGGATTATGTGGCTTACCTGCGGGTACTCATCAATCCAAAAGATGAAGAAGCCTTAAAGCGGATCATCAACTTCCCGGCAAGGGGTATTGGCAAAACCACTATCGATAAGATCATCCTGCAGGCCAATGAAAATAATATCAGCATGTGGGATGTGCTCNGCCAGGCGTCGAAATTTGGCTTCNGGGCAACCACACTGGAAATCATCGAGAACTTTGTGACGATGATAAAAAGTTTCGCCAGCATGCTGAATAACAAAAACGCCTACGACGTTGCGGTGCACATAGGCAAACAAACCAATATTGTACGCGAACTGTTCAATGATAAAAGCACGGAAGGCGTTCAGCGCTATGAGAATATCCAGGAATTACTGAACTCCATCAAGGAATGGGTAGACGACCAGCAAAACCGCGCCCAGATAGATGAAGATGGCGTTGTGATGGATACGGATGCCTTTGCAGATATCCCTTCACCAACCGATTTGCCTACCCTCTTCACCGATACGGAAAAGCCCAAAGAAGAGCCTGCGCAAACAGAAGAGAAGGCCATGCAAAATGCCACACTGGCCGCTTACCTGCAACAGATCACTTTACTCACAGATGCGGATGAAAAAGATCCGCATGCAGATACGGTGAAACTAATGACCATCCACGCGGCCAAGGGACTGGAATTCTCCTGCGTGTTTGCTGCCGGACTGGAAGAGATGCTATTTCCCAATGCCATGAGCATCAATACCAGGGAAGAGCTGGAAGAGGAGCGTCGGTTATTCTATGTCGTTATTACCCGTGCCAAACACCGCTTATGGATAACGTATGCGAATACCCGCTATAAATTCGGGCAGGTGGTGCAGAATGAACCAAGCCGGTTTATTGATGAACTTCCGGAAGAATACCTCGACCGCAGTTTCGCCGGTGGCGGATTGCGCAACCAGGGTGGCGGATTTGGGAATAGTTCTGCTGCNGAAAGGATGCGGGGATGGGGAGGCGTGAGTCGGGAGTCGGGAGTCAGGAGTCAACAGCCAACAAGCGGTCGTCAGCCTGCAGCAGGCGGCAGGCCCTCATATATCAGCCCTAAAACAGTGCCGGCAAAACCGGTGGAACATATACCCGCAGCGGATTTTAAGCCAAGTGATACCTCGGAATTAAAAGCAGGGCAAAAAGTGGAGCACCAGAAATTTGGATTCGGCGAAGTGTTGAAGATGGAAGGTGCGGCACATAACCCCATTGCCACAATCAAGTTTGAGTTGAATGGAGAGAAAAAAATCATGCTGAATTATGCAAAACTGCGGATACTGGAATGAACATTCTTAAAGGAGATTTTACAAATTCAACTAACAGCAATACTTTTATTGGTTTTGGTGTTTAAAATATTTATACCTTTTCCCTTCCAATTTTTCTAAACACATTTAATATGCAGAGGAGATTCCTGCGTCCTGTACTTACCATCCTATGTATTTGCATTTTTAATTTTAGTTGCACCTCACCATCAGCTGCATTGCTGAGTTCACTGGGTGACTATCCTCAATTATCGGGTATGGCCACGCTGCTTAAAAGCGCTGGCGGTTTAAAAAATATCATAGGAAATGGAAAAGGGCCATTCACCCTGCTTGCACCAACCAATAATGCGCTTTCCACACTGGGAACTGCAAATCTGGAAAATCTGCTGAAGCCGGAAAATAAAGAACAGCTTATCGGTATCCTGAAAAAACATGTCCTGCCTGGGAAATTCAAAGCAGATCAAATCAAAGCAGGCGGTTTGAAAGATGTATCCGGAAATGAATTGAACATAGGCAATGCCACTATCACAGAATCTATTCAAACCAAAGGCGGAATGATACAGGTGATAGATAAAGTGATTAAATAATTTCTTTTACACAATAGACTTCTTCAATGCCTCCAGGTTCTTTTTCTCACTGCCAATAAATATCTCATTCCCATTAATGATCACCGGACGCTTCAAAAAAGTGTATTCTTCAAGTATATATTTCCGGTAGTCCTTTTCCGCCAGGTTCATATCTTTCAAACCCAGCGATTTATACTTTATAGCCCTCCTGCTGAACAAGGCTTCATAACTGCCCGCCATTTTCTTCATTTCATCCAGCTGGGCCGCCGTGATCTTTTCCGTTTTGATATCCTGAAGTACAAAACCCTTTTTATCCAGCTCATTATCNTTGATGATGCCACGGGAAGTATCGCAGGTAGACAGATGATATACTTTTTTCATAAATAAGAAACAATTNGAATTGTAATATTAAACCATACTTCGCGACCAATTCCTTGCGAACTTAGCAAACATATTTCTTAGCGGTAAATGCCAACAACACAATCAGATTTCCTGGCCCAGGTAGAAGCCCATAAGGGTATGATCCATAAGGTCTGCCAGGTCTATTGCTGGAACCCCGGCGACCGCGAAGACCTATTTCAGGAGATCGTCATCCAGCTTTGGAAAGCCTGGCCTGGGTTCCGCGGCGAATCAAAGTTCAGCACCTGGCTCTATCGAATTGCCCTGAATACCGCCATCTCCGGCCTGCGCAAACAGAAGAACCACCTCGTTTATATGGAGCCTGAAAAGCTACCTGCTGAGATCAGGGATGAATCTGACGCTGAAGAAAAAGAAGAAAGGCTTAAACAATTCTATACAGCCCTTCGCCAGTTATCAGAACTGGAAAGGGCGATCATCATGTTATACCTGGAAGACAAAAGTTATGAGGAGATGGAAGACATACTCGGCATAAACCAAAACAGTCTCCGGGTTAAAATGAACCGGGCAAAAGAAAAATTACGCAACATCACCAAACAGTCTTGATATGGAACTGGAAAAGTGGAAAGACATCTGGAAAGAAGAAGGCGAACAGGCGTCAAATGATGCACAGAAATTGATGTCCCTGCTGGACAAAAAATCAAAGAGCCCGGTTGCGAAAATGAAACGCAACCTCAGGGTGGAGCTTTGGTTCGTGATCATTACCTATGGCGCCATGATCCTGTTTTATTTTCTGGCTTTTGAAGGAAGTATGAGTGCGGTATCCTGGTTCATGCTGATGATCGGGCTGCTCTTTGTTGTATATTTTCAAAGAAAAAACAAGCTGCTGACCGAAATGGAATGCCTGAGCTGCGAGGTTAAAAGCAACCTGCAAAAGCAAGTAACCACATTGGAGAAATATATTCGAATCTACCTGATCGGAGGAACCCTGCTTGCACCTATTAGTCTCCTGTTTTTCGGATGGTTTTTTTATGTCAAGGCCCGGATAAATTTTGATGATACTTTTTTTTATCCGGGAGAGCATAATCCAATCTGGAAAGTTATCCTTGCCTGGGTGATACTTACCACCGTCGTTACTTTTATCTTTTATGTGCTAAACAAATGGTATGTGCAGAAACTGTATGGGAAGCATGTGGAGAAATTGAAAAAGGTGTTGAGTGAAATGGAAAATGACTGAAAAAGTGCGAGGTGCGAGGTGCGAAGTCAAAGCCAAAATACAATCTCTTGAAATTACTGATGGGCTAACGTAAAGCGGTCTGACAGACTTTGACTCACCCCCCGCCTGCTTCGCAGTCGACCTCCTCTCTTTAAAAAAGAGATGGGGGGTAAGCAGTCAACAGCCCTCCTTAAGAATTGAAACATTATATACTACATCAGCCTTCCTAAATTTAAACCAACATTAATCACATGACTATTTAAATCAATGATTGCGCGGAAGGGCTGTTTATCCCCTCTCTTTTTTAAAGAGAGTGGTGGCCACGCCCTGGCGTGGACGGGGTGAGTCAAACAGATTTCGTTTATAAATAAGGTTTCACAATATTTCCATTTATTTTTGGGAATAAACCCAAACCATGCGTCTCCAACTGATCATTATCTTTTTATCCATTCACTTTTTTTCTTTTTCGCAAATCCTCTCGCCCCGCGAGCAATCCCGCGTAATTGATGAAATCCTGGCAGAGCGCATTGAAAATCTTTTGCCCGCATTAATGGACCGCACAGGCATTGATATGTGGGTGATCATCTCCCGCGAGTATAATGAAGATCCCGTATTGAAAACCATGCTTCCCTCTACCTGGTTATCAGCCAGACGAACTACCATGCTGGTTTTCTATCGCGATTCTGCCAAAAAGGTTTTTGATAAACTGGCTATTGCACGGTATAATGTGGGCGAGACCATCAAAAAAGCCTGGGACCCTGAGAAGATACCCAACCAGTGGGATGCATTAACAGACATCATCAAAACAAGGAACCCCAAAAAAATCGGGATCAATACCTCAAAAAATTACGGCCATGCAGATGGATTAGACCATACCCATTATGATGACCTGCTGAAGAAGCTGCCCGAAAATTTAAAATCACGCGTGGTCTCTGCCGAAAAGCTCGCCGTTGCCTGGCTTGAAACCCGCACTGAGAGAGAGATGCAGATCTATCCGCAGCTGGTAGATATCACACATGCCATCATCAATGAAGGCTTTTCAGAAAAAGTGATCACGCCCGGCATCACCACTACCGATGATGTGGTTTGGTGGTTCCGTCAAAAGATCCGCGACCTCGGGCTTGATACCTGGTTTCATCCATCGGTATCGGTTCAACGAAATGACCCCGAAAATTTTGAACACCTGCGCAGTTTTTCAAATCGGCCCAAAGATGATCTTATTCGTCCCGGTGATTTATTGCATGTGGATATTGGCATCACTTATCTACGACTCAATACTGATATCCAGGAACACGCTTATGTGCTGAAGCCCGGTGAAACTGCTTTACCCGAAAGCATCCGTAAAGCCATGGTAAACGGAAACCGCCTGCAGGACATTTTAACATCGCAATACAAAACCGGCAGCACCGGAAATGAGATTTTAAAAGNAGCCCTCGACCAGGCCAAACGGGAAGGCATAACCGCAACCATCTATACCCACCCGCTGGGATTGCATGGACATGCAGCGGGGCCAACTATCGGCCTCTGGGACCAGCAGGGTGGTGTACCTGGCAGCGGTGATTACCCGGTGTATCCACACTCAGCGTATTCAATTGAACTCAATGCAGCCACCGATATCCCGGAATGGAAAAAATCCATCCGCATCATGCTGGAAGAAGATGGCTATTTTGACGGAATCGGTTTCCGATTCATCAGCGGCCGGCAAAAAGAAATTTACCTGATCCCGCGCAGATCAGAAAATCTTGGTAATTAATTTTGCTACAGTTAAACTTGAATTTTTGAATTAGATCCCTCCTTCGTCGGGATGACAGGTTGGGGTAGGATCATTCATTCCGAATAGCTACTATTCTGTATGCTTCTACTTAACTGTGATGGCAAATCATGGGAGTGTTGTACTTTGCAATAGTAGCTATTAATCATTCTATTCCCTGTCATCCCGACGAAGGAGGGATCTTAATGGTATATGAACTAAAAGATTTCACAGCATAACAAAACAAATTTTTTATATGAAAAGGAATTCAATATTTATAGCTCTATTTTATTCCTCTTTTCTATTTGCACAAAAAAGCAGCATTGAGCCTGCCAAGCAATTTGTTTCCACCCGCCTGGATGANAAGGCCCCTGTCTATAACGATATTTCCAAACAGATCTGGAATTTCGCAGAGCTCGGTTTCCTCGAAACCAAAAGCACCGCCCTCCTCCAAAAGCAATTAAGCGATAACGGCTTCACCGTACAGGCAGGGGTAGCCGAAATGCCCACTGCTTTCGTAGCCAGCTTTGGCAGCGGCAAACCCATCATCGGCATCCTCGCAGAATATGACGCCTTACCCGGACTATCACAGGATAATACCCCCACCCGCAAACCCATCGTAGAAGGCGGCAGCGGACATGGTTGTGGACATAACCTCTTTGGTTCCGGCTCTGTAGCCGCAGCCATCACGGTAAAAGAATGGCTGCAAAAATCCGGTCAATCAGGAACCATTCGTTTATATGGCACTCCGGCAGAAGAAGGGGGCGGTGCTAAAGTATTCATGGTTCGCGCTGGTTTATTCAATGATGTGGATGCGGTATTGCACTGGCACCCCAGTGATGCCAATAAAGCCGATGCAGAATCATCCCTCGCCGTAAAGACCGCTGTTTTTAAATATTATGGGAAATCGGCACACGCCGCCGCCGCGCCACATCATGGCCGCTCTGCCCTCGATGGCGTGGAAGCATTTGATTATATGGTCAATCTCCTGCGCGAGCACGTGCCCCAGGAAACCCGCATTCATTATGTTATTAAAAAAGGAGGCCTTGCTGCCAATGTAGTGCCCGATTACGCAGAAGTGGAATTAATGGCCCGGCATCCTGATGCCAATGAACTGCGGCTGATCTGGAACCGTATTGTGGACGCAGCGGAAGGTGCGGCAAAGGGCACCGGCACCCGGATGGAAGTTGATGTGATAACGGGATTATATAATCTTTTACCCAATGAGGTATTATCCAAAACCATGCAGACAAACCTGGCCCGGGTTGGCGGGGT
>Ga0031656_10000871_pt1 | contig 11071 bp, 7 predicted proteins | sample FrelakmetDIP11DI_FD_55080 | JGI IMG/M metagenome (GOLD analysis project Ga0031656, IMG submission 55080) | Freshwater lake sediment microbial communities from the University of Notre Dame, USA, for methane emissions studies - DIP11 DI | ecosystem: Environmental > Aquatic > Freshwater > Lake >... | reverse complement strand
TGGTCCTGACGACCACGAGCGCCTGGGGTGCCGTCGGGCGCACGCCGGCGAACTTCGATGTCTCGGCGGCCGGTGAGGCGGCTTACAGCATCCCGATCGTCGCACCGCCCGGCACCCGCGGCTTGACCCCGCAGCTGGCGCTGGCCTACTCGCACCGCAACGACGGCTCGCTCGCCGGCCAGGGCTGGGGCATCGCGGGCGCCTCGGCCATCTATCGCTGCAGCAGCACGTACGCCCAGGACTTCGTTGCGCGCGACGTGCGCAACGACGCACTCGACCGGTTCTGCCTCGATGGACAGAAACTGCGGCTGGAGAGCGGAACCTACGGTGCCGCCGGCTCGACCTACCGCACCGAGATCGAGTCGTTTGCGCGCATCCGCGCCTACGACGTCGCGGGAAACGGCCCGGGCTACTTCATCGTCGAAGGTCGCGACGGCCTGATTTACAAGTATGGCAGCACCGCGGACTCACGCATCGAGTCGGTCGGACAGACGACGGCACGCGCATGGGCGCTCAGCGAGATCAGCGATCGCTCGGGCAACCAGATCCTGTTCGGCTACGCCGAGGACACGGTCAACGGCAGCTACTACCTCGACCTCGTGCGCTACGGAGGCAACACGGTGCGAGGCACGACGCCGAGCCACTCGATCGATCTCGTGTACGAGCCGCGACCGGTCGAGGAGATGGAGTCGGGCTACCTCGCCGGCAGCCTGATCAAGGAGACCCTGCGGCTCGATCGCATCGACGTGCTGCACAGCGGCGGCACACTGGTGCGGCGCTACGAGTTGTCGTACGAGCCCGCGCTATCGTCGGCCGGCCATCGACGCCTGGCGTCGGTCGTGGAGTGCGCGGGCAGTCCGCTCGACTGCCTGGCGCCCACCAGCTTCACGTACCAGAACGCAGTGTCGGGCCTGACAGGCGAGGTATCGACCTCGGCCGTCGTGCCGGTCAACACGGCCTTCCCGCTGGACGTGAACGGGGACGGTCGCGACGATATCGTGTATTCGTCGACGCTGACGTCCGGCACCGGCACCTGGATGGTCATGTTGGCGGGCAGCGGCGGCACGTACCTCGCGCCGGTCAACACCGGCGTCTCCAACGTCAATTTCAGCGGCGCGATTCCGATCGAGTACAACGGCGACGGACGGGGTGACCTGCTGGTGCCGTACTCGGGCGGCACGTGGTGGGTGATGCTCGGCACGACGAGCGGGCTCGCCGCGCCGGTCAATACGAGCGCTCCGACGACCAGCACCGGGACCGGGGCGAACGCGCGAGCCATCGACGTCAACGGCGACGGCCTGCAGGACCTCGTCTGGGCGGATCTCGTGGGATTTGGCCGGAGGCGATGCCATCCGCTACCGGGTGCGGATTCAGGGCGGCGGGTTCTCGGGCACGGTGACCGACCTCATCAGCCCGCTGCCGCGCGACCAGCAGCTCGTCGGCCCGGTGTTCTATGGCTGGCAGGAGCGCATGCCGCGACGGGTGCCGGATTTCAACGGCGACGGGCGGGCCGACATCCCTTATCTGCTTGCCGAGCGCTTCGATGTCTCGCCGCTGTCACTGGGCGAGGCGCCGGCGCCCGACGCGACCTACCAGTACTCCTACTCCGTCGGCGTCGTCTGCCCCGGGGTTTGCGTCATGGGCGCCGGCGTCGCCCACCAGTCCTCGAAGCCTTATTTCCTGGATCTGAACGGCGACGGGCTCGACGACCTTCTCTACTACGCACCGACCAGCGGTGGCTCGGCGATCTGGAAGTACCGGTTCAGCCGCGGCACGAGCTTCGGACCCGAGATCGACGGGCCCTACGGATCCGCCTACACNGCGGGCTGGGCGGTGCTCGACTGGGACGGCGACGGCTACGAAGAAGTGCTGGGGCAACACTCGGCCAGTGGTACCTGGCATCTGCTGCGTTCGACTGGAGCAGGGCTCTCGGCATCGCAGAGCACCGGGATACCGTACTCGAGCGGCACTAGCACCGTCATGACGCTCGATGCCAACGGCGACGGTCTGTGGGACCTGGCGTACGCCGACAGCGCCGGCAACTGGCGCTACCGCCCGCACACCGTCGTGTATCCCGATCTGCTCGCGACCGCGACGGACGGCTTCGGCGTGAGCGCGTCCTTCGCTTATCAGCCGATCACCAATCCGGCCGTCTACACGCGCGGTTCCGCCGGCAGCTATCCGGACGTCGACTTCCAGAGTGGGGGCCTGTGGGTGGTGAGCGCGCTTACGAGCAGCGACGGGACCGGCACCGACAGCACGTTCAGCCTGGGCTACACGTACGAGGCGGCCCGCATCAATCGACAGGGGAGAGGATTTCTGGGCTTCGCGAGGCGCACCGTCGCCGACCCGCGCCTCGGCTACAACCTCCGTACCATCGAGACGTACCGACAGGACTTTCCGTACGTCGGGGCGGGGGCTACGGTGGAGCGTCAGCAATCGTCGGGAACACGCATTTCGCTGCTCAGCAACACCTGGACCAAGATCAGCTATGGCGCGGGCGATGCAGCGCGCGCCTACCCCTATGTCGCGAGCCAGAGCGTGGACGAGCACGAGGTGGGCGGGCTGCAGAACGGCGTGCGCTATCGCACCATCACGCGCAGCGTAAGTGCCATCGACGCCAGCTCCGGGCTCGTCACGGACGCCACCACGACGACCACGGAGCAGGCGACCGGCCTCTCGAGCGGCAGCTACCTGAGCGAGCGCATCCAGCACGCCGCCGTGCAGAACGACACAGCCAACTGGTGCCTCGGGCGCCCGACCGCGACGCAGGTGACGCGCAGCCACACGCTCGCCAATGGCGGGGCGGTGACGCGCAGCGAGGGCACGACCTGGGACGCGGTGAACTGCCGGCCCACGCAGACGCGCGCGGAGCCGGGGCACGCAACGCTGCAGGTGACCGTGGACCTCGGTTACGACGCGTTCGGCAACGTGAGCAGCGAGTCGGTGACCGGCGCCGGGATGTCGCCGCGCACGACGACCTACGACTGGGGCAGCAGCGGGCAGTTCCTGCGGTCGGTCACGAACGCGCTCGGACACTCGACCACTCAGGCGTGGAACGCGGCGTTGGGCCTCCCGCAGTCGCTCACGGACCCGAACCAACAGCCGACGGGCTGGAGCTACGACGCCTTCGGCCGCCGGACGACGGAGAGCCGGCCGGACGGCACCTCGACGGCCTGGATCTACGCGGCTTGCACCGGCGGCTGCGATCCGCGCATCCGCTACGAGCTGCGCGAGGAGCTACGCGACTCGGGTGGCGTGACGCAGCGCATCACGAGCCGCTACTTCGACCGCTGGGAGCGACTCATCTGGGAGAAGCAGCAGCTGCTCGGCGCCGAGTACTCGTGGACCCAGCGGCGGGAGTTCGACGCGCGCGGCCGGACGACGCGGGAGTACGCGCCATATCTCGCCAGTCAGGCCGATAACGGCACGCGGCGCCTGAGCTACGACCCGCTCGATCGAATTACCGCGGACCAGCTCTACACCGCCGCCGGCGTCGTCGAGCGCAGCGTCGGCTACGCGTTCAACGGCCTCGGCACGACCGAGACCGGACCGCGCGCAGGCGCTACGACCACGCGGGTGCGCAGCGCCTGGAGTGGGCTGCTGCGGGTGACCGATGCCGCCTACGGTTCGATGAACTTCCAGTACGACGCCTTCGGCCTGCTCAAGCAGACGACGGACGCCGCCTACAACGTCGTCGCCCAGGTGTCGTATAACCTGCGCGGCATGCGCACCCAGCTCGTCGACCTGGACCTCGGCACATGGAGCTTCACGCCGAACGCGCTCGGCGAGGTGACCGCACAGACCGACGCCAATGCCCAGACGACGAGCTTCACCTACGATCCCCTCGGGCGGCTCACCGGGCGGGTCGAGAAAGAAGGCACCTCGACGTGGACCTGGGGCAACTCGAGCGCGGCGCGCAACATCGGCCGCCTCGAGTCGGTGAGCGGGCCGGGCTACAGCGAGAGCTACCTGTACGACAACGTGGGCCGGCTCGCCACGCAGACGATCAACGCCGATGCGAGCTACCAGTACCAGTACGCCTACAACAGCCTCGGCGCGCTGCACACACTCACCTGGCCCACGAGCACCAGCGGGGTGCGGGTGAAGGCGAAGTACCTCTACACGAACGGCCGGCTCACGCAGATCCGCCAGTTCACCGGCGACGTGGACGGCCCCAACCTGTGGTCATTGAACCTGCTCGATGCGGCGGGTCGGGCGACGAGCGAGGCGTACGGCAACGGACTGTGGCTGCAGAGCGCGTTCGACCCGCTCACCGGGCAGATAACCTCACGCCGCTCGGGCACCGGCGGCTCGGAGAGCAACGTGCAGCAGCTCGCCTACGGCTGGGACGAGGCGGGCAACCTCACGACGCGGCAGGACCTGAACCAGGGCCGCACCGAGACCTTCGGCTACGACGCACTCGAGCGCCTCACGAGCGCCTCGGGTCCGGGCGGCACGCTCGCCGTGGCCTACGACGCGATCGGCAACATCATCAGCCGCTCGGACGTGGGCAGCTACACGTATCACGCCACCAAGAAGCACGCGGTGATCGCCGCGGGCAGCAACACCTACAGCTACGACGCGAACGGGAACCTCTCGACACGCAACGGCTACCGGGTGTCCTGGAGGAGCTACAACCTGCCGTCGGTGATCAACGTGAAGAACTACTGGGCGGGGTTCAGCTACACGCCCGACCGGCGGCGCTGGCGGCAGACGAGCCCCTATGCTTCGGGGAAAGAGATCACGATCTACGTGGGCGATCGACTGGAGAAGCTCGACACGCCGGTGCGCAAGCACTGGAAGCACCGCATCGCCACGCCCTCGGGGGAGGTGCAGGTGATCCGCCGCTCGGACGGGACGACGGAGACGCTGTACTTCGCGAATGATCATCTCGGCAGCGTGGACGCGGTGCTGAATGCGTCCGGAGCGGTGGTATCGCGGCCGAGCTTCAATGCGTGGGGTGCGCGGCGGGGCAGCAACTGGCAGGGCGCACCCTCGTCATCCGAGTGGCAGGCGATCGCGGACACGACGCGGCGCGGGTACACGGGNCANGAGCANCTCGACAACGTGNTGCTGGTGCACATGAACGGGCGGGTGTACGACCCTGCGATCGGGCGGTTCCTGAGCGCGGATCCGTTCATCGACGGTGAGAGCGATCCGCAGGGGTGGAACCGCTACGGGTACGTGCAGAACCGACCCTTGAGCCTCGTCGACCCAAGTGGCTACTCGAGTTCAAGCATTCGCGGGTTCTCGCTGGGCATGCGCGTCGCCTGGATCAATCGAGATTCGAAGCAGGGGACCCTGAACCCGGTCGTCATCGGCACATCGCAGGAACTGGTAGTTCAGCCGGACGGGACCGAGGAGTGGACGATGGGATACACGACCATCTGGCCAAGCTGGCAGACGGATCTGGCGGACTGGTTCCGCTCCGCCAGACTGGAGCGAACAGGTGGAGCCGAGCCCGACGGCGGCGGCGGAGCGAGTGGCACGCCGAGACAAGAAGAGCCGCAAAGGGAGCCGCCTACAAGTCGGCTGTGCGAGGCGGGGAACTTGGCGGCAGAGTGGGCGAATACTTTAGGCAACGTGTCGGGCAAGTTGGAGCTGGCTGGCCTCGGTGTCGCGGGTCTCGGCTTCGTCACTGCCCAGCCGCAGGTGACCGCTCCCGGGTTGGCGCTTGCGGCAACAGGCGGAATCGGAAATATTGGGTCGGGCCTGATGCAGTTTGGGGCCGGCTTGTTGCAAGGAGCGGGCGGCGGCGGATTTAGCAACTCTGGCTACGCTGCACTGTCTCTGGCAACGGGCTTTGTGCTGGCAAGGGGAATTACTGGCCCCTCTGTCAGCGGATACCGAACTGTGAGCCAGCGTGCGAGCGATGCGTTTCGCAATGGGACTGCAACTGTCGCCGGCGGTGTTAACGGCGCATGGACAAGTCTCATCGACGCCGCGGCACCGAGACAGGTGAGCTGCCCCGGAGGCAACTGATGGAAATCGGTGGAGATCGTCTTGGTACATTCTCGTTGACGGTGCGGCGCGCATTCGTGGGCTGCGCACTTGTTCCCTGCGCGGTGGCTGTTGGAAACCACTACTTCGGGTGGGGTCTTTTTGGCGGCGGCGATGTGTGGCCAATTGTGGCCTCGTTCGCGCTGCTGTTCCTTGTCATGCGGTACCTTGGCCCGACCGTACAGCAGCTTCGCGAGTATCGAGAGGCGCGCGGGCGGTCACGCGAAAAATAGAGCCGCGAAGGCAGGTGCCGCCGCGCTTGGAGAGGTGCTGGTTTACAACGCTACGCGGTTACTACACGGTTGCTTCACGCGTAGGTGCGCGCTTCAACGCGGCCACGGCGCGAATGCTCTCAACGGCATAGAGGAATCTGAACCAGCAGGGGGATTACTTCGGTGATCGCTTCGGGCCTTCGATCCTCTGGTCTGCCTGCAGACGGGGATGCACGTTGTCTAGCCTGGACGCCTCTAGCCATGCCTACAACGACCTCGTCCGTCTCGATGCACTCGCTTGGCAGGTGAGCACGGCGGGGGGCGGGTCCGGGTGAAGCACGTCTACACGAACGGCCGGCTCACGCAGATCCGCCAGTTCACCGGCGATGTCGACGGCCCCAACCTGTGGTTGCTGAACCTGCTCGACGCGCGCGGCTCGGCGGTGAGCGAGGCCTACGGCAAGGGGCTGTGGCTGCAGAGCGCGTTCGACCCGCTCACCGGGTCGCTGACCCAGCGCCGCTCGGGCACGGGCGGCGCGGAGGCCAACGTGCAGCAGCTCGCCTACGGCTGGGACGAGGCGGGCAACCTCGCCAGTCGCCAGGACCTGAACCAGCGGCTCACCGAGACGTTCGGCTACGATGCCAACGGCAACCTCACCAAGCGCAATGGCAAGTCGCTCACCTGGCGCAGCTACAACCTGCCCTCGCTGATCAACGTGACCGGGTACTCGGCCTCGTTCAGCTACACGCCCGAGCGCAGCCGCTGGCGGCAGACGAGCCCCTACGCTGCGGGGAAGGAGATCACGATCTACGTGGGTGGGCAGCTCGAGAAGCTCTCCACCCCGGTGCGCACGTCGTGGAAGCACCGCATCCCGACACCCTCGGGGGAGGTGCAGGTGATCCGCCGCTCGGACGGGACGAGCGAGACGCTCTACCTTGCGAGTGATCACCTCGGCAGCGTCGATGCGGTGCTCGATGCCACGGGCGCGCTGCTGGCGCGGCCGAGCTTCACGGCGTGGGGCGGGCGGCGCAGCAGCACCTGGCAGGGCGCGCCGAGCCAGTCGGAGTGGCAGGCTATCGCGAACCACACCCGGCGCGGGTACACGGGCCACGAGCAGCTCGACAACGTGCTGCTGGTGCACATGAACGGGCGGGTGTACGACCCGGCGGTGGGGCGGTTCCTGAGCGCGGATCCGTACGTGGACTGCGCGCAGGACATGGCGGGCTGGAACCGCTACAGCTACGTGAAGAACCGGCCACTGTCGTTCACGGATCCGAGCGGGTACTCGACCGTGGCCACTCGCGGCATGTCGTTGCAGGGGCAGGTGCGTCGCATCGAGTTCGGGCCGAAGGGCGGCGGTGGGGCGAGTTCGGGTGCGGGGACAAGCGGCGGGGACACAGCACCGATCTTCACGGTCGTCACGACAGCCTCGCGGCTGGTCTGGGAGATCGATCCCGTGTTCGTGCAACTGGACGTGGATGCGATGCTGCGGGGGTTGGCGCCGAGGTACGCATCGTCGGACGGTGCCGGCGGTCAGTCCGGGGGTGATGCGGCGAAGCAGCGGGAGGAGCAGCACAAGAAGTGCGTCGAGCAATGTGTGGAATCGAAGACACCAGAGATCTACGCGCTTACCGCGATGGCTGGTGCTGCGCCGACGGGGAATCCATACGCGGTGTCGGCCGCCGCCGCCGTGGTTTACCTTGCGGGTCTAGCGAAGATCAACGATCAAGGAGCAATCGGACCAGGCATCGTCGCAACGGCAGCCGGGCACGTCGCGGCGATGTTTGATCACCGGCCATCGGCGGCCGGCGTGGTCACTGGAGCGATCTCGGCGGCGGCGGGTGACGCGATTGGCAACCACTTTGATGGACCAAGCGGGGCGTTCTGGGGTGGGGCAACGGCAGACGCGGTCGATAGCATGCGATCTGCCGCCGCGGCTCTTCGTGCGAATCGCGTCGGTGCTGCGATTCTCCGGCTGGGCACAGGCACTTTAGGACCGGCTGCGGCCGCGCTCGGCGGATACCAAATCGCAAATGCTCTCGCCACTGTAAGCTGCGAAGCGTCCTGCGCCGGGCAATGACCACTCGGCCAATTCCGCAGAAGGCGGCTGCCACGCGACAGTGGATCGCTGTCGCGTTGGCGTGGTTCGGCGGTACGGCAGGGTGGATAGCCGTCCCCTTGATGTGGCAATGGCTTGAGCCGGCGACGCGTGCCGGTGGTTTCAGAGCCGTCATCGGATGGGCCACACTTACGGCGACATGCATGATCCTCCTGCGCGCAGTTCTGGACATGCTGACTGACCTCAGAGACTGGAGTTACCGCAATCGTATGGACCCTTCGAAGGACCGTCTAACGGTCAGCGACGGGCGGATCGGGTGGGCCCCAACCATTCTCATGATCTGGACGGTCGTCGAATCGGCGCTTGCGCTGGCAGTAGTGGTTGCGTTGATTGCGGAGGCCTACTTCGGCGGACGCATGGATACGGTTGTCATGCTGTCCAAAGGCCAAGGCGAATTGTGGCTCGAGATCTTTGGCTGGTCGTCCGCCGTTCTTGCCTGCTACTCGCTCCTCCTGCGGAACGCGAACGGACCGCTCCCTGTTCCATACCGCTGGCTCGGGCTGTCGCGATTCGCGACGCCTCGAGAAGCGGTCGAACTCCTTTGGCCGTGGTCCCGCCGCGGGCCGTAACGTTCAACGAGCGACGGACAGCCGCGGCCGAGCTTCACGGCGTGGGGCGCGCGGCGCAGCAGCACCTGGCAGGGCGCGCCGAGCCAGTCGGAGTGGGAGGCGATCGCGAACCACACCCGGCGCGGGTACACGGGCCACGAGCAGCTCGACAACGTGCTGCTGGTGCACATGAACGGGCGGGTGTACGACCCTGCCATCGGGCGGTTCCTGAGCGCGGATCCGTATATCGACTGCGCGCAGGACATGGCGGGCTGGAACCGCTACAGCTACGTCAAGAACAACCTCCTCGCGTTCACCGACCCGAGGGGATTCAGTCGGTTGCCGCCGTCGCCGGCGCTACAGCGGGTTGATCCGGGTCTGAATGGGCTTGAGAACATAGTCGTCGAAGGGTCCCGGCTTGAATCGATCTGGGAAAGCTTCAGGGCCGGCATCGCTATGAATTTCTACGTCACGACGACGACTGGCTCGACCGCAGCGGGCGGCGGCGGTCAATCCGGCGGTGACGGGACGAAGCAGCGCGAGGAGCAGCACAAGGAATGTCTGGAGACATGTCAGGAAATAGCGAATAGCGTCACGCAGACCCTTGCGGGCATCCTAGGCGGTGCCACAGCGGGCTTCATAGCGTCCGCAACAACAGGGGGTGCGGCGGTCGGTGCCGGCGTCGGCGGCGTGACTGCGCTCGCCCTCTCGCTCATGCCTCAGGGGCAAGTTGCGCAGGCATACGGCGGGCTGGCAATCGGTACCGTCGGCGGGTACTTTGAGGCTCGGCATCAGGGTGGTTCCACAGGGCCGGGCGCAATTGGTGGCGCCATCGGCGAGGCGGTTGGTGGTGCAGTTGGCGGGCCCGACGGAAGCGTAATCGGCGGATCGGTTGGAGGTGCGGTGGGTGCGGGACTCGCGGCGCGCGCCAATGGCGTCGTCGGCGCGCTCGCGCTTGGATCAGCATTCAGAGCCGCTGCGGCGGGAGCGCTGGGTGGACAGGTCTATAACCTTACTCTGTCGTCTCTAGATCCAATCACGGAGTCCACCTGTGAGACCATCTGCCGGCCGCAATAGCCCCCCAAGAACGACACGCGGCGACTACTGGCTGTTTCTAGTAGGTACANTCGCAATTGCTGCGGTTTACGTGATCTTCGCGGTATGCATAAGTTGTCGTAGCGCGACTTCATTGCTGCATGTTGGGATATGCGGGCTGGCAGCTGCCGCGGCCGTCTACGGCGTACTAGTAATCGCAGCTCGGACGATCAACCGGCGCTCGAGAAATTCCGACCGGCAAGACTAGCTCTGCTGCGTTTGGGTACGGCTAAAGCTGTGACTATGCTTGATGCTGCGGGCCGTGCCACGAGCGAGGCCTATGGCAGCCTTAACTCAACCGTCCGTGGAAGTGGGGTAGAACCCACGGGCTGTGGCTGCAGAGTGCGTTCGATCCGCTCACCGGGCAGATAACCTCACGCCGCTCGGGCACGGGCAGTTCGGAGACGAACGTGCAGCAGCTCGCCTACGGCTGGGACGAGGCGGGCAACCTCGAGACGCGACAGGACTTGAACCAGGGCCTCACCGAGACGTTCGGCTACGACGCGCTCGAGCGGTTGACGAGCGCCACGGGCCCGGGCGGGACGCTCACGGTGGTCTACGATGCGATCGGCAACATCACCAGCCGCTCCGGCGTGAGCAGCTACACGTATCACGCCACCAAGAAGCACGAGGTGATCGCGGCCGGCAGCAACACCTACAGCTACGACGCCAACGGGAACCTGAAGACCCGCAACGGCAAGTCGCTCACCTGGCGCAGCTACAACCTGCCCTCGTTGATCAACGGGGTGGGGTACTGAAGCGCCCCGGGATTTCGGGGGACCCCGGAGTTTGAGTCCATCCCGCGTTCGAACAGGTGCAACGAACCGCGGTCCGCGGTGCGCTATTTTTTCGCCTCCGTCTGGCGCGCCACGGCCTCGGCGCGCGCCTTCACGGCTTCCGGGTCGCCGAGATAGCGGCTCGAGATGCGCTCCAGGTGCGAGTCGAGCTCGTACACCAGCGGCACGCCGGTGGGGATGTTGAGCGCGACGATCTCCGAGTCGGACATCTTGTCGAGCATCTTCACCATCGCGCGCAGGCTGTTGCCGTGCGCGGCCACGAGCACGTTGCGGCCCGCGTCGAGTTCGGGCGCGATT
>Ga0031656_10000870_pt1 | contig 11074 bp, 10 predicted proteins | sample FrelakmetDIP11DI_FD_55080 | JGI IMG/M metagenome (GOLD analysis project Ga0031656, IMG submission 55080) | Freshwater lake sediment microbial communities from the University of Notre Dame, USA, for methane emissions studies - DIP11 DI | ecosystem: Environmental > Aquatic > Freshwater > Lake >... | reverse complement strand
CAGAGCTGGAACCACCTTGCGCGGATCGATGGCGGTCTCATTCTCGAGGCCAGGGGGGAGCAGCGCCACGACGAGATCGACTCGCTCGAGCTCGAGGTCGAGGGCCTGTCCGAGCCCGCCGGGCGCGCGCTTGTGCTCCATCTCCTGGAGGGGCTGCCGGGGATCGCTCAATTGCCCATGACGCCGCCGCCGTCGAGGTGACGGGCGCTGACAATTACGGAACGGAGATCGGTGCCTGGCACCGGAGGAAGGTCGGGGACGCGCCGGTCGCCGCCTCGTTTGATTCGCGATCTCCGGGCCGCCTAGGGCACTGTCGCGGTCCACGCCGAGGTGTCGCCGGACTCAAAGCCGTCGCCGAAGATCGCGAGGTCTGGCCCCGTGTACGTGAGCACCGTGCCACCGGAACCGACGGCAAAAGCCAGGGCGGGCGAGACGATGAAGACGTCGTTGAGCACCGCCGTTCCCTGCACCGGGCTGGTCATGGGCACCCACGACACGCCGTCGTCAGGGGAGCTGTAGATGCTGCCGTCGGCGGCGACCGCCAGGCCCAGGCCCGGGGCGAGCTGAAGGCCGTTGATCGCGGCCGTCGTCGTCAGCACCGGCGTCCAGGTCGAGCCGCTGTTCGTGGTGCGGAGGATGCCGGTCTCGGTGCCGGCGCAGCCGGTGGTGGGCGAGGTGAAGCTGAGGGCGAGTACGTTGACGGTCAGGTTGGTCGCCGTCCAGGTCAGACCGTCGTCGGTCGACCGGACGAAGGTCCTGTCGCCGCCGCCGCCGGATGCGCCGGCGTACAGGGCGCTTTCAGAAGGGCGGGCCAGCGAGGTGAGCTGCGAGGCGACCGCGTGGACCGGGTCGCTGACGGTCGTGCAGGTCCACGTCCCTCCCGAGTTGACGGTCGTGCACAGCATCGGGCTTGGACCAATCCAGGACTCACCCACGGCGTAGCCGTGAGTGGTGGACGGGAAGGTCACGTCGTAGAGCTGCCCGCCGATTGTGAACACGTCGGTGGTCAGGTCCCAGGTCGCGCCGCCGTCCAGGGTCTTCACGACCCCCCCGCCGACGATGTAGCCGGTCGTGCTGCTGGTGAAGGCTGACCCGCGCGCCGCCAGGAACGAGCTGGAGTAATAGAGGTTGGTGTACGACCAGGTCGCGCCGCCGGTGAAGGTCGTGTACTCGAAGGGGATAAGGTCGAATGCCTGGATGTAATAGCCGGTGACTACCCCGTGGTTGGGATCGGCAGCGTCGAACCAGCAGGAGTAGAGCGGGTAGCCGCTCGGGCTGGGCAGCTGGGACCAGGTCTGCGCATGGGCCGTGCCGACTGGCGCGAGGAGCAGGGCGAGGAGAATCAGTCTGGCCATGCCAACGCCTCCGATTTCAGGGCAGGGCCGCCACGAATGACCCGAGGGTGCTGTCGAGGCGCCTTTGCTGACGCCGGAATCCTAGCATCTCACCCCGGGAGGCGTACCGGGTGCCGCCGTCCTGCCAGCTGGATGCGGCTCACGTCGAGGCGATCACGAAACAGGTGCCGCCCTCGCGGTGCGGCAGGGGGTCGGCCGGCTGCTATCCTGCCCGTGGTCGGAGCCCACGTGTTCGGAGTCACCCTGGTTGCCGCCTGCACCCTGCTCTACCTGTACGTCGGGTGGCGCGTCGCCACGCTGCCCTCGGTGGCGCGACGGCTCTCCCGCTGGCTGCTGGTCGGGGTCGGGGTGGCGCTGTGGGCGGTCCTTTCAGCGGCCCTGATCCTCGCCCACGACGGCGCGGGCGCTCTGACCGGCGCGATCGAGATGCTGGGGATGGCCGCGATGGCGTCGCTGTTTCTGGTCGCGGTCCCGCTCCTGGTCGTCGACATCGTGACCGGGTTCGGGCTGCTGCTGCGCCGCCAGGCGCCCATTCTCCGCGGCTGGGCTCTGGTTGCCGGCGCGACGCTGTCGGTGGTGGCACTCGTGCAGGGGATGCGGCCGCCGGTGATCAGCGACTTCGAGGTCCGCCTGGCCGGGCTGCCCGCCGCCCTCGACGGCACCGTGGTGGTCGCCATGTCTGACCTCCACCTCGGCGCCCAGCTCGACGCGCGCTGGCTGGCTGCGCGGGTCGCTCAGGTCGAGGCGCTGCACCCCGACCTGGTGCTCCTGCTCGGCGACCTGTTCGAGGGTCATGGCCGGCCGCAGGACGAGATGCTCCCGGCCCTGCGCCGGCTCTCCGCGCCACTCGGGGTGTGGGCGGTCACCGGGAACCACGAGCTCCACGGCCGCGACGACGCCAGCCGGCGTGTGGTCGAGCAGGCCGGCATCCAGCTGCTGCGCGACCGCTGGGCCGAGGTGCGGCCCGGCCTCGTGCTCGCCGGGGTGGACGGGCGGGGCCGCGAGCGACCGGCTGAGCAGGGTGACGACGCCGTCAGGAGGGCGCTCGCCGGCCGTCCCGCGGGCGCGACGGTTTTCCTCTCTCACTCCCCGGGAGGGGTCGAGACCGCGGCGCGCGCCGGTGTGGGCCTCATGCTGAGCGGCCACACCCACGGCGGCCAGATCTGGCCATTCGACCTCGTGGTCCGCCGGGTCTACCCGCTCCTCGCCGGACGCTACCAGGTCGAGGGCATGACGAATCTGGTCTGCCGCGGCACCGGCACCTGGGGGCCGCGCATGCGTTTGTGGCGTCCCGGCGAGATCCTGCGCGTCGTGCTGCGCAGCTCGGCGGCGGCAGTCTGACCGGACCCAGGCGCCGGAAGCGACCGCGTTCCGGATGGTAGACTTCGGCTGTTGGCGGGCAAGCTCGCATCCGTCATCGGTGAAAGCGAGGCACGACAGTCATGGCGACTCACCTTGAGGCGTTGATGCAGCAGGACCTGGAGCGAATCCGCCTTCAGGTCGTCGAGATGGGCGGGCTGGCCGAGCGGGCGATCCAGGCCAGCATCCGGGCAGTGCTGGAGAGAGACCGCCAGCTCGCGTTCGCGGTGATCCTGCGCGACCAGTTCATTGACCAGGCCGAGAAGCAGCTGGACAAGCTGTGCCTTCAGTTCCTGGTCCGCCATCAGCCGGCCGCGAGCCTGCTCCGCTTCGCGTATTCGACGGTCAAGGTCAACCTGGAGCTCGAGCGGGTCGGCGACTACGCCGAGAGCATCGCTCGCCAGGCCCTCAAGCTGACTGCGGTTGCAGACCCCCTGCCGCTCGACCGCCTGCAGCAGGTGGTCAACCTGGCTGTGCCGATGCTGCACGACGCCATCCAGGCCTTCGTCCACCAGGATGCCGACCTCGCCCGCAAGACCATCGCGACCGATGAGGCCGTCGACCTGCTGCGCGACCGGCTGACCAAGGACCTGACCTCGGCGTACAAGGAGGGCCGGCTGCCGTTCGAGGCTCTCAACCCGCTGATCATGGTGGCGCGTCGCCTCGAGCGGGTCTCCGACCAGGCCCGCAACATCAGCATGGAGACGCTCTACATGTGCACCGGGGAGATCGCCAAGCACCCCGGCTCCGACATTTTTCAGGTTCTCTTCGTCGACGAGCACAACGCGTGCCGCAGTGTCATCGCGGAGATGATCGGCACGGCGCTCAACGAGCCCGACTTCGTGTTCTCGAGCGCAGGTCTCATCCCGGCGCCGGTCACCGAGCCGACGATCCGGTTCATGGCGTCGCGCGGCTTCGACGTGAGCCGGTTCGTGCCCAGGGCCGTGACCAGCGTCGCCAACGTCGATCACGAGGATGTCATCGTCCTGCTCACTCCGGAGGCCCGGCAGGCCTTTCCGCGGCGTCCCCGGCACACGGTGATGCTCGACTGGTCGATCGACGACCCGAGCGCCGTCGAGGGCGACGAGGCAACGGTCGCCGCCGCGTATCAGAGGACCTTCTCGTTTGTCGAAGCGCAGATCCACGATCTGGTTTCCGCGATCCGCGACACCAAGGAGGGATAACGATCAACGTGGCGCGTTCCCGCTTCCCGGAGGCCTTGCCAGGCTCTTGCCTCGCGAGGCGCCGCGCCGGCTATGCGCCGTCGCCAGGCGCAGCCCGCGGCCGCCGTCCGGCTGCGATGTGGGCCACGGCTCCGGCAGCGGTGACGGCACTCGCACTCAACGACCTCGGTGACCCCGAAAGGAACCACGCATGAACTCTCTGCGCAGATCCCCGATGATGTCCGTGCTGCCGATCGTCCTGACACTCGGTGCGGTCGCGCTGCTTCTGCCTGCGTGCGGCAGGAGCGGCGGCGGCAGCAGCACGACTATCCAGGTTCGCGGCTCGGACACGATGGTGAACGTCGCCCAGGCCTGGGCCGAGGAGTACGCGAAGGCTCAGCCAGCGGTCGGGGTGGAGGTCTCCGGCGGCGGCTCCGGCGTCGGAATCGCGGCGCTGGAGCGGGGCACCATCGACATCGCCAACGCCAGCCGCAACATGAAGTCCGAGGAGGTCGAGCAGGCCAGGAAGAACACCGGCCTGGAGCCCAGGGAGTTCATCGTCGGCTACGACGCGCTCGCCGTCTTCGTGCACATCGACAACCCCCTGAGCGAGATCACCATCGAGCAGCTCGCCGACGTCTTCGCCGAGGACGGCAAGGCCGTGAGATGGTCGGACCTTGGGGTCTCGATTCCCGGGGTGAGCGACGACACCATCGTCAGGATTTCCCGCCAGTCGAGCTCGGGAACCTACGAGTTCTTCCGCGAGCACGTTCTCGGCACGAAGGACTTCAAGCTCGGCTCGCGCGACATGAACGGGTCCAAGGAGGTCGTCGAGCTTGTCGGCAACACCAGAACGGCCATCGGCTACAGCGGCATGGGGTACGCGACGGGCGCCGTGAAGATGCTCAAGATCGCCCGCGCGGCTGGGGAGCCGGCGTTCGAGCCCAGCGTCGCGAACACGATCAGCAAGGCCTACCCGCTGGCACGCTCCCTCCAAGTCTACACGCTCGGCGAGCCGCAGGGCGCCGTCAAGGGGTACATCGACTGGATCCTCTCCAACGCCGGACAGAGGATCCTCGAGGAGAATGGGTACGTGCCGGTCAACCCCGGCGGGAGCGGCGCTTGACGCGTCCCCCACTGTGGGTCGTCCGCAGAGCGAGCGCGGCCGTCAGCGCGGGGCTCATCCCGTGAGCACGCTCCCGACCACCACGGAGGATGCAGCCGTGGAACGGCGGCCCACCCGATCCACCCTGGCGCTCCTCGGCGAGCGGGTCATCGAGACCCTCATCAAGGTCAGCGGCGTCAGCGCCGTCATCTTCGTGGTTGCGATCTTCTTCTTCATCTTCCGCGAGGCCGCTCCGGTGCTGTGGAGCGACGACTTCCACATCCTCGAATTCCTGTTCAGCACCGAGTGGTACCCGACCTCGGTCAGCAACGTCCGCTACGGAACACTCGCCCTCACCGTGGGCACCCTGTCGGTGACCGCGGTGGCCATTCTGCTCGCGATTCCGTTCGGTTTGGGCGCCGCCATCTTCGTGTCCGAGTTCTGCTCCCCCAAGCTCAAGGAAACGCTCAAGATCGTCATCGAGCTGCTCGCCGCCATCCCGAGCGTGGTGTGGGGATTCGTCGGCCTCACTGTAATGAGCAAGGTCATCGTCACCCTGACCGGGACCGCAGTCGGGGTCAACCTGCTCAACGGCGGCGTCATCCTCGCCCTGATGAGCGTGCCGATCATCGTCTCGATCGGCGAGGACGCGCTCAGGGCCGTGCCCGACTCGTACCGGGAGGCCGCCGTCGCCCTCGGCGCTACGCGCTGGCAGACCGTCTACCGGGTCCTCCTGCCGGCAGCCAAGAACGGCCTCCTCGCCGCTGTGCTCCTCGGCGTCGGGCGCGCTGTCGGCGAGACCATGGCGGTGCTCATGGCCACCGGGCACGCCGTGCAGATCCCGCACGGCCTGCTCGACTCGGTGCGGACGCTCACCGCCAACGTGGCCGCCGAGCTCGGCGAGGCCCCGGCCGGCTCCAGCCACTACCGCGTGCTGTTCTTGACCGGCGTCCTGCTGTTCTGGATCACCATGGTCGTGAACCTAGCTGCGGACTTCGCAGTGCGTGGAATCAGGCGGAAGTAGGCGCGCATGAACGGCACCGACCTCGCCGCCCAGCGCTTCGCCAGGACTGCTCACGGAGCTCGCCGCGAGCGCGCCCAGACGTTCGCGAAATGGCTGTTCGGTGCCATGGCCCTGGCCATGGTCCTCCCGCTCGTGGGCATCGTCGCCTATCTCCTGTACCGGGCCTGGCCGTCGCTCGGCTGGGAGTTCCTGGTCGACCTGCCCCGCAAGGGGATGCGCGAGGGGGGCATCTGGCCCGCGTTTGTCGGCACCCTCTACCTGGTGACCATCTCGCTGGCGGTCGCGGCGCCGATCGGCGTGCTGGCGGCCATCTACCTCAACGAGTACGCCCGGGACAACTGGTTCAACCGCCTCATCAACCTGGCGGTGATCAACCTGGCCGGTGTGCCGAGCATTGTCCACGCCCTGTTCGGCCTGGGCGCCTTCGTCTACGCGGCGCGCCTCGGCTTTTCCATCCTCGCGGCCTCGCTGACGCTGGCGATCATGACGCTGCCGGTCATCATCGCCAGCACCCGCGAGGCGCTCGCCTCGGTCCCCAGGGCGTTCCGGGAGGCCTGCTGGAACGTCGGCGCGACGCGCTGGCAGACCATCCGGGGCGTCGTCCTGCCCAACTCGATTTCCGGGATCCTCACCGGCATCATCCTGCAGGTCTCCCGCGCCGCCGGTGAGACGGCTCCGATCATGTTCACCGGCGCCGTCTTCTACAAGGCGGTCCAACGCGGCGACCTCTTTCCATACCGGCTCGGGGACCAGTGCATGGCGCTGTCCATGCACCTCTACACCGTCTCCACCCAGGTGCCCAACGTCGAGGAGTCGATCCCGTACGCCACGGCGGTCGTGCTCCTGGTCTCGGTGCTGCTCGTCAATGCCACGGCGATCGCGGCGCGCGTCTTCATGCGCCGGCGCAAGAGGTGGTGACGGGATGGGCGGGAGCAGGCGTATCGTCGAGGTCGAGGACCTCCGCCTGGCGTACGGCACCAAGGAGGTGCTCCATGGCATCTCCTTCACGATCGACCGGCACGAGATCTTCGCCGTCATCGGTCCCGCCCAGTCCGGCAAGACCTCGCTGCTGCGCTGCCTCAACCGAACCACCGACTTCATCCCCGGCGCCACGGTCTCCGGCGTCGTCCGAGTGGACGGTGACGACATCCGCCGCGTCAGGGACGTTTTCGGTCTGAGGCGCAGGGTCGGCATGGTCGCCCCGCTGCCGGTCGGGCTGCCGATGTCGATCTACGACAACGTTGCGTTCGCGCCGCGCTGCTCCGGGATGACGCGGAAGGACGAGCTCGACGAGATCGTCGAGAGGTGCCTCACCCAGGCAGCCCTCTGGGACGAGGTCAAGGACCGGCTCTCCAGCCTCGGCACCGCCCTGTCCGGCGGCCAACAGCAGCGGCTCACGATTGCCCGCGCGCTGTCCCACCAGCCCGAGATCCTCTGCCTCGACGAGTTCTCGATCGCCATCGACCCGGTCACCACCATGCGCATCGAGGACGTGCTCAAGAACCTCCGTCGCGAGATCACGATCATCCTGGTCACCAACCTGGTGCAGCAGGCGCGGCGCCTCGCCGACCGCACCATGTTCCTGTGGAACGGCGAGATCGTCGAGCTCGGTTCGAGCGAAATCGTGTTCTCCGAGCACCCGGCCGATCGCCGCACCTACGACTACGTCAACGGGATCTTCGGATGAGCGGCCCGGGCGAGTTCAGCATCGTGGCCCGGAGGCTGAATCTCTACTACGGGTCGTTCCAGGCCCTGATCGACGTCTCGGTCGGGATCCGCCACGGCCTGATCACCTCCATCATCGGCCCTTCGGGGTGCGGCAAGACGACCCTGCTTCGCTGCTTCAACCGAGTCAACGAGCGCTACGACAACGTCCGCACCACCGGCGAGGTTGTCGTCCTCGGCAAGAACATCTACGACCCCGACGTCTCGCTCATCGAGCTTCGCAGGTCGGTCGGCATGGTCTTCCAGCGGCCCAACCCGCTGCCGGTGTCGGTCTACGAGAACGTCGTGTTCGGGCTGCGCATCCACTCCGAGCGCAGCGCGCTCAAGCGGGCCGATCTCGACGTCGCGGTCGAGAAGGCGCTCACCGAGGTCGGCCTCTGGAAGGACCTCAGGGACCGCCTCAAGGTCAAGGCGACCTCCCTGCAGCTCGAGCAGCAGCAGAAGCTCTGCATCGCGCGCCTGCTCCCGCTCAAGCCCGAGGTCATCCTCATGGACGAGCCGTGCTCGGCGCTCGACGTCGAGGGCACCCGGGGGATCGAGGAGCTGATGTTCGAGCTCAAGGGCCGCTACACCATCGTCATCGTCACCCACAACATGGCCCAGGCCCGGCGTGCCTCCGACGAGTCCATCTTCATGCTCATGGGCAAGCTAGTCGAGCACGCGCCCACCGAGGACCTCTTCCTCAACCCGAAGAACCCCAAGACCCTGGAGTACATCGAGGGCCGCTACGGCTGATCCTGGCGCGCGACGCCGCGCACGATCCTGACAGCCCCGCTGCTGAGTGCGGCCCCTGAGTCGGTACCACGTATCCCACTCTTGCACTCTGGACGTCGCTGTTGGCGGCACTATGCACGTTTGAGATACGTGGCACCTGGAGGGGCCCGCTCGACCGTCTACGGCACGGTCGCGCTCCACGCCGAGGTGTCGCCGGACTCAAAGTCGTCGGAGAAGACAGGAAGCTCGCATGTCTCAAAGACCAGCAGGCCGGCCTCGAGGTTGGCGGCGAACGCGAGCTCGCCTTCAACGTGGACGTCGTTGAGGAACTCCGGCGGGTCGTAGAAACCAATCTCGACCGGCGCTTCGGGGTCCTTCAGGTCCATCACGCGAACGCCGCCGTAGTAGTCGGCGACCCAGAGATACCCCTGGGAAATCGATACCGGCCCCGCGTATCCCGACACGGCGACGACCCCGACCGGAACCGGCGCCGCCGGGTTGGTCACGTCCACGACGTGAACCCCGAGGAAGCCGCCGCCGATGTACGCGTATCCCCGGTACAAGGCGACACTGTCGGAGGACTCGCCTGGAAGGACGACCGACCCGACCTCGAAAGGCGCCGTCGGGGTGCTCACGTCGATCACCGTGAGCCCTGCCGCTGGAGTCCCAAACCGATTCGTCCAGGTGAGGAAGGCATATTGGCCCGAGACCGCGACGGCGCTAGGAGTCTCCTCTACGAGCACATCGACCGAACCCACCTGCGTGGGCGCAGACGGTGTGCTCACGTCGATGACGCGCAGCCCATGAACCCCCCAGTAGTCCCCCAAGTAGGCGTACTGGCCGGACACCGCAACGCAGTTTGCCAGGTAGGACTCGAAGGTCCCCACGATCTGCGGTGATGTCGGCTCGCTGACATCGATCACCCACATCTCCCCGACGGCGACAAAGACGTACCCGTTGGCAGCCGTCATGTCGCTCATCCACGCTCCCAGGTCCGTCTGCCCGACCACCTCGGGCGTCTCCGGATTGGAGACGTCGGCCACCATGAACATCGTTTCGTTGCTGGCGTAGGCGTACGATCCCGCCCCGGTCACCAGGAGTGCCCCGTCGCCGGGCCACTGGCCGACCAGCTCCGGGCAGTCTTGGGCGGCCGAGGGCGAGGCGAGAACCCACACACCGATGACGACGAGCGCCACCACGTAGGCCGCGCGTACTTGGCGTTGCATGGGTTGCCCCTTTCTCCAGACTGTCCAGATGCTCCGAATATGGACTCGGGCGACGAGAAAGTCAACAGAAGAACATGCGGATAATGTGCGAGATCGTTAGCTCCCGCTGCCGGGCGCGCTTTGATGCGACCCTCGTGGGCACTGCGGCGAGGCCGGGCGATGGGGCTGTCGACCACGGCCCCGTCGCATCTGTCCATCAGGAGTGACCGGTCGCGCCACGACGGATGTCCGGAGGCCGGCTTGACGCCACCTCGCAGGCCGCCCTAGAGTGAGCCCGCATACACATCTCTCGACCGATCCAGATGACAGGCCGGAAGGAGAGATCGACGATGCGTGCAGGGATGAGGACGTGGCCGCTGGTGCTCGCGCTGATCGCGGGCGGACTCTCGAGCTCGTTGACCGCGCAGGAGGTCCCACCTCCCGCTCCGGGCAGCGCGGGCGCCGAGACCGGGCCCGGGGCGTCCCGGACCGACCCGGCCGACGGCGCGGTCTACCGCTACATTCCGGCGGGATCGTTCACGATGGGTAGCCCCTCGGAAGAGGCCGGCCGCAACCCTGACGAAGGCCAGCACCGCGTCGAGATCACGCGGGCGTACTGGATGGCGGAGACCGAGGCGACGCAGGGGCAGTGGCAGGCGGTGATGGGGTCGAACCCGTCTCGGCACTCGANCTGNGGAGCGAGCTGCCCCGTGGAGCAGGTGACCTGGTTTGAGGCGATCGATTACGCGAACCGGCTCTCCCGCAAGGCAGGGTTGGAGGAGTGCTACCAGACCAGCGGCGCCTCTACCACCTTCAAGGGGCCGGGCTGCACCGGCTACCGTTTGCCGACCGAGGCCGAGTGGGAGTATGCGGCGCGGGCAGGGGGCGGTTCCGCGTGGGCGGGGGGTGACGATCCCGACGCCGTCGCGTGGATCGGGGCCAACTCTGGCGGCACGACGCAGCCGGTGGGCGCCAAGCAGGCGAACGCCTGGGGTCTCCGCGACCTGTCGGGCAACGTGCGGGAGTGGTGCTGGGACTGGTACGCGGACTACCCGTCGGGAAGCGCCACTGATCCGACCGGTCCGCCGGGGGGCACCCTCAGGGTGAACCGGGGGGGCAGCTTCGGCGGCAAGGCCACGGCCACGCGCTTGGCGGTCCGCGGCTGGCAAGACCCCGACGATCGCCTGGCTGCGGCGGGCTTCCGCCTGGTGAGGACGGCCGGCTAGGAGCGTGTAGGGCATAGGCCCCTGTATGCGTTGCCCGCAGAAAGGCCAATGCGGTACGAACTCCCAGCGGAGCGCCTCGAGCAACGCTCCCCGGCAGGGGGTGCGTCACGGCCTCCGGAAGAGGTCCTCCGAGTAGCCGGCGTTGACCGTCACCGAGGTCAGCCGGCTCTGCGCCTTGATCTCGCCGTTGGCCTTCTG
>Ga0031656_10000869_pt1 | contig 11085 bp, 10 predicted proteins | sample FrelakmetDIP11DI_FD_55080 | JGI IMG/M metagenome (GOLD analysis project Ga0031656, IMG submission 55080) | Freshwater lake sediment microbial communities from the University of Notre Dame, USA, for methane emissions studies - DIP11 DI | ecosystem: Environmental > Aquatic > Freshwater > Lake >... | reverse complement strand
GCCGCCACCGCCGCCACCACCACCACCNCTGCCNNCACCACCGNNGCCGCCGCCACCNCCNCCNNNNCCGCCGNNNCCNCCGCCACCCCCGCCGCCGCCACCACCGTCGACGGAGGCCGTGCCGCCGACGACCTGGCCTGGGCTGAACAGATAGTCGATGCCGCCGGTCGCCGAGCGATAGCGGGAGTAGGTTCCGTAGACCTTGAACGCGTCGTTGCCGTACTTCACCTCGCCACGGTGGTTGTGCTGTCCGAAGCCGCGGCGTTCGAGCACGAAAAAGTCGCGCTCGGTGTTGTTGCCCGTGATGTCGAGATCGAGGTCGGCATAAGCCCCGTCGCGGATATCCCCCCCGAAGCTCTCGCGATAATCGTAACGCTCGAGGTAATGGGTCTTGTCTGCACCTACGCCGTCGAAATAGTCGAACACGAACAGGCGCGGCGTGATGATGCCGATGTAGGTGTCCGGATTTTCCTGCGTTGTCCCGGCGACGGGGGATCCGGTCGCCGGCGTGTCCGCGGCGTTCGCGGGGGCGGTGTCGGCCGGAACGGATGGGGGAACCTGTTCCGCGGCCTGCACCGACGCCGCAAGCAGGGTCAGGACAGGGAGCGCTGCGGCGAGAGACGATCTGAGCTTCATGTCGGCCATCCCGAATCAGTATTTCAGCGAAGGGCTGCTATGGCTGCCATGAACCGCCGCGTGGCAGTTGGTGCAACCCCTCAGCTGTGCGCCCCTCGGCGCATTGCCGCCGTGCGTAGGCGCGAGCGAGTGGCACTGCAGGCACTGCATCGGCTGCGCCACTTGCAGCAGGCGGCGGTTTGGCGAACCGTGCGGGTTGTGGCAGATCGTGCAGTCCTCGACGACCGGCGGGTGCTCGAAGACCTTTGGCCCCTGCACGTTCTGGTGACATCTCGTGCATTGTTCGTTCTTGCCGGCGAGGCGGGTTTCCCTACCGCTGTGCGGGTCGTGGCAGTGGACGCAGGACAGTCCGCCTTCCTTGACCGGGTGATGCGAGGGCATGGTCATGCGCGCGGCGACGTCCTTGTGGCAGTTCATGCACAGCTGCGAATGGCGGTCGGACTTCCACATGCCGACGTTGAGTTCCTTGACCTTGGGCGAGTGCAGTCCGTGGCAGTCACGGCAGTCCAGCTTGGCTTGCCGGTGCGGGGAAAAATCCCAGTTCATGCGCTTGTGGTCGCTGCTCTGATGGCAAATGAGGCAGTTCGCGGCCGCCGGCAGCGAGACCGTGCCGCGTCCGCCTTCGACGAGATGCCTTGTCTCCGGCGTGTGGCAGGCCAGGCAGTCGCTGTGATAGATGTTGCCCTTGTGCGCCTCGTAAGGCACGTGGCAGGTTTTGCAAACCTCGTTGCTGATGGGGGCCGGCTCCTGCGCCAGGGAAACTGCCGGGGCCAGGCATAGCATTGCCCACGCATAGAGTGTGGCTATAAGGGCGCGCATCGTGGCTTTACCAATCAGTTGCTTCGTAAAAATGGGGGCTGGTCGCGGCACCACTTCCGTTTTTCCCGTTCCCGGGAAGGGTTGCCGCTTCAGGGGTGGCCACGGTGTATTTATACCATTGTCATGGGGGATTTTGCGCCCAGCACCCTGTTGATGCAATCGTCCAGGCGAAGGAAGACGCATTGCGGACGGTTCCTGGGGCGAATTGGCAACACCCGGATTCAGGCAGCGACCCTGCAAACCATGTCGTGATGCGTCTTACCCGTAGCCTTGACTGGATGCGTGGCCCCGTTGGCAAAGGATCAGGGCTGGATTGTGTTCTGTACCCGGAAGCGATTGTGGTCCACTGTAAAGTTGGATTTAAGGATGGCCAGGCCATCAGGACCGGGTGTGCCCATGATCCTTCCGCTAGTGTGACGCTGATTTATTTGTCATTGCGAGGAGCGCAGCGACGTGGCAATCCAGAAATGCCTGCTTGATCATTGCGCTGGATTGCCGTGCGAGTTTATGCCCTATGGGTACTCGCAATGACGGCCACTTCGAATTAATCAGCGTTTCCCTAGTGTAGTGTTTGCCGGATTCCGGTCCTCCCTGATAGTCGAGATGTTCTACAATCGCGGCACATTCCCCACGGGCAGTCGGTGGCGTCACCCTGTTGGCGGGGTGGTATGACAGAGTCCGGAACATGGGCTCGATAGCCTGCCCGGCAGTAACAGCATGATCGAACCCAAACAGGCGCATCAATCGGTGTGCGAGTGATTTAGAAATGAAAACTAGCTTGAAATCAGAATCGCCTTTACCTGGCCGCCTCGTGTCGGGTGCGCTGGGCATCCTTGCATTCAGTGTCCTGGGCGGGTGTGCGGGTTTCCCCTCCTGGTCCTGGCTTCAATCCTCGGGCCCCAGCCGGCAGACGGTTCAGGCTGTGCAGCCCGTTACGGGCATTGAAGTTGTGGAGATCACGGATGCGGTGGCTCGAAGCCTGCTGGCGGAGAAGAAGACCGATTCGTTTGCCGAGTCATTTTCTTCTGCGGACAAGAAATTATCGGATCCCGTAAATCCCGGCGACATTCTTGAGGTGTCGGTATGGGAAGCGCCCCCGGCGCTGTTGTTCGGGGCGGCGCTGATGGATCCCCGCACCGGTCCAAGCACCTCGCGGGTGACGATCATGCCTGACCAGATGGTGAGCCGCGAGGGAACCGTGAATGTGCCTTTTGCCGGGCAGGTGAAGGTGGCGGGCCGCAGCCTGGAGCAGATCGAGAACGACATCGTCAAACGGCTGGAGGGAAAGGCCAATCAACCGCAAGTGCTGGTGCGTATGCTCCGTAACAACACCGCCAATGTAACGGTGGTGGGGGAAGTGACCAGCAGCATGCGCGTGCCGCTCACCCCCAAGGGGGAACGGCTCCTGGATGCGCTGGCGGCGGCGGGCGGTGTACGCCAGCCGGTCAACAAGATGACGCTGCAACTGACCCGCGGAGATCAGGTGAGGGCAATGCCGCTGGAGGCAGTGATTCGCGACCCGAAACAGAATATTGACTTGCAGCCGGGCGACGTGCTGACGGCGATGTTCCAGCCGCTCAGTTTTACTTCGCTGGGGGCAACCGGCAAAAATGAGGAAGTGCCCTTCGAGGCCCAGGGAATCTCGCTCGCTCAGGCACTGGCGCGGGTTGGGGGCTTGCAGGACAACCGGGCGGATGCCAATGGGGTGTTCATTTTCCGCTTCGAGCGCGAGGCGGCACTGGAATGGGGTGACAAAAAACCGGTGGTGACACCGGAAGGCAAGGTTGCCGTGGTCTATCAGCTGGACCTGAAAAATCCGGCCTCATTCTTCGTGGCACAGAGTTTCCCGGTGCGTGACAAGGACGTGCTGTTCATATCCAACGCGCCTGCGGCGGAACTGCAGAAGTTCCTCAACCTGATCTCGACNATCNTCTATCCGTCGCTCGGCGTGATCAATACNACCTGGTAGGGCCTCAGGCATTGTGCACGATATCCTGATNGACGTTACCCGCCTGGTGGGCCGTGTTCTGGTGAAGGGCCGGCTACCCACCGGGGTGGATCGGGTGAGTCTGGCCTATGTGGCCCATTATGGCCATCGGGCGTGTGCGGTGGTGCGGTTGGGATCTAGGCTTGTTGTGTTGTCCCTTCCCGTCTCGCGGGTGCTGTTCGACCAGTTGTCGAACCCTGGGCCCCAATTCAGACAGCAAGTCGGGCTGCAAATCGCCAGGGCCTGGTGGGACCGGCCGCGTCGTCTGGATCATGCAGTGCTCTTCAATACGGGGCACAGCGGTCTGGAAGTCCCGTCTTATCACGCCGCGTTGCAGCGCCTGGGCGTATCCCCGGTTTTTCTTGTGCACGATCTGATCCCCATCAGCCATCCGGAATACTGCAGGCCGGGGGAGCTCGAACGCCACCAGCGCCGCATGGATGCGGCATTGAGGATCAGCAGGGGGGTGATCGCCAACTCCCGTGAAACNCTCAAGGCGCTTCAGGGCTACGCGGACAAAAAAGCTTTGCCCCTGCCTCCGGCAATCGCGGCGCATTTGGCCCCCCCCCTCCTTCCTCCGCCGGGCAGCAACCCGTTGGGCCGGCCTTATTTCGTGATGCTGGGGACGATCGAGCCTCGCAAGAACCACTGGATGGTGCTGCAGGTCTGGCGCCACCTGATCGAGAAACACGGAAGCGAGGCGCCGCAACTGGTCGTTGTCGGCCAGCGCGGCTGGGAGTGCGAGAACGTGGTGGACCTGCTCGAACGTGCCGCGCATGTGCGTGAACACGTCATCGAACTGCCGCGCTGTTCGGATGCGCAGCTGGCCACTTATCTGCACCATGCCCAGGCGCTGCTGTTTCCTTCCTTTGCGGAAGGCTATGGTTTGCCGCTGGTCGAGGCCCTGTCCGCGGGTACGCCGGTCATTGCCAGTGAGCTGCCCGTGTTCAAGGAAATTGCCGGGGATATTCCCGATTATCTCGATCCGCTGGATGGGCTGGGCTGGCTGTCATTGATCGAGGCCTACAGCGCCACGGGCTCAGCCGTGCGGGACGCCCAGAAAGCGCGCATGCGTCAGTTTGCCCCGCCTTCCTGGCAGCATCATTTCGAACAGGTGGATGCCTTCCTGGAAAAGCTGCCGTGACCGGGCGTCAGGTTTTTGCCTGCGGATTTTCGTGGCGCAAGCGAGCCATCCTGCGAAGGTTCATGGGGGAGGTGCCGGTTCGGTTTGTTCGTGACGTCCACAACCTGTCCCGGGGCGACCGGCTTCTGCTCTGGGGCGATGCGCCGCTTCCCGCGCATCTTCCGGACGGCGTCCGGATCGTGCGGGTGGAGGATGGGTTCCTGCGCTCGGTCGGGCTGGGCGTGGATCTGGTGCAGCCGATTTCGTGGGTCATGGATAACCGGAGTCTCTATTTCGATGCCAGCCGGCCATCCGATCTCGAATGCCTGCTGCAGGAAAGTCACTTCGACGATGCCATGCTGGCGCGCGCGGCCCGTCTGCGGCAGCGCATCGTGGAAGCGGGACTGAGCAAATACAACGTCGGCAACGACCGGTGGGTGCGGCCCGAGGGAGCGAAACGGGTGATCCTGGTGCCAGGCCAGGTCGAAAGCGACGCGTCCATCCGGACCGGCGCAACAGGCGTTCGTACCAATATCGGCCTGCTGCGGGCGGTGCGGGAGGCGAATCCGGACGCCTATGTGCTCTACAAACCCCATCCGGACGTGGTGGCCGGACTGCGTGCGATGGGGGCGGGAGAAGACCGGGCCCGGACCTTGTGCGACGAGGTGGCCGGGGCGGTGGCGATGAACGCATTATTGCCTCAAGTGGATGAAGTGCACGTCATGACCTCGCTAACCGGATTTGAAGCGCTGCTCCGTGGCAAGCCGGTAACGTGCTATGGACAGCCGTTTTATGCGGGCTGGGGGCTGACACAGGACAAGGCTCCGATTCCGCGCCGCACCCGCATGGTTGAACTGGATGCCCTCGTGGCGGCGACGCTGATTGCCTATCCGCTTTATGTCAGCCGAACCACGGGCAAGCCGGTTACGCCCGAAGAGGCCGTGGAGGAACTGCTTGCCTGGCGATCGCAGTCGACAGCAGAATTGACGCTGTGGCGCAGGTTCATGCGCTGCGTGTTGAGAAAAATAGTCGGTGTCCAGTGAATGGAACGGCACGCTCAGCCCCGATGTTCTGCCAGCCGGTCCGCATCCGGAACGCGGTTGAGTCCGTCATGAAATGTGAGTAACCGCAATGAACGTTTTCACAATATTTCTCATCAAGCCTACGCATTACGACGACCGGGGATATCCGATCCGCTGGCATCGCTCCATCATTCCATCCAACACCCTGGCGACGGTCAACGGTTTGGCGGAAGACGCCAGCCGCAGGCACATTCTGGGCGACGCGACAGACATCCGGGTGGTTGTGCTGGATGACCGCAACCAGTGGATTGATACGGACCATGTGCTGCCGCGCCGCAACCGGCGGCTGGCCCTGGACGAATTGGTGGCAGGGGTGCTGCTGCACTACCGGAACTATGTCAGCGACACCAGCGGTGAGTTCACCAGCGCCGAGTGGACGGTGGAAAGATTGGCCATGATGGCCCCTGCAATACGGCCGCTTCAAAAAAACATGCTTGGTCGCTTTGTGCGCACNCTCCGCGCCTTTATCGGCGGTGTGCTGTGGGAACTGCGAACCCGCCGGCAAGGCTGAAGCATCGAGCCAGACGGAACATCCAGAGCACCTTCATGCCGCGCACGTTTCTTTTTCTCCAGGGAGTCATCAGCCCGTTATTTCCGCGGCTCGCCGATCGCCTGGCAAGCCGGGGTCATCGCGTGCAGCGGGTCAACTTCTGTGCCGGCGACGCGCTCGTCTGGGGTCGCAGGCCAGCACTGAGCTATCGCGGGGGGCTTGGTGGTTTAGAAACGTTCTTCGCCCGGCTGTTTGAAAAAGAAAGCGTAAGCGATCTGGTGTTGTTCGGCGACGAACGCCCGGTGCACCGTCCGGCCATCGCGCTGGCAAGGCAGCGTGGCATCACCGTCCACATTTTTGAGGAAGGCTACCTTCGTCCATGCTGGTTCACCCTGGAGCGGTTTGGCGTCAATGCCAATTCGCGTTTGCCNCATGACCCCGCCTGGTACCTGGCAGNGGCGCCCCGTCTGCCCAGCAACGCCAACATGGCACNGACCCATCCCAGACTCTCGGTAAGGGCCCGACACGACATTGTTTATCACCTGGTCAACCTGCTGAACCCGCTCACCCACCCCGGCTATCGCAGCCACCGGCCAGACACGGCACTACGTGAATATCTGGGCTGGGCATTGCGGTTCGCGCCGCTGCCGTGGCGTCGGCGTCACGACGCCCGGGCCATCGCGCGGCTGATCGGGCAGCTGCGCCGCTATTTCCTGCTGCCGTTGCAACTGAATGCCGACGTGCAGATCACCCACCATTCGCCCTATCGGGANATGCGCGAGGTGCTGAGCACCGTGCTGACCAGNTTNGCNAGACATGCCCCCGGCGACGCGAGGCTGGTGATCAAGAACCATCCGCTGGACACCGGGCTGGTCCATTACCGGCGGTATCTAAAGCCAATAGCTGCTGACCTCGGCATCGCGGAACGGCTGCTGTACCTGGAGACCGGGCACCTGCCGACACTCCTCGATCATGCCGCCGGCGTGGTGACGGTGAACAGCACGGTGGGGATATCGGCGCTGCTGCATCGGGCCCCGACCCTCGCACTTGGCGAAGCCATCTATGACCTGCCAGGACTCACCTTCCAGGGGGGGCTGGATAACTTCTGGACGGGCGCACCAGCACCCGACCGTCCACTGGTCGAGGCGTTCCGGAAGACCGTCGTCCACTGTACCCAGATCAACGGCGACCTGTACACGGAAGATGGCATTGCCATGGCCCTGGATAGCTGCGTGCAGCGCCTGGAGGGTGATGACCTGCTGGAGCAGTTGCTACCCCAAGCCGATACCAGGCTGCCCCCTCGGGTCGTGGAGGCCACCCCGTGAACTGTTGGCGCGATCCGCAACGCATCCTGATCACCGGCGCCAGCGGTGGCATCGGTCAGGCATTGGCCCTGCATTACGCCAAGCCGCAGCGCAACCTGATCCTGCATGGCCGTGATGCTGAGAAACTGGATGCCGTGGCCAGTCAGTGTCTGGCACGCGGTGCCAGTGTTCAGACCCTGTGCTTCGACCTGACTCAGCGTGACCAACTGAGCGCCTGGCAGGACAAATTGGCGATGCTCGGGGAACTGGATCTGGTGCTGGTCAACGCTGGCGTCACTAGCAACATCGGCACACAGGCTGCCGGTGAGCCCTGGCCGGACATCNAGCGGCTGCTTGACGTCAACCTGTACGCGGCCATGGCCACGGTTTCTGGCGTGTTGCCGTCCATGCGCACCCGAGGGTGCGGGCAGATCGCCCTGGTGAGTTCCTTGTCCGCCTGGTACGGCCTGCCGCTGACGCCGGCCTATTGCGCCAGCAAGGCGGGGCTGAAGGCCTACGGCGAGGCGCTGCGTGGCTGGCTTGCCGCCGAGGGAGTCGCCGTCAACGTCGTGCTGCCGGGCTTCGTCGCAACTGAAATGAGCGCGACCTTCCCTGGACCGCGCCCGCTGTTATGGGCGCCGGAGCGGGCGGCGCGCTGCATCGCCCGGGGGCTTGCCCGCAATCGTGCCCGAATCAGCTTTCCTTTCCCACTNAATTTCGGCATGTGGTGGCTGGCGGTACTTCCCGCCGGGCTATCGCAACGCATCCTGCAGTGGCTGGGTTTCGGCCGATGATCTGGCTCACCGTGGCGCTGGCCGCAACGCTGCTGCTAAGCCCGCTGTTCGATCGCTTGGTACAACCGACCTTGCGTTGGCGCGATCGCCCGGGTGCTGCCTGGGCCATACAGCTTGGGCTGGTCGGATTGGCTTTCGGGCTGCTGCTCATGCTCACCCAGCGCCCCGGCTTCGCCGCCTCGCTGACTCTGGCCAGTCAGTTGTTGCTGGGCTTGGTGAACAATGCCAAGTTCAAGGCCCTGCGCGAGCCTTTCGTGTTCAGCGACTTCGGGCTGTTCAGCCAGGCCCTGACGCATCCGCGCCTGTACCTGCCCTTCCTCGGCTTGGTCCCGGCCATCGCCGGCGTGTTGGCATTCATCGTGGCGCTGTACCTGGGGCTGGTGCTGGAAGCCTCTCTTGTCGACCAGATGGGGTTGGCGAGCTTTGCCGCCGCTGTTGGCAGCGTGATGATGCTCGCCATCACCGCTGTGACCGTTGGCAGTTGGCTCGCTCCTCCCCCGAGCCTTTCGGCTTACAACGACCTGCAGCATTTCGGCCTCCTGCCCAGTCTGTGGCTGTACCGGCTGGCCGAGGACCGCCATGATCCAGGGAACCCGTCCCATCCAGCGCGACAGCGGCCCGGCCTGCGGGTGGCGCAGCATCCAGAGAAGAGATTGCCGCATCTGCTGGTGGTGCAGAGCGAGTCCTTTTTCGACGTGAGGCGACTGTATCCACAGATACGCCCAGAGATCCTCGGCCACTTCGACGCCGCGTGCCGCAGTGCGGCTGCTCATGGACCGTTGCGGGTGCCAGCCTGGGGCGCCAACACCATGCGTACCGAGTTCGCCTTCCTGTCCGGGCTGGACGACGAACTGCTCGGTGTACACCGCTTCAATCCATTCCGCCGTTTTGCCCATCATCCCTGGCAGACCCTGGCTACGGCGTTGCGCGATGCCGGTTACCACACAGTGTGCCTGCATCCTCACCCGGCCAGCTTCTTTTCCCGTGACCGTGTCTACCCGCAGCTGGGCTTCGACAGCTTTCTCGACATTCGTGCCTTCCCCGGTGCAGAGAGGGTTGGTCCCTATATCAGCGATGCAGCGGTTACTGCCANGGTGCGCGATNTGCTGGCCGCAGCCGAGAGGCCGACTCTGCTGTTCGCGATCACCATGGAAAATCACGGCCCGTTGCATCTGGAGAAGGTTGCCGCCGACGATATCGAACGCCTTTACCGGACCCCGCCGCCCTCCGGTTTCGATGATCTGAGCGTCTATCTGCTGCATCTGGCCAATGCCGACCACATGCTCGGCGAACTGGTGACGCTGTGCGAACGTAACGACAGGGAAACGGTGCTGTGTTTCTACGGCGATCATGTGCCCAGCATGCCGCAGGTGTATGCCGCCCAGGATTTCCACGACGGACGCAGCGATTACCTGATCTGGCGCCGCGGCAGTGCGGCAGGCCGAGCCGAGGACCTCGCGGCCGACCAGCTCGGCCGGCGGCTGTTGCAGGTAGCGGGGTTGTTGGATACGGATTGAGTGAGAAGGGCGCAGCCAGTGCCAGGCTCGTCGAAGCTGAGGGGAGTCCCGGACTGGGGCCGGCAGAACGGTGGTCAGGCTTGATTCATGCCGGATTCATGATGGTGGGATGGACAACGCCGCTCAGGGGCGTGTTCTGCGCTTGAGAAATAGGCTACGCAGATCCGCAGCCTTAACCAGCGCGCCACCCCCATGATGCAAACTGCCGACCTGCCCTGAAGTCGGCCAGGAGTCATAGCTGCCCGAACCTTGCTGCGCTGTGCCCGGATCGCCGCCAAGGACGGCGCCAAGCTTGTCCAGCAAGAGCTCGGCGCCGAGTTCGAACAGCCGCGCGGTGACGGCCAGGACGCTATCGCTGGGCGCGACGGCAATCCTGGCCTGAGCCAGTATCGGTCCCGCGTCCAGCTCCTGCACGACTCGGTGCAGCGTCACTCCCAGCGGCGTCACGTCGCGCAAGCGGGCAAAGAACACCGGGTCGACGCCCTTGAAGTCGGGCAGCAGCGAGGGATGGATATTCACCGCGCCTGCGCTCGGACGGTGCAGCACGTCAGGCCCGATGCGCTGGTTGAAAAAGGCGGACAGCAATAGCTGTGGCCGGCAGCGATCGATGAATGCCAGACCAGCCGGGTCATTGATATCGCCGCAGCGATGCAGCGGGATGCCGGCAGCCTTGACCCGGGCTTGCAGCGAGTCACGCAACAGCCATTCCGAAAGGCTGGTTGCGGACCATAGATACAACAGATAGCGCAGCCCGCTGCGTCGATACAGGGCCCACACTCCGCGCAGCCAGCCGTCACGCTTGCCGAGCACGCGGGTTGAAAGCACCACTCCGACCACCTCTACCCGCGAATCGGCGAGCAGACGCGCCAGTACCCTGGCGCCGTGCAGCCCGCCACTGGTGCATAACAGCAGGCGCACCGGATCGACCGGATTCTTCAGGTTGCCTGGCTCTAGGGTGGTCACCGTACCGAGCTCAGAGCCGGTCCAGCTCCTCGGCCAGTGCCGTCACCGTGCCGCGGATCTGTTCCTCCGTGTGACTGGCGCTGACAAAGAAACGCAGCCGCGCCGCCTTCTCTTCCACCGCGGGGTAAAGGATCGGTTGCACATTGATGCCGCGCTGGAACAGCGCTTCGGACAGTCGCCCCGCCTTGATGGAACTGCCGGTGATCGCAGGGATCACTGCAAGTCCCTGACTGTATGCGGTGTCGATGCCGGCAGCCTGCGCCAGCTCGAGGAACAGCTTGCCACGGGCCTGTAGCGTCGTTACCCGCTGCGGCTCTGCGCGCAGCACCTGCAGCGCCGCCAGTGCCGCCGCTGCAACCGGCGGCGCCAT
>Ga0031656_10000868_pt1 | contig 11087 bp, 13 predicted proteins | sample FrelakmetDIP11DI_FD_55080 | JGI IMG/M metagenome (GOLD analysis project Ga0031656, IMG submission 55080) | Freshwater lake sediment microbial communities from the University of Notre Dame, USA, for methane emissions studies - DIP11 DI | ecosystem: Environmental > Aquatic > Freshwater > Lake >... | reverse complement strand
GGCGACCGGAATGCCTTTCGGCATCTGCACGATGGAGAGCAGCGAGTCCATGCCCTTGAGGTATTTCGACGGCACCGGCACGCCCAGCACCGGCACGATGGTCTTGGCCGCGATCATGCCGGGCAGATGTGCGGCGCCACCGGCGCCGGCGATGATGGCCTTGAGCCCGCGCGCTTCGGCGGCCGAGGCGTATTCGTAGAGCAGATCGGGCGTGCGGTGCGCGGATACCACCTTGGCCTCGAAGTGGACGCCAAGCTGCTTCAACAGCATCGCAGCGTGCTTCATCACCTCCCAGTCGCTGGAAGACCCCATCACCACCCCCACCTGAGGTGCGCTCATCATGCTGTTCCTTGCAATGCGAAAGGCGGCATTTTACCGCGGAGACTCTCTACAATGGCGCGCGTGCGATTCCGGATGACGATCATGCCCGCTTCCCTGCAAACCCTGATCCTGCTCTCGCTTTCCAACGTCTTCATGACCTTCGCGTGGTATGCGCACCTGAAGGACATGAACAACCAGCCGTGGATCGTCGCGGCTTTCGCCAGCTGGGGCATCGCGCTGTTCGAGTATCGGATCCAGGTGCCGGCCAACCGCATCGGTTTCACCGTGATGAGCCTGCCGCAATTGAAGATAATGCAGGAGGTCATCGCCCTGTCGGTATTCATTCCGTTTGCCGTGCTCTACATGAAGGTCGAACTGAAGTGGGATTTTCTGTGGGCGGCGCTGTGCCTGATCGGCGCGGTCTATTTCATGTTCCGCAACGCGTAGCCGGTCGGTTTGACTGCGGACGGCTTCGCGGCGAGCACCCTGAAGGGCATAAAGGCGCCGCTCCTACCTGATGCGCCCCATCTTCACCATTACTTCACAGGGGTTGCCCTGCACCGGCGGCAGCGTGACATGCTGCTGCGCTGCGCGCGCATCGATATCCTTGTTGTGGCCTTCCCAGTAGGCCTGGCATTCGGGCAATGTTTTCATCGTTTGCAGTTTGGCGACGTAGGCCTGGCGTTCCTGTTCGGTCATCAATTGCGCGCCGCGGATATTGCTGCCTGAGGCGTACCAGGGAAAGGCGTGGGCGAGCGAGGCGGTCAGGGAAAAGGCGAGGAGGATGGCGATGCGTTTCATGGGGATTCCTCAAATGGTCGATGTGCGTGCGACATCGTACAACGTTGGACGCAAAAAATCCCTGCGAGAGCAGGGCCTTCAATCAAGCTGGCGGCCGTATTTGCCCGCAGGGGGAGGCCGTGGTTGAAAAGCCCCTAACGCGCCAACAGGCATCCTTGCCAGGCCCGGGCCGAAGGGGGTGGTTACCGGGGGTGTGTAACGTCCGGCGATTTATTGACTATGGTTAGGGCTGCCATGCATCTGTTGGGCGTCAGCCTGACAGTTATTTCGGGCCATCAGGAGATGATATGACCAGCCAAATCGGATTACGCTTGCTCCGCGCATGCGGGTGGATGTCGGCACTGCTGCTTACCGGATTATTCGCTCTGGCGCCGGCCTCCGCACAGGGGCCGCCGCTGTCGCAAACCGCCGGGGATGCCGCGCTCAAGTGGGGCGCCTGCCCCGACCTCATGCCCAAAGGCTGCGAGATTGCGGTCCTTCACGGTGATCCCGCCAAGAACAATGCCGATATCTTCCTCAAGGTGCCTGCGAACGCGGTGATCCCGCGCCACTGGCACACCTCGGCGGAGCGCATGGTGCTGGTGGCCGGCGAGCTTCACGTGACTTATGACGGGCACGACACTGCTGTGCTCAAGCCGGGTAGTTATGCCTACGGCCCGCCCAAGCTGCCGCACAAGGCGGAGTGCGGGGCGGCGGGCCCCTGCGTCCTCTTTATCGCTTTCGAGTTGCCGGTGGATGCTGTCGCGAGCGACGATGCCCGGAAATAGTTGAGCCGGCTGTTCGCGGCGCCGTGTTGGGGAGTACCTGCAAGGGTGAGGTCGTGGTTTCCAAGACGATGAATCTCTAGAGAGACGCTGAACAAGCCTACTTTTGTCATTTCGGCGAAAGCCGGAATCCAGTGAAATCAAGAAGCTGGACCCCGGCTTTCGCCGGGGCGACGGCTTGTTCAGGGCTTTCCTGGCAGGACACCGATTCACTAAAAGCTGAAGCCTATGTGGAATCGTGTGAGGCAACAACTACGCCCGCCCCGGGCTGAATGCCGTCCAAAACAAAAACGCCCCGCATAGAGCGGGGCGATTTTGACGGGGCAGATGCCGGAATCAAACGCAGCCGGTCGGCTTAGGCGTGCCGGCGTAGCGGCCGGCCTGCTTGGCGGGGCCGAACGGGAACAGGTCGAACAGGAATTTCTTCTCGCCCCATTCCGGGCCGAATTCTTCCTTCAGGCCTTTTTGCAGGAAGCGCAGGTTGGGCGCGGTTCCGTTTTCGGNAAAAAAGCTGCGCATGTAATTGATGATTTTCCAGTGGTTTTCCTGGAGTTCCAGCTTGTCTTCCTTGGCCAGTTCGANGGCCAGTTCTTCCGACCAGTCTTCCAGGTTGACCAGATAGCCTTCGGGGTCGGTCTCGACCATCTTGCCGTTGATTTCACGTTCCATGATTGCAGTCCTTGCGTTCAGTAAAAATTGCGATGACGCAGAATAGAATAACCTAGTAAATTAGTCAACCACTCCCGATGGGTAGGTAGGGATTAAGTCGTGGCCTGTTTCCAGGCGTGCGGCTCGCCGCGCGCCTGGGTGAGCCAGGCGTAGTAGGCATCGTACATCCGCATCCCGTGGCCCAGCATTTCGTGGTCGTCGGCGTACAGTGCCGACAAGCCCAGCGATTGCGCCAGCAGGCCGGCACATTGCGGCGCAAGGTCGAGGCGGGCGGTGTCGGCGCCGCGCACGATGACAGCAAGCTGCTGCAAGGCCGGGTCGGTCAGATCGTGCCGGCGCAAGAAGGCATCGAAGCTGCACAACTCGCCGACATGGCCGTATGCCACGCCGTGGATGTCGAAGGGAATCGCGCCGGTTTCTTCAGCAATCTTCAGCACCTGATCGGCGGGCACGTAGAGAAATTCGGCGTCCTTGTCGATGAAGCGTGCGATCAGCCACGGGCAGGCGATGCGGTCGATCTTGGGCCGCCCGCGCGTGACCCATTTCATTTGGCTGCTTTCATTTCGCCACGACCTTGCCGCCCGCCGCCTTCCAGGCTTCGATGCCGCCTTCGATGAAGCGCGCCTTGACGCCGGCAGCCTGCAGCCGGTCGACCACACTGTTCGACACGCTGCCGCCGCGCACGCAGTAGATCACCACATCCTGGGTGAGCGGCAGGGCGCCGATCCAGGCATCAATCTTGTCCGGATTCTTCCACATGGCACCTGGGGATGGTCTCGCTGGACGCGGCGTAATCGGCTTCGCGCCGCACATCAAACACCAGCGTGGTGTCGGGGTCGAGGTCGGCGGGCGCGAGGGTGCGCGGCAAGTCCGGGCACTTGTCGGTCGGGCTGCCGCAGCCGCAGCGCTTGAGGGGTTGGGGGATAGGTTCCATATCGATCTCCTAGATGGTCAAAGAATAAGCCAGGCCCAGCAGTGCGCACACGCCGATCACTTTCATGATGTCGGCCTTGTATTTCCACAGGGCGACGAAGGCGGCGAGTGCGACGATCACCGGAAACCATTCGAAGCTGCCGGCAAAGGGCGCGGCCTGCGTGCCCTGCGGCCAGAAGGTATGCCAGGCGAAGAACACGGCCAGATTCAGGATCACGCCGACCACCGCCGCGGTGATGCCGGTCAGCGGCGCAGTGAAGCGGATTTCGCCGCGAGTGGCTTCCACCAGAGGGCCGCCGGCCAGAATGAACAGGAAGGACGGCAGGAAGGTGAAGAACGTGGCGACGGCCGCGCCCGCGATGCCTGCGGCGACCGGGTTGGCGAATACTTCCTTGGCGACGCCGCCGAGATAGCCGACCCAGGTGACGATCATGATCAGCGGCCCCGGCGTGGTTTCGCCCAGCGCCAGGCCGTCCATCATCTGCGGGCCGGTCAGCCAGCCGTAATGCTCAACGCCACCCTGGTATACGTAAGGCAGCACGGCGTAGGCGCCGCCGATGGTAAGGAACGCGGCCTTGGTGAAGAAGATGCCCATGTCGGCGAGCGTCTGGTCGCCGCTGATGGCGAAGATGGCGGCCAGCCAGATGGCGACGAAGACGACGACCGTGAGCGTTAGCCTGCCCCAGGAAAATCGGGCGTGCGCCGGCGTGGGCGTGTCGTCGTCGATGATCGCCGGGCCGAATGTTTTGCTGGAGGCACCATGTCCGCCGCCGCTCTTGAATTTGTGGGGCATGAACTTGCCGCCGATCGCGCCGAGGATCGCCGCCGCCAGCACGATCCACGGGAAGCCGATGTCGAACACGAAGATGCCGATGAAGGCCAGCGCGGCCATGCCCCACAGCACTTCGTTCTTCAGCGCGCGCGAACCGATACGCCAGGCGGCGAACAGCACCACCGCCACCACTGCCGGCTTGATGCCGTAGAAGAGGCCCTGCACCAGAGGCACGTCGCCCCAAGTGAGATAAATGCCAGCCAGCAGCGACAACAGCACAAACGACGGCAGGAAAAACATCACACCGGCAAGCACCGCACCCTTCACGCCGTGCATCAGCCAGCTGATGTAGATCGCCAGCTGGGTGGCTTCGGGGCCGGGCAGCAGCATGCAGAAATTGAGCGCGTGCAGATAACGGTGNTCGGAAATCCAGCGGCGTTTNTCCACCAGNTCCTGNTGCATCATCGAGATCTGGCCGGCGGGNCCGCCAAAGCTGATGAAGCCGAGCTTGAGCCAGTATTTGAAAGCGCTGCCCAGGGTGACGGGCGAGGGTCGTGCGGCAGGTGCGGTGTCCAAGAAAAATGCTCCAGATTGATTGGATGAAACCAGACTTGGACGGGACACCGTCTTGTGGGTGATGTGCTCACCTGGACGCCGGGGGCTGGTGCCCCGACTGGCGCTATTCTAGTGCAGTGTTCGCGACCGGCCAAACGGGAGTGTCGTTCCCGCCCCGGATGTCAACCCGACCGGACATCCTTGCACCACCGCGTTGAGCCCGCTGGCATCGGCGCCCGCGCGTTGGTTTGCGGCCACCGTGTCTTCTACTACCATGGCAGCATCGACCCCTAAAGGCCTTGCCATGCAAGTAGCCCTCTTCGTCAGTTGTCTCGTCGACCTGTTTCGGCCCAGCGTCGGCTTCGCAACCGTGCGCCTGCTGGAGAACCTGGGNGCCGAGGTCGTGGTNNCCGAGGCGCAGACCTGCTGCGGCCANCCGGCCTACAACAACGGCGATTTCGCCACCGCCCGCGAACTGGCCCAACCCCTGATCGACACGCTGGCTGCCTTCGAGCATGTGGTGGTGCCCTCCGGCTCGTGCGCCGGCATGCTCGTCAAGCACTATCCCGAACTGTTCCGGAACGATCCGCTGTGGCACGCCAAGGCCGAGAACCTGGCGCGGCGCACGCGCGAGTTGTCTGCCTTCCTCGCCGAGTACGGCGGCGCGCAGGCCATCGACGCGCGCTTCGCCGGCCGGGTTGCCATGCACGATTCCTGCTCGGCCCGGCGCGAGCTCGGCATCCACGCCGCGCCGCGTGCCCTGCTCGATCAGGTGAGGGGCCTCGCGCGGGTCGAACTGAACGAGGCTGAAACCTGCTGCGGCTTCGGCGGCACCTTCTGCGTGAAGTACCCGGACATCTCGGCGCGCATGGTATCCGACAAGGCCGCGGCGGTGATCGCCAGCGGCGCCGATATGCTGGTCTCGGGCGACCTCGGCTGCTTGATGAATATCGCCGGACGGCTCAAGCGGCTCGAGAGCCCGGTGCAGGTATATCACCTGGCCGAGCTGCTGGCCGGCATGACGGACGCGGCGGGCATCGGCGAGGGCGACAAGGCATGAAACCGACCTCGCACGCCTTTTCCGCCAACGCCCATCAGGCCCTGCACGACACGAATTTGCAGCAGGCCCTGGCCAAGGCCGGCGCGGGTTTCGTCGACAAGCGGCGCAGCGCCATCGACGGCCTGCCCGAGTTCGAGGCCTTGCGTGTGTCGGGCCGTGCGATCAAGGACCACGCGCTGGCCAACCTCGACCACTACCTGCTTCGCTTCGAGCAGCAGGTCATCGCCAACGGCGGGCAGGTACACTGGGCCGAGACGCCGGACGAGGCCTGCGCCGCGGTGCTGGACATCTGCCGCGCGGCCGGAGCGAAGGTGGTCGCCAAGGGCAAGACCATGGTTGGCGAAGAGATCGCCGTCAACGAAGCCCTCGAAGGGGCGGGTTTCGAGGTGGTCGAGACCGACCTCGGCGAATACATCATCCAGCTCGCGCACGAACCGCCCAGCCACATCATCGCGCCGGCGGTGCACAAGACCCGTGCCCAGATCGCCGAACTGTTCGAGCATCAGCATCACCAGCCTGGCCTGACGCGGCCGCTCGAGACGGTGCCGCAAATCGTCGACGAAGCGCGGCAGGTGCTGCGGGAAAAATTCCTCGCCGCCGACGTCGGCATCACCGGCGCCAACTTCCTGATCGCCGAGACCGGCTCCACCGTCATCGTCACCAACGAGGGCAACGGCGATCTTTCGGCCACACTGCCGCGGGTGCACATCGTGCTTGCCAGTATCGAGAAGGTGGTGCCGACGCTGGAGGATGCCTCGCTGCTGTTGCGGCTTCTGGCGCGCAGCGCCACTGGCCAGGAGACCACCACCTACACCACCTTTTTCACCGGCCCGCGCCGCGCCGACGATGCCGACGGCCCCGACGCGTTCCACGTGGTGCTGGTCGACAACGGCCGCAGCCAGATGCTCGGCGGGGCGTATCACGAGATGCTGCGCTGCATCCGCTGCGGCGCCTGCCTCAACCACTGTCCCGTCTATGGCGCGGTCGGCGGGCACGCCTACGGCTGGGTCTATCCGGGACCGATGGGGGCGGTCCTCACGCCGCTGATGGTGGGCTTGCAGGAGGGGCGGCCGCTGCCCAATGCCTCCACCTTGTGCGGTCGCTGCGAAGAAGTCTGCCCCATGTCCATCCCGCTGCCCAAGCTGCTGCGCGAGCACCGCCGCCAGGAATTCGTCCGTCGTCTCGTTCCGCCACGCAGCCGCTGGGCGCTGGCCGTATGGGCCTGGTTCGCGCGGCGACCGCGGCACTATCGCTGGTCCAGCCTTCTGGCCATGGGTCTGCTCGGCTGGCTCGCCGGCAGTCGCGGCCGTTTCCGCAGCCTGCCCTTCGCACAGGCCTGGACCGCATCGCGCGACCTGCCGGCCCCGCAGGGCGGGACTTTCATGGCCCAGTGGAAGCGGAGAACGCGACATGACTGAGCGCCGTGCCGCCATCCTCGGCCGCCTGTCGAAAACGCTCGGCCACACCGCCGCGGCCGCTGCCGATGCAGTCACGCAGCGCTTGAATGCACGCCCGCGCGGGCCGCAGCCGCAATGGCCGGAAACCATGCGCGAACGTTTTCTGGCCCGACTGGCCAGGGTGTCCGGCACGTTTGCCGAGATTGGCGCGCGAACGGAGATCGCGCACGCAGTGGCCGGCTATCTTGATGCGCAGCACCTGGCGCTCCGACTGGTGGCGGCACCGCATCCGCTGCTGGACGGGGTGGAGTGGCCGGAGGCGTGGCAGGTGGCCCGCCGCCACGCCCAGGGAGACGACCGGGTCGGCCTGGCCGTCGCCTTCTGCGGCATCGCCGAGAGCGGCAGCCTGATGCTGCTCTCCGGGCCGGACAGCCCGACCACGCTCAACTTCCTGCCGGACGATTTCCTCTGCCTGCTGCCGGCCAGCCGCATCGTGCCGCGCATGGAGGACGCCTGGGACTTGCTGCGCAGCGAGCGCGGCCGGTTGCCGCGCGCGACCAATTTCATCTCCGGCCCCTCGCGCACCGCCGACGTCGAACAGACTATCCAGCTCGGTGCGCACGGCCCGCGTCGGCTGCACGTGCTGCTGCTGAGCGACGCTTCCGGCTAGGCGTCGAAGCGCAGCCGGCAGTGGGTTTCGCGCGTGAGCGTCACGCTCACGACGGCGCCCGCTGCGCTGATCGCCAGCCACAGAAAGGCGGCGTGATAGGCGGCCGCATCGTAGAGCCGAACCCCTTCGACGGCGACGCCGTGCCAGTTGCGGTCGAGGATCCAGCCGAGAGCACTTTGCTGGATCGCGGCAAAGCCCAGTACCGACATGTTGATCACGCCACCGACGGTGCCGGCGGCACCCGGATGGTTGACCTCGCGCGCGAAGGCGAAGCCGATGATGAGGCTGCCGGCCGTAAAGCCGATCACGGCAAACAGCAGATAGAGGACGGTCGCCGGCAGGTCGGCGACGAACAGGAACACCGCCCAGCTCAGGGTATTCGCCAGCGCCGCGCCGAGATAGGGCAGCCTGCGCCGGCCGATGCGGTCGGACAGGGCGCCGAGAATGGGGCCGCCGATGGCGAAGCCGAGCAGCATGATGGTGGTGAAGGTGGCGGCGTGGCTGCGTTCCATGCCGTGGGTCTGGACCAGGTAGGGCACCCCCCAGAGGCCGGCGAAGGCGAGCACCGGCGCGGCGAGCAGGCCGCCGGCGAAGAACAGCGGCCAGGTATCGGGCTCGGTGATCACCCGCTTCAGGCTGCGCGAGGGCGACATGGCGCTGTTGTTGAGCGCTTCCGGGTGGGCGTGGCTGGCGTAGCCGCGCTCGCCGGGGTCGTCGCGCACCCATAGCCAGACCGCGGCCGCGAGCAGCACGGTGATGCCGGCGCTGGCGATCATGGCAGGGCGCCAGCCGAAGCCGGCCACCGCTTCAGCCAGCGGCACCCCGGCCAGCATGCCGCCGAGGTTGCCGATCAACAGGGAAACGCCGGTCACGGTGGCGAAGCGGTTGGCGGGGAACCAGTGGCCGGCCAGCTTCATGCAGGCCACGAAGGCGACGGCGACCGAAGCGCCGATGAGGCCACGGCCGAGATAGGCCAGCCACAGGCTGTCTGCCAACGCGAACAGCACGATGCCGGCGCTGGCGGCGAGCGCTGCCACCGTTGCCACCCGGCGCGGACCGATGGCATCGGCGAGCAGGCCGCTGGGTATCTGCATGGCAGCGTAGGTGTAGAAATAGATGGCGGAGAGATTGCCGAGCATCGTGGCGGCGATGCCGAAATCGCGCATCAGTTCGTCGACCATCACTGCCGGCGCGACGCGCTGGAAGAAGCCGACGAAGTAGAGGCTCGCCAGCAGGCCCCAGGTCAGCCAGGCAGCGAGACGGGCGGCAGGCGTTTCATGCTGCGGGTTTGCCGATACCGGCTTCGGCTATCCGCTCGGTGATGCGGCGCGCCGCCTCCTGCAGCAGTGGAACCCATTCTTCCTCGCGCCGGCGCTCAATCGGGGACGAGATCGACAGGCCGGCGACGATGGCGCCGGCGCTGTTGCGGATGAGGGCGCCGATGCAGCCGACGCCGATTTCGGCCTCCTCGTTGTCCAGCGCGTAACCCAGCTTGTGGTAGCGGGAGACCATCGTCCAGAGCTTTCCGGGCGCGGTGATGGTGTGCTTGGTGTAGGAGGGCAGGCCGGTGCGCGCAGCATAGTCCTTCGCCACCTGATGGCCACCCGCGCCCAGCATCAGCTTGCCCACGGCGGTGACGTGCAGCGGCGCGTGGCTGCCGATGACCTGCTCCACCCGCATCATCCGGCGCGGGGTGGCGCGCTCGATGTAGACCACCTCGTCGCCCTCGCGCAGGGTCAGGTTGACGGTCTCCTCGACCTTGTTGCGCAGCCATTCCATCACCGGTCGCGCGATCTCGGGCATGTGGGCGCCGCCCTGCAGGGCACAGCCCCACTGCATCAGCATTTCGCCCAGCCGGTACTGGCCCGTTTCGATGCGGCTAACCAGACCGTTGTCGACGGCTGACGCGAGAATGCGGAACGCGGTCGACGGATGCAGCCCGCTTTCGGCCGAGAGCACCTTCAGGCTGGCCGTGCCGCCGTTCTGCACGAGAATCTCCAGCAACGTGGCGAGGCGGTCGATGACCTGGATGCCGCTGCGTTTGTCAGAAACCATTTTCTCGCATTGTGAAAACGATTATGTATTGTGAAATGATAGCCCTTGAAATAAGGTGAGTGCAACCGGTCTTCGCCAGGCACAACATGTTCTACGTCGGTCTCATTCAGCATGCGACGACATCCACTCCGAGAAGCCGGTGACCAACCTGCCGGCTTTGGTGTACACGCACCGAGCCGAAAGGTGCCACCGCGTTCTGCACGCAAACGGGTTGGCAGGGCGCGTCGGGTAGAGGCGTGCTCAGGATGGCTCGGGCGCAGCGTAGGATTGCGGTCAGAAACTGACAGGAGGTGTCTGACATGAACGAACGCATTGGGATTGCCGGCCTGCAAATCGCCCGACCCCTGTATGACCTGGTGAGGGATGAAATCGCCCCCGGCACCGGCATCCAGCATGACGCCGCCTGGGCCGGTTTTGCAGCGATCGTCCGCGACCTCGCTCCGCGCAACCGGGCCCTGCTGGCGCGCCGTGACGAACTTCAGGCCAGGATCGATGCCTGGCACCTGGAGCGCAAGGGACAGCCCCATGATGCCGATGCCTACAAGCGCTATTTGTACGATATCGGCTACCTGCAGGCGGAAGGCCCCGACTTCGCCATCGACAGCGCAAATGTCGACGACGAAATCGCCCGCATCGCCGGGCCGCAGCTGGTCGTCCCGGTAAGCAACGCGCGCTATGCGCTGAATGCCGCCAATGCCCGCTGGGGCAGCCTGTTCGATGCGCTCTACGGCACCGACGTGATCCCCGAAAGCGACGGGGCCGGGCGAACGGAGGGCTTCAACCCAGTGCGTGGCGCCAGGGTCATCGCCTACGCCAAGGCTTTTCTCGACGAGGCCGTTCCCCTGATGGACGGCAGCTACATCGATGCCATCGCCTATTCAGTCAGGGCGGGACAGCTCGCGGTCACCCTTTCCAGCGGAGCTCGCACGGGTTTGCGCAACCCCGCACAGTTCAGGGGCTACCTGGAGGACGGCGGCAAAACCAGCGCATTGCTCCTGGTCAACAACGGCCTGCACTTCGAGATTCGCTTCAGCACCGACCACCCCATCCACGAACTTCACCCTACCGGCATCCGCGACATCTACCTGGA
>Ga0031656_10000867_pt1 | contig 11088 bp, 9 predicted proteins | sample FrelakmetDIP11DI_FD_55080 | JGI IMG/M metagenome (GOLD analysis project Ga0031656, IMG submission 55080) | Freshwater lake sediment microbial communities from the University of Notre Dame, USA, for methane emissions studies - DIP11 DI | ecosystem: Environmental > Aquatic > Freshwater > Lake >... | reverse complement strand
ATCCACATAGCCATGGCGTTTGTACCAGTCTATCAGTTCTGTGCGTTCTGTAATGACGGTCATATAAATCGATTTCATTTGCTGATACCGGGCATATTCTTCGGCTGCTTTTAGTAATTTCTTACCACTTCCTTTTCCTTGTAGTCCGGGGGAAATGCTTAACATACCCAGGTATAACTTATCGCCATGATGCTGAAGATTCATAGTACCAACGATTTCCGCCTGTTCATTTTCCAGGACAATCATTACACTGCCGGGCATCAACAGTATTTCAGTGAGCATGCTCTCGTTGGCCCTGGTTTCTCCGGCAATTAGGTGGGCTTCAGTGGTCCATCCCTGCTTGGATGCTTCGCCTCTATAGGCACTGTTTAGTACCTGGCGGATAGGGGCCACATCCTGCAAATTAGCGATGCGGATTCCTGGTTCAAAAATGGGTGACATGGTTATTAACTTTTAAATGATTCCGCATAAGCCATGAATCAGGTGGCATTTCATCATTCCATAAAGATATTATTCCTTATGATATCACAAATATTCATTTCTTTTTTGCTAATTATTAATAAATGATCATTCACCCACTCATGCCGGATCTGGATGATAGGAGAGTGGTTGAAAAATAGCTGTTTCTTTGAAAGGGTAATACATATTCATTCAACCATCCCATGACCGGAAGAAAAGCGGGAGAAGATCCCTCCTTCGTCGGGATGACAGGTTGGTGGTTAATGTATAGCTCCTCTTTTAACGTAGTAACTATTTTTAAACTGCTCTCCTGTCATCCCGACGAAGGAGGGATCTGATCGGAATATCAAATGAGATACTTCAACCTGAAAATGTGACTGTGCAAATCTTATAGAACAGCCCAGGTTCAGGGTTACTTCAGAGAGATTGACTCGTAGCTACTGCAATTATATTCATGAATGATCATAATCATGATTTCAGATAAAGGAATATGCACCGTCCTGATGAGGGTCATAAATTTCCGACCTTCCCGGATTTACCTTGCGTGCACATTTTCCCGGATCCCTGGAGAATTTATCATTCGCTACACAGATTAAAATAACGGCAATGAAAAAGTATTTTTTACAGGCCTGCCTGTTTTCCCTGCTATTGCTTTTGACCGATAATTTCCTTCTTGCCCAGAACGTAAAGCAGGAACAACTTAAAAAATTCTCGTTGCAGTCGGCTTTTATTATTAAAGCCCCCGGATCAGAGATTTCAACAACTGCTTATCGTGTAACTGCACCCTGGTACCCTGTTACCGTTCCCTCAACCGTATTAACCGGACTGGTAGCGAATGGTGTTTATCCGGATCCCTACCAGGATATGAATAATATGCGGATACCTGATGCATCTGATTCTTTTAATGTTCAATATAACCTCGGCCGTTACAGCCATATTCCCGGAGAAACCAATCCCTGGAAAAAACCTTATTGGTATCGTACCGAATTCAATGTGCCGGCAACGGATAAGGGAAAATATTTCCAGCTCATCTTTAAAGGGATCAATTACCGCGCGGAAGTTTGGCTCAATGGAAAGCTGCTGGCAGATTCTTCCCAAATGGCAGGGATGTTTGCAGAATACAGCCTGGATGCATCGAAAACAATTAAGGCGGGAGAGAAAAATATACTCGCAGTTAAAATTTATCCGCTTGATTTTCCGGGTTATCCTGCTAAGCCTCAACTGGAAGCTTTAGGTGATTTCTACGAGAATGGCGGACCTACAGGTGATATTGGTAAAAATGTTACGATGCTGTGTTCTGTCGGCTGGGACTGGATTCCTGAAGTACACGACCGGAATATGGGAATTTGGCAGCCGGTTTATTTACGGACTTCCGGACATGTAGTAATTGAGCAACCATTTATAGTAACATCTCTTCCAAAATTGCCTGATACGACTGAAGCAAAAATTAAATTGACGCTTGGACTGAATAATCATAGTGATAAAAATTTCAAAGGAAAACTGACCATCACTATTTTACCTGAAAATTTTTCAGGAAAGCCTTTCACATTAACGCGTGCATTGGCGATCAATGCAAACAGTAGCGAAAAGATTGAACTAAATAGTGATACTGAAGCACTACTTAACATCAGGAGCCCCCAACTCTGGTGGCCTAACGGATATGGAAAACCGAATTTATATCGTGTCAGGATTCAATTTTCATCCGGCGACCAGGTATCGGATGATACCAGTTTTGTTTTCGGGATCCGCACTGTTGGATCAACAGTGGAAATGGTCAATGGCTGGGCACGCCGCGATTTTTTTGTAAATGGAAGAAGAGTTCACCTGGTTGGTGGCGCTTTTGTGCCGGATATGCTGCTCAATGCTGATAGTACAAGATATGATGACGAACTTAAACTCTGCCGCAACGCAAATGTTAACCTGGTGCGCATCTGGGGAGGTGGTATCGCACCGCCTGATGTTTTCTTTGAACTCGCCGATCGTTATGGGCAAATGGTTTGGCACGACTTCTGGGTAACCGGAGATACGCAGGGAGAGTTTAAAGGATCACCCGACTGGCCTTTGGAGGGAAATGTTTTCATTCGCAATATGCGCAGTACAATATTCCGGATTCGCAATCATCCTAGTCTGTTAGTATGGACCGGAGGAAACGAGGGTCACGCCCGAAAAGAATTGTATGATGCCATGCGTGAAAGCATTGCAACGATTGATGGTACGCGGCCATTTATTCCTTCTTCATCAGGCTTTGCCAAATTGCCTGCCGGATGGAAAGGCTCCTGGCCCGATGATAAACCAACCGGCGTCTACAGTGGTGGTTCTTACACCTGGTTGGATGCTGCAAAATATTATCAGCTGGTGAATGGCGGTAAGGACTGGTTATTCAAAGATGAAACCGGCCTGCCTTCGCAGCCTCCTTACTCAACTTTGAAATTGAATATCCCAAATCTTGAACCTGATCCCAAACTGCCTTATCCTTTAAACAATACCTGGGGTTATCATGATGCCTGCAGCGGCAATGGAAAATACGATCTCTACTATAAGGCCATGGTAGATAGATATGGAACACCAACCAGTTTAAAAGATTTTTCCGATAAGATGCAGTTGATAAATGCGGATGCTTACCGCGGAATTTTTGAAGCTGTAGGTCATAAATTAAATGAAACCGGAGGAGTAATGCTATGGAAACTCAACGCAGCATTTCCGAGTGTTGTGTGGCAGATATATGATTGGTACCTGGAACCCAATGCCGGATATTATTACATGCAAAAAGCCTGCGAACCAGTGCATGTTCAGTTGAACCTGGACGATAGCGTGGTAGCGGTTATTAATCGCACCTATCATGTCCAAAAGGATTTGAAAATTGAAGCCGAAGTTTATTTGGTGGATGGAAAAAGAATTCATCGCCAGGAGCAGCAGTTGAATATTGGCGCGCCGGAGGCTCAGAAATCATTCTCTTTGGCTTCGGTACTTAGAAGCGGTACTGGTGTAAAACTTATTTTACTCAGGTTGAAAGATGCGTCTGGCAAACTTATTTCACAAAATACCTATTGGCTTGAAGCAACGCACAATTATCGTTCGTTGCAGGAAATGCCTCCTGCAAAAATAACAGCATCAATTTTGGGGTCACATCAAAATAGTGAATCTGTGTCGTGGAAAATAAAATTTACGAATCCTTCTGATAAAATTGCCTTCTTTATTCACCCTGCCTTGTTGTCGGGCGAAACTGAGATCCGGCCATCATTCTGGCAGGATAATTATTTTACCCTGGCACCGGGGGAGACTATCGTAACGGAAATTGCTGTTCCTGCAAGATTGATTAATCGGAAAAGTTTGAAAGTTGTTACATCTGGTTTAAATGTTGCGGAAATGAAGTTGCCTATACTGGATAGGTAAGTAATATCAGTTAGGAGAGCTTGAAGAAGATACGCTGGAAAACAGCCGTTGGTCAGACTGGAAAGCGTCAGACCGGGATCCCACCGTAACCGGTCTCGGGTCTGACCGATGTTGTTTTCTGACTATTTTTTTATGATGCTTGCTAACAGCCGTCGGTCAGACGGGGGACCGTCAGACCGGTTTCCATCGGAGATTCCGCGGCATTTTCTCCGCGTCCTTGTTTCTCTGCGGTTGATGTATTTGCCTGTCATAATTGCAGATTTTGTATATAGGCATCATTTTTATAGATTAATAATTGATAGTTATTTTTTCATTTAAATTGTACAAACATGAACTACAATCAGTCATGTGCCGCAAAAGGCAACACAAACGGAAACAGGAACCTGTTTATCCGATCCATGCAAAGGGCCGCAGTAAACATTTACAAAACAGACAACAGTTATGAATTGCTGGTGTTTGCTCCCGGTCGAATCAAAGAACATTTCCACCTGGATATCCAGGGNAATGAACTCATCNTTTCTTACACCCCGCCAGAAGGATTCCCACGCCCGGAATGGGTATTGAGGGAATACAGCCGTGGTGGATTCAGGCGTTCATTTACGCTGAATGATACCATTGATACGACAAACATCACAGCCAAATACACCGATGGTGTATTGCAGGTGAGTCTGCCGCTAATCGTTGGTAAAGAAGCGCCAAAGAAAGAGATCGTGATCAATTAGATTGAATCCCTGTTTAAACAGGAATGGCCTGCAGTAATGCGGGCCATTCTTTTGATACATGAACTAAAAAACACTTGATTGATCTATTGAATCTTCAAAGGAATCCTGGACTAACAACTTAAACATACTCAAACATCAGGATGAAGAAATTCTGAGGCTGAATTTTTCTGTAATGCCCCAGACAGAATTTACGTTTATTCATCAACAACAATATTGAGAACCTTCATTTCCCTGCCTTTCATAATTTTCTTCGAGAAGCTATGACAGTTCGGGCAGCAGCTTGCGTAAGTACAGGTGGGGAAAACCGTTTTACATTCATTGCATTCTGCTTCCCCTTTTACTATTTCTATATTTAATTCAGCATTATTTAAAATTGTATCCGCCTTTATAATTGAAAAGGCAAACTCGAGTGACTCAATTTCAATACTGCTTAATTCTCCAATTTGAAGCCCCACGCTGCTTACTGATGCATTACAATTTTGAGGCACTGCTTTTTTAGCAATGGTTAAAATGGATTGTGCTATGGACAACTCATGCATGTTGTTGTACTATTCTTTTTTATTCAGCCATTTATTTTACGGGGATCTATTTTATTTCCTGGTCCTTTTTTCCACCCGCCGCTTTATCGGCAGCAGCTTTTTCGGCGGCAAGCCTTTTTTTCTCCGCCGCATAATCTGCCCGGCTTTTTAATGCCTCATCAAATAAGGCATTCCATCCGTTATTAATATTTTCTTCTTTAAGCGCACATTTTGCGGGTTCCGCAGTTTGAAATATGGCTCCTTCTTTGGGGCAGGCCCGCACACATTCTGTACAGTAAATACAAACGGCACGGTTGAAATGATATGTTTGCTTCCCTTCCATATCCTGGGAAAATACAATGGCTCCGGGCGGGCAAACCATTTCACAGCGCCGGCACCAGATACATAAATTTTCATCAAAGCCTATCATTCCCCTGTAATCATCCGGAATATAGGTTTGTTCAAACGGGTATTTAGTAGTTATGGGCTTTTTAAACAGATTTCCCAGTGCTTTAAAGAATGTTTTCATCTTATATGTTTTTTTCTGTATGATTCTCTATACCTGTTATCTTGATGTGCACGACAGGCATGGGTCATACGACGCAATAATGGCTGGTGTACTTCCATATTCATTTCCTTTAAAGGCTTCTACCATGGCAGACACATTGGAAAATGTGGGAGCTTTAATTTTTAGTCTTTCCAGGATTTGGGTTTTATTCCCCTTTGCATAATAAAATAATTCTCCACGCGGAGCCTCAAGCCGTACCACTGCTTCGCCATCTGGAAACGCTTTAGTTTCTGTGATCAGATCAGATTCGGGCAGTCCGTTAATGATATTTTCAATCATGCGCATGGAGACGAATAATTCATTCAGCCGAACTATATTACGGGCATGAACGTCGCCGGCTTTTTCTGTTACGATTTCGAATCCCACTTCCTTCCATGGAAGAAGGTCCTCCGTTTCATTGCGTACATCAATGTCTAATCCCGCCGCCCTGGCAAATGGCCCGACAACATTAAGCCTTAATGCATCTTCCCTGGTAATGGCACCGGCACCTTTATTTTTTAAGGATAATGTCCAGTTGTTTTGATAGATGTCAAGGAGTTCTTCCAGTTGTGGTTTAAAATTTTTTAACCGGTCAAGGACCATCTGCCCAACCTGCGGTTTTAAATCGCGCGAAACACCACCCACAATAGAAAAATCGTACTGGATTCGGTTGCCGCAGATGGCTTCGAGCATTTCCATTGAAAATTCACGGTATTGCATGGTTTTCATAAACAGTGCTTCAAAACCTGAATTTTCNGCCACATGACTTAAGCATAAGAGATGAGAATGAATTCTGTCAAGTTCAATCACCAGCATTCTGAGGTATTTTGCCCGCCGCGGAATTTCAATTTTAACTAACTTTTCAGCAACCTGTGAATAGGCGGTCGAATGTGAGATGGAGCATAAGCCACATACACGGCCCACGACGAAGCTTACCTGCCGGAATTTGAATTTTGAACAACAGGCCTGCTCTATGCCACGATGCACATAATAGACATTCGCTGTTGTATCAACAATCTTTTCATTTTCCGTTGTGAATTTAAAATGCAGTGGCTCCAGCAGTGAAACATGCTGTGCACCCATCGGTATTTCGTATTGTTTTCCCATGGTTATTTTTTCTTTCTTAATGGACCGCTTTCAAAATCAGGTTCTAATACAAATCCTTTAGCTGTATTTTCAATNTTTATATTCATCAAATCCACCAGTTCAGCCTCCGCTACCCAGGCGGANTCTACGATATCCCTGATTGACGGGATCNCNGTTTCCGGTNGTATCTGGGTGCAGAAAGCAGTTATTTCTCCCGGNTANGCNTANTCGCANAAAAACCACTGGATTTCAATTTTTTCTCCAAGGTCNACNGCATTTATNACCATGAAATGATGTAAATCAGGTTTATAAAAATTCCTGATATCATTTTTTACCTGATCTATGGATGTTTCTATTCGCTTCATTGACTATGCGATTTTTATTATTTCTCCTGCAATATTTCTTCTGTTTAGCTGATTGCCTTCTTTTACCGGTTCCTTTTTTAACCTGACGGATTGTTCCAGTTCTTTTGATTTTTTCTCCAGGATGGCAAGGGCTTGTATTACCCCATCAATAATTTGTTCCGGGCGAGTCCCGCATCCGCAAACATATACATCCACAGGTATATACTGGTCGATTCCCCCTTCACAATTGTACATGCCTCTGAAGACACCCCCAGTACAGGCGCAGGCACCGCAGCTGACAACCACTTTGGGTTCCGGCATTTGCGCATATATTTCTACCAGTCTTTCCCTTGAACGTTTGGTAACAGGGCCGGTCACCAGCAGAATATCCGATTGTTTGGGATTACCCGTATTGATCATCCCAAATCGTTCAATGTCATATTTAGGCGATAGGCAGGCGAGAATTTCTATATCACAACCATTGCATCCGCCGGCATTGTAATGAAGTATCCAGGGCGATTTTTTTCTGAAAAAATTTAATTTCATTATGACGATTGTAAAATGGTTAATAATAAATTAATGAAAGCAATCGGCAAAGCCACAAGTAATGAGAACCGCAACATTTGTTTATAATTCACCCTTGCAGTAGAATTATCCAGCGCGTTAATATAGAAGAAAACAAAGAACACCAGGCCAATTCCTAATAATGGATTATTCGCGCCAAATAGATAAACAAGCGTATAGCAAAACATATAGTCGATCCATTTGGCGGTGTAAATGGCTTCATAAAAAATTCCTGAGAATTCGATTTCAACACCGCCAGTCAGTTCCTGGTGTGCTTCGGCCACATCGAAAGGCGATTTTTTCAGTTTAATGGGCAATACCAGTAATAAGGCGATAAATGCAAGCGGCATTTTAAACAGTAGAGCTTCTTGATATTTAAAGATAGAAGCCACATCAAAACTGCCGGTAATCATGAAAACGGAAACGGCAATCAGGATCAGTACAGGTTCATAACAAAGAATACTGATAGCAGTTCTGTTGGCGCCGAGGTGACTGAAAATAGAACGCGTACTGTAACCGGCCAGAATTAATAATGAGGTTGATAAAAGATGCAGGAAAATAACCAGGATCAGATCTCCNCCCAGTAATAATATTGCAAGGGCAAACCATAAAGAAACAAAATGCATGATGCCCAGAAATGCATGCGTTGAGTGAACAATCATTTTTCGCTTATCCGCCAGTTTAAAAAAGTCGAAAAAAGGCTGCAAAAGTGGCGGACCCAATCTTCTTTGCATACGGGCTTTAATGATTCTTTCAAAACCATAAATGAATCCACCGATAATAGGCGCTAACAGGATCAATAAAACCGGTATCAATAAGTCATTCATAATAAATCATTTTGAGGCCATTTTTTACACATCATTTATATTACTTTATAATAAGGCCACTGCAATCAGGGCTACAAAAAACAATATGCCAATCACAGAAAAATAGGGTATGGCTCTGTCTACAGTAAAATAGAATGATGAAAAAGAGTAATCAATCTTTTCTCCGCACATATATTCTTTAGCCCTGTCTACATTTTTGAATTGGATGAACATGGCCACAATGATGGTTAACGGGAATAATACAAATGCTATCAGTAAAGGAACAAATGATAGTGAAAGTGTACCAATATGAAGATTCCAGCCTTCCGTTCTTACCTCAATAATTGATCCAAGGGTTTGCGAAGCTACCGGCACAAAATAATTTGCAAGTAAAAAGGGGAAACTCAATATACTTGTTAATACCAGTCCCAAAAGGATATAAATGGTGCCGGAATAAAATGGATTGATTTTTTCAAACTTGATTGTATCCCTGCTTCCGTTCCGGGCAATTAAAATTCCGAGTACCTTAAAATATAACAAGGATAAAATGGCCCCGCCGCCGGCAATTGCTACAATGACCATTGCGCCTAATAGTTTTTGCTGTAAGGCAAAGCTGCCCAGGGTTTCAATGCTGAACCATTTTCCAATGAATGCGCCAAAAGGCGGAAGCAGTAAAGACATAAAACCGATGATAACAATAAATGAAGTAAAAGGGCCGGCGTCGCCTATTTTATCCATATCGGATGCATGTTTTAAGTGAAATACTTTTTCGAGGACACCCGCATTTAAGAATAACATACATTTTGAGATGCCATGGAAAAAGATCAGTATTAAGGCGACCATAATACTAATGGGAGTACCAACTGCGCCCATCATTATCATAAGCGCGAGCAGCGATATGGTAGAATATGCCAGGATCCGCTTGAAATAGTCCTGGGATAAAGCAGCAATGGCAGCGGTGACGAATACAAAGCCGGTCAGCCCGATAATGACAGATGCTACCGGCGTATCTTTCAGGGCAGGTGATAGTCTCAATATTATGAAAGGCGCAATTTTCACCATNGTGGAAGAATGCAGCAAAGCACTAACCGGAGTTGGGGCCACCATCGCTCCCAATAACCATTTGCTNAAAGGCATCTGGGCTCCTTTGATTAATGCTGCGACACATAAAAAGGCGAGAGGCAGAAGTANGCCAGGNGCAGATGCATGTGCCAGTAAATTTGAGAATGTTGCTNCNCCAAAGCCATTATATGAGATGGTAAAAATAGCCGATAAAATGGCCAGCCCGCCGATCTGATTCATCCATAACGCTGTAATTGCATTTTTGACGGAGGTTTCGTCTTTTCTGAATCCTATAAACAGGAATGAAGCTAAAGTGGTCAGCTCAAAAAACAGGAAGAAGTATTCGAGGTTATCAGATGATACAACCAGGTTCATAACAGCAATGAACCAGAATAATATAGAGAGAAAATACTTTTTACGGAAAACACTGCAGTCTTCTTCATCAATATAACGGATTGAATAAATGGCAATGATGCTGCTGATAACATTTATCAAAAGGAACATGAAAACGCTTAGCTTATCCACCATGAATTGCATACCTTCTTCCCCGGGTATTGTAGAATGTATATATGCAAAAGCAGCCACCTGCAGGATTGTCAGCAATCCTACCAGCCAGCTTTTCCTGAGAATAGCCATCAGTCCAAAATAGAGTAGCAATATAATATCTGCCATCGCCACTGCTTTATTTAGATATTGAGGGACAGCAAACCTGAAAGGATCATTTATTGTAATGAAGAGGTATAGAGAAATACCAGACAGGATAAACGAAGTGGTAATAATAAGTATCCTCGATATTGATTTAGGTAATATCAACAGTAAGCCGCTGACGACAATCGGAATGATGAACAAACTTATNATAAACGGATNCATGGGAAAGCGATTTGGCTATTTCNAAAAGTACGCTATATTAGAAAGAAAAGNCGGGGTGTAGAATGATGGTTGTCAGCAGCCAGAATGATATAGGTTAGAAATATTTCTGATGCCCGATTTTGGATATAAATACCCATAAATATGAATTTAATCAGCAATTTTATTGATACTAATATGTTGTGCTATTGAAATATTCATTACATAAAGTTACCCACTTGGTGTAAAATAATATTTAAGGCGAAAGTTTAAAGGATTACGAAAATAGATCCTTCTCCAGCATATGCGTGATCAGGATGTAAGATTGGGAGAATATCAGCCATTTGGAATAGTACCTATTAGTCGACCTCTCTCCTGTCATCCTGACGAAGGAAGGATCTTTTTGGTATTCGTATAAGATGCCTCGTTCCTCGGCATGACAAGTAGATGCATTTACTTGTTATGCAAAACCTGCATGTGCGGGAGAAGAATCTTAAATATATTCAGCCTCCAGCACATGCGGGATCAGGATCTAAGATTGGGAGAAGATCAGCCATTTGGAATAGTACCTATTAGTCGACCTCTCTCCTGTCATCCTGACGAAGGAAGGATCTTTTTGATATTCGTATAAGATGCCTTGTTCCTCGGCATGACAAGTAGATGTTTTTACTTGTCATCGCAAATCCTGCATGTGCGGGAGAAGAATTTTAAATATATTCAGAGAAAGTATAATGATTAGTT
>Ga0031656_10000866_pt1 | contig 11088 bp, 8 predicted proteins | sample FrelakmetDIP11DI_FD_55080 | JGI IMG/M metagenome (GOLD analysis project Ga0031656, IMG submission 55080) | Freshwater lake sediment microbial communities from the University of Notre Dame, USA, for methane emissions studies - DIP11 DI | ecosystem: Environmental > Aquatic > Freshwater > Lake >... | reverse complement strand
CAGGTTGTCGCCCGGCTTACGGCTCATCGCTGGCGGCAGCGCTCATAAGCAAAACGCCCCGGGGTTCGGGGCGTTCTGGATTGGTCGAATCGCGGGGCGCGATCAGTCTGGCGTCGACTCAAGCCGTGCTGCGCGACGACTGGAAGCGGCTGCGCACACCGAGACCTGCGATTCCGAGCAGGAACAGCGCGAGAGGGCCTGGCGCCGGCACGTTGGCGGAGGGTGGCACCGAGAACGAGGTCGACCCCGAGCCCGTCTGGTACCGCACGCCGATCGGGTCGATGTTCACACTGCTACCCCAGTTACCGTTGAGCAAAAGGGTAAACGTATCCGAACTCCCGGCCCAGATGCCGCCGCCGCCGCCGCCGTTGCAGTTCCCTCCCGCAAAGCCGCAGATTTCCACGCCAGCCACGTTAGAGACCAACGTGCCGTTGGAGACGAAGCCTGCACGGCGCATGCCGCCGTCGGCGNCGTCNNCNAACCGGACACNGGTCGCATTCGGATCAATGCCGAAGCCAAACGACGTGAGGCGGTCGCCGCCCTGGCCCGCGTTGGGGGAGGTGTTGGTCAGCGTGAATTCGATCCGCAACTGGTTAGTTCCGAAACCGCTTACGGTCAGGACACCATTGCCAGTCAGGGCATAGGAGCCGAAGGCTTGGTTCCAGTTGAAGGAATAGCTGTTGCCGCCNGGCGCAGAGCTCAGCATCACAGCCTGGCTCGCGCCGCTCGCCAATCCGAGGCCCGCGAAAAGTGCCGCGCCAAGCAATGCTTTCTTGATCATCTGGTTCTTCCGACAGTCCGAGTCCGACTGACACCCAAAGTTTATGTTACCTGCTCGTCACCGAGGGGATACATCGTCCCCTAGCGGCGTAGCCGATACAATTCTCGTGCCAATTGACTTGGGTAGTTAGAAATATTAGTCAGATCATGGAGTTGTACTTTCGCTTGCCGGGTTCGACGGCGGATACATCAAAGACCTGTAAATTTTTCCGACGGTCTGTTCCCTTGCAGCAGGAGGGATCGCAAGGCGACCAATCGCTACCGTTGGGCAACGGCGCGTGTCCGGGCCATGGGCGATCCGGGGCTGCAGGCCCGAGTCATGCATCCAATCTTCGTGACCGCACTACCATGACAGCTTCAGCCCACCGTCGAGTGCAGCCGCCATGTTGATCCGAGTCTGCAGGTCCAAGATCCACCGCGCCACGGTCACTCGAGCCGACCTCAACTACATCGGCTCGATCACGATCGATGAGGCCTTGCTGGAGGCGAGTGGGCTGGTGCCGTACCAGTACGTCAACATCACCAATATCTCGAACGGCGTGTTCTGGCAGACCTACGTCATTGCTGCGCCGAAGGGAAGCGGCCGAATCGAACTCAACGGTCCGCCCGCGCGCCATTTCCAGCCCGGCGACAGGATCATCATCCTGGGCGAGGCATACCTGGAACCGTCGGAACTCAATGATCTCGATCCCCGGATCGTGATCGTGGAAGGCGAGGATTCAGTTGCCAGCCTGACGGACCGCAACCGGAAGTTCCGCCTGCTGGCGCACAGCGAAGTACGCAGCGCAGATCAGACGGACGTCGCTGAGTGACATCAAGGACTGATGCCACCTGCTGAGACGACGCGGCCTGCCGAGCCGGCGCCGCGCTCTCAGCCGTTCGACTCGCGCTCGCGTCCTCCGGCGCGCAGATCCTCGCGCGCCCGGGCATACGCCAGGGCGAACTCCTCGGCGAAGGGATGCGGCATGCCGTCGATCGAGTTCTGCATCAGCATGTGGTGCAGATCGGCGTAATGTTCCCAGTACTTCGGTGCCGGATCCTGGCCCGGTGCGAGCGCGCGCGCGCGACCGTGTTCGAACTGGTCACGGATGTTCTCCGGCGACAACTGGGCGAGCACCACCTCGAGGCCCGCGCGGATTCCAGCCTGCATGGCGATCTCGTGGTCGCGCGCTTCCTGCAGCACGTCGCGCAGCGAGTCCACGGGGCCGTTCTGGACGCGACCGTGCGACTCGAGGAGACGCAACAGGGCCTGGTCGACGCCCGTCGAGTTGCGCAAAGGGTTGCTGCTGCCAGTCGACACGACGGTGGGCGCCAGCTCCGAGCTCGCGCGCGTCTGCGCCAGATCGTGCAATCCGACCACGGCTTCACGCAGCAACTGACCCGCGACCAGCGGCAGCATCGATTGCGCCTCAGGCGAAAGAGCCCCCTGGTCGATGCCTGCACCGCGGCAGAACGCCTGCACCGCCGAGCGNAGGTCCGTCCAGGTTGCGGCCTGCTGATGGAACGGCTGCGTCTGCATGCGCGTGGCGAGACGGCTCTGGCGTCGCGCCATCGCATCGGCGAGTTCCTGCCGGGTGATCGCGCGCGTGCTGAGCGCCCAGTCCGGTGGAGCCTGCCCGGACCCCGCTTCCGCGCTCGCAGATCTTGAGACTTCTGCGGGCGACTCCGGCCGCGCGGCGGCGGTACTCGCCACGACGGTACGCGGCGGCAGCGATTCGCGCGGCACCTTCAGCCCGAACGCATTGCGGATGGACACGGACCCGGTCGAGTCCGGGTCGCGTCGTCTAAACAGGCTGTCCACGTCGATGTCAGCGCCGATGCCGGAGTCCAGGTGTTTGGCGGCCGAGTGCTCCTCGTGCTGCGCACTCAGGAAATCGGTGCGTGCGTCGACGCTCACGAGCAGTTCGTATTCGCCGAGGCGTAGCCGGTCGCCGTCCTGGAGCTCGACCGGCCCGGTGCGCAACACCGGGTCGTCGTCATCGTTGACGTAAACGCCGTTCGTGCTCGTGTCGCGCAGCCAGTAGCCGCCGTTGCGGTACTCGATCTCGCAGTGATGACCCGAGACGATGCGCTTCTGGTCGGGCAGCACCCAGTCGTTGTCCGGCGCGCGGCCGATCGTCCCGCCATTCACGCCGAACACGCGCGCGCGGTTCTCGCCGAGTTCGCGATACTGGTCACTGATGACGCGGAGCTTGATGGCCATGGCAGCGGCACCCTTGTAATATGGCTTGCAGCGCTCCGCAAGCGCGTGCTTCCCAGATGCCGGCCACCCATCTCTACAAGATCGTGTTCCACGCCCAGGGCAAGGTCTATGAGATCTATGCGCGCAAGGTGGGGCATGGCGGACTGTTCGGCTTCGTGGAGGTCGAGGAACTCGTCTTCGGCGAGCGCTCAGCCGTGGTGGTGGACCCGTCCGAGGAACGCATCAAGGCCGAGTTCGAGGGTGTCAAGCGCACCTACCTGCCTTTGCATTCCGTGATCCGCATCGACGAGGTCCGCAAGGGTGGCGTCAGCAAGGTGTCCTCTGCGGATTCCTCGAACGTGACGCCNTTCCCGGTCCCGCTCTACACGCCCGGCGATCCGGGTCCCCGCGGCAAGTAGCGGCCCGGCGGGTGGCCGGCAGCGGGGCCCTCCGGTATCATTGCGCGCCCCTGCCAGACCGGCGCTGGCCTCCAGATGCTCATCCTCAGCGGCGCGCCCGCGGCCTCCGACTTCCGGCTCGCAAAACTGCTCGCGATCGTCCGGGACCGCGTTCCCGGCGTCATCGCGCTCGACTCACGGTACCTCCACTTCGTCGACCTTGCGCGCGAGCTCGACCCGCACGAACACGAGGTCCTCGAGGCGCTGCTGCGCTACGGACCTGCGGCGCCGAAGGCTGCGGCGGCGGGTGACGCCCTGATCGTCGTGCCGCGCTTCGGCACCGTCTCGCCGTGGTCCAGCAAAGCCACCGACATCGCGCACGTCTGCGGGCTGGAGGCCGTGCGTCGCATCGAGCGCGGCATTGCCTGGTACGTGACCGCTGCTCAGCCGCTCGATGAGCTCGACTGGCGGGCTCTCGGTGAATGCCTGCACGACCGGATGACCGAGAGCGTGCTGCGTGACGCTGCTGCGGCCGGGGAGCTGTTCGCGCATGCGTCGCCGAAGAAGCTGAGCACGGTGCCGCTGCTGGCGAGCGGGCGGCCGGCCCTCGAGGACGCCAACGTGGAGCTCGGCCTCGCCCTTTCGGGCGACGAGATCGCCTACCTCGAGGCCGCATTTCGCGAGCTCGGCCGCGACCCGGCCGACGTCGAGCTGATGATGTTCGCACAGGCGAATTCCGAGCACTGCCGCCACAAGATCTTCAACGCCGAGTGGATCGTGGACGGCGAGCGCAGCGAGCGTTCGCTGTTCGCCATGATCCGAAACACGCACGAGCACAATCCGCGGGGCGTGCTCTCTGCCTACCGCGACAACGCGGCTGTCATCGAGGGCTGGCACGGGCGACGCTGGTTCGCGCCGGCCGGTGGCGGCGCCTACGCCAGCGCCGATGAACCCGTGGACATCCTGATGAAGGTGGAGACGCACAACCATCCGACCGCGATCTCACCGTTCCCGGGTGCGGCCACGGGCTCCGGTGGCGAGATCCGCGACGAAGGCGCGACGGGTCGCGGCGCGAAGCCCAAGGCGGGTCTGGTCGGCTTCAGTGTTTCGAATCTTCGCATCCCGGGCGCGGTGCGGCCCTGGGAACAGGACCTCGGCCGGCCGGACCGCATCGTCTCCGCGCTCTCGATAATGCTCGAGGGGCCGATCGGTGCCGCGTCGTTTAACAACGAGTTCGGGCGGCCGAACATCTGCGGCTACTTCCGCAGCTTCGAGCAGCGCGTCGAGAGCAACGGTCGCTCGCCGCTGCGCGGCTATCACAAGCCGATCATGATCGCGGGCGGCCTGGGCAATATCCGCCGTCATCACGTCGAGAAGTCGTCGATCGTGCCTGGCGCCAAGATCGTCGTGCTGGGCGGCCCGGCGATGCTGATCGGCCTCGGCGGCGGTGCCGCGTCATCGGTCGGCGCCGGCGCCAGCGCCGCGGACCTCGACTTCGCCTCCGTGCAACGCGGCAATCCCGAGATGCAGCGCCGAGCCCAGGAGGTGATCGATGCCTGCTGGACGCTCGGGGAGGAGAACCCGATCCTGCTGATCCACGATGTCGGCGCGGGCGGTCTTTCCAATGCCGTGCCCGAGTCGGTGCACCAGGGCAGCTCCGGCGGCCACCTGGATCTCCGCCGCGTGCCTAGCGACGAGCCCGGCATGTCGCCACTCGAGATCTGGTGCAACGAGGCGCAGGAACGCTACGTCCTGATCGTCGATGCAGCGAAGATCGCGGCCTTCGGCGCCCTGTGCGATCGCGAGCGCTGTCCGTTCGCGGTCATGGGCGACGTGACGAGCGACGGCTGCCTGACTGTTGAGGACCCGCTGTTCGGCAACACGCCGGTGCAGATGCCGCTCGCGACGCTGCTCGGCAAGCCGCCGCGAATGACGCGCGACGTCCGCCGCCTGCCGCACGCCTCCGACGACTTCGACGCCGGGTCCATCGACCTGCCCGACGCAATCATGCGGCTGCTGAAATTGCCCGCCATTGCCGACAAGACCTTCCTCGTCACGATCGGCGACCGGTCGGTAGGCGGCATGATCAGCCGCGACCCGATGGTGGGTCCCTGGCAGGTGCCCGTGAGCGACGTCGCGGTCACCGTGAGCGATTACTTCTCCAACCACGGCGAGGCAATGGCAATGGGGGAGCGCACTCCACTTGCGCTGCTCGATGCCGCGGCCGCCGGCCGCATGGCCGTCGCGGAGGCAGTTACGAACATCGCCGCCGCCGACATCGCACGCATCGAGGACATCCGCCTGTCGGCCAACTGGATGGCGGCCTGCGGCGAGCCCGGCGAGGACGCCGACCTCTTCGACACGGTGCGCGCCGTGGGCATGGAATTCTGTCCGGCGCTCGGCATCGCCATCCCGGTCGGCAAGGACTCGTTGTCCATGAAGACCGCGTGGCGCGAGGGGGACGAGCCNCGCAGGGTCGTGGCACCGGTGTCGCTCATCGTCTCCGCGTTCGCGCCGGTCGTGGATGTGCGTCGCACGCTCACGCCGCAGCTGCGCCTGGACCAAGGTCCGACCCGTCTGCTGCTGTTGGACCTCGGCGGCGGCCGAAATCGCCTCGGTGGCTCCTGCCTCGCACAGGTGTACGGCCACATCGGGCGCCACGCGCCCGATTGCGACGACCCGAGTCGTCTGCGCGCCTTCTTCCAGGCGGTGGCGCAGTTGCGCGCCGACGGCCGATTGCTCGCCTACCACGATCGCTCGGACGGTGGATTGCTGGTCACGGCCGTTGAGATGGCCTTCGCCGGGCGCTGCGGCGTCGAACTCGAGGTGGCGGGAGACAGCCAGGTCCGCGTAATGGGCGAGCTGTTCGCCGAAGAGCTCGGTGCGCTGCTGCAGGTGCGCGAGGCAGACCGCGACAGGGTGCTCGACGTGTTCCGGCAGGCCGGGCTCGGCTCGCTGGTACGCGACGTCGGACGCGTCGTGCCCGAGGACGTGTTGCGTGTCGTTGGTCCCTCGGGCCCGCTGTTTGCCGCGACCCGCACGGAACTCCGCGAGGCATGGTCGGAAACGACCTTCCTGATGCAGTCGCTGCGCGACAACCCGGACTGCGCCCGTGAGGAGTACGCGCGGGCGACGGATCCCGCCGATCCGGGCCTCTCGGCGCGGCTCACATACGATCCCTTGCAGGACGTCGCCGCACCTTACGTGCAGACCGGAGTGCGACCGCGGGTCGCGATCCTTCGCGAGCAGGGCGTAAACAGCCAGGTGGAGATGGCCGCGGCTTTCCACCGGGCGGGCTTCGAGCCACTCGACGTTCACATGACCGACCTTATCGCGGGCCGCCAGCAGCTCGAGGAATTCCGTGGGCTGGTCGCCTGCGGCGGTTTCTCCTACGGCGATGTGCTTGGCGCCGGCGAGGGTTGGGCGAAATCCATACTGTTCAATCCACGGCTGCGCCAGCAGTTCACGGCGTTCTTCGCACGCCCGGAGACCTTCACGCTCGGCGTCTGCAACGGCTGCCAGATGCTGTCGGCGCTCAAGGTGCTGGTGCCAGGAGCGGACCACTGGCCGCGCTTCGTGCGCAACCGCTCCGAGCAGTTCGAGGGCCGCGCGTGTCTGGTCGAGGTGCTGCCATCACCGTCGGTGTTCCTCGCGGGCATGGCAGGTTCCGTGCTGCCGATCGCAGTCGCGCACGGCGAGGGACGGGCCGAATTCGCCGACGATGCGGCGTTCGAGGTCTGCGCCGCGAGCGGTCTGGTCAGCCTGCGCTTCGTCGACAACTTCGGTCGGCCGGCGGAGAGCTATCCGGCGAACCCCAACGGGTCGCCACAGGGCATCACGGGTCTCACCAGCCGGGACGGCCGCGCGACGATCGTCATGCCGCACCCCGAACGCGTGTTCCGCAGTGTGCAGAACTCGTGGCGGCCGGAGTCGTGGGGTGAGGACGGCGGATGGCTCAGGATGTTCCGCAACGCCCGCGTCTGGGTCGGATGAACGGTTCGGCCGAACCCGCCGGCCGAACCGGCTGCGTCGGCGCCCGGTGAGGCTGCCCGCAGCGACTGGCGCGAGTCGAGGCGACTACTCCGCGCCAGCGGCGCGGCCGATCGGCATGATCTTGTCGCTCGACTCGTCTGCGAAAAAGCGTCGCACCATCATTGACTGCTGCAGCCTTCCCTTGCGGACGTAGGCCTCGTAGAGGATGTCCTTCACGAGTTCGAGCAGCACGCCCGCTTCGTAGGCGGCCACCTCGGGCATCGACGGCCAGGCATCCGCATCGCTGCCGAACAGCACTTTCTTCACCGCAGCGAACGTCTCGGCGTCAATCTCCGCCATTTCGCGAGCCTCGGCGAGCTGGTTGAACATGCGCAGCCGGCCGTTCTCGCCGAGGTCCCGGATGACCGTCTGGGCCGTACGCCGGCACATCGAGGCGAACGCGTTGAACTGGCCCGCCGAGTAGCAGGCGAGTGCCTCGCGAAACACTTTCTCTGTTTCCTCGGGCAGGTAGGTGAAGCTGAACTTCTCTCTGGCGCGCTCGAGTTCCACGTAGGAGCTGTTGAGCTCCACGCGGTTGCTTGCGTACATCTTGACCGCGAAGCGCAGGAACACAGGCGCGTTGCACGCGTCGCAGCGGAAGACGATCCCGACCTGGGTCGGCCGGGCCGCGTTCAGCTCCGCGAACTGAGGTACCGACACCGCCGTGATGTGCGAGAAGACCTGGCAGTGAGGGCAGTTGAGCGCCAGGGTGCGTTCCTGGTCGTGATGGAGGCGACTGCTCGCATCTACGTAGACGGACATGGTGTCGTTGTTCTAGTCGTAGTCATTCTATGTAGCCACTTCGAGAAGTGTAGCCGATGGACGACCCCTCCGTGCAAGCTTCAACGGCCAGCCGCGTCGGCATCCGAAGGGACCCCGCCACGACGCCCGGCAACGAGTCCATCGCCCTCGCGGCGGACATCGAAGCGCTCGCCGTCGGCCAGTGGCTCCCAACGATTCGTGAGCGTGCCTGGCACGGCCGCCTTCGACCAGATCGAGCCAGGCGCTGCGATTGTCCAGAGGTCGAAGCCGCGCTCTTCAGCCAGCGCGATGACGGTGGGTGCGGACGGGTCGGACGCCGAGGAGTCGCGTGACTCCAGCAGCTCGATCCGATACCTCGGCTCGAGGCCGAGCCGTGTAGCCGACGGCGTCCATCCAAGTTCGCGCACGACGAGGCGCCACTCGTCGCCGGTGAGTTCGAGCACCTGCATCCGGCCGGACGGCAGACGCGTCAGCGAGACGCGCCGGCGGTGGCTGCCGATCTTCTCGACGTAGATCGACGCGATCGCCTGGCCGCGCATGGTGGTCTCGTAGGTTTCGAGGTGTCGGACCACGGGCCAGCCGAGCCCGACGGTCAGCGCCGCCAGGACGGACAGCGACAGGTTGCCGGCGGCCGCCCAGCGTCGCCGGGAAAGCCAGCGGCTCCATGCGATCAGGGCCGTGGCGATCGCGAACCCGGCAAGGACGAGCAGCGGTGCTCGCATCGCCCTCAGTCCAGGAAGCGCGAGCAGGCTCCGTCGCGCACCAGCCGCGAGAGCGTGTCGATGTCGCCGTCGAGGCGGTGGTCCTGCCGGCGCAGCGGGACGTGCTCGCGGACCATGCCGAGCACGCGCTGCAGTTCGGGCGTGGTGGTCAGCGGCTGCATCGAGTCGATCGCATGTGCGGCCGCGAGCAGCTCGATGCCGAGCACGGCAGCGGTATTGGCGCAGACCGCGAGCAGCTTGCGGCCGGCCCAGGGTGCCATGCTGACGTGGTCCTCCTGGCCCGCGGAGGTCGGAAGGCTGTCCACGGAGGCGGGATGCGCCAGCGTCTTGTTCTCCGACACCAGGGCTGCGGCCGTGACGTGCGCCATCATGAACCCCGATTCGAGCCCCGGTTCGTTGGCCAGGAACATGTTCAGGTTGGGATTGACGCGCCGGTCGAGCAGGTCGATGCGCCGCTCGGAAATGCTCGCGAGTTCCGCCACTGCGATGGCGAGGAAGTCGCTCACGAAGCCGATCGGCTCGGCGTGGAAGTTGCCGCCCGAGAGAATGTCGTCGCCGAAGATGAGCGGGTTGTCCGAGACGCCGTTGACCGCAGCCGCAAGCACCTCGCGCGCGTGGGACAGCGTGTGCTCGACCGCGCCGAAAACCTGAGGCATGCAGCGCACCGCGTAGGGGTCCTGGACCCGCTCGCAGTCCTCGTGGCTCTTGAGGATCTCGCTGTCAGTGAGCAGCGTGCGCAGCCGCCGGGCGACCTCGATCTGCCCGGGCAGTCGGCTCGCCGTGTGGATGCGCGCATCGAAGGGTGCGTGGCTGCCGGCCAGTCCCTCGACCGTGAGCGCGCCTGCGACGATCGACGCGTCGAGCAGCCGCTCCGCCTGAAACAGCCCCTCCAGCGCCAGCGCCAACGAGAGCTGGGTGCCGTTGAGCAGGGCGAGGCCTTCCTTCGCCTGCATCGTGAGTGGCTCAAAGCCCGCGGCTCGCGGCACGGCCTCGCCCTCGAGGCGCTCGCCGCCGCGCAGCGCTTCGCCCTCGCCGATCAGCGCGAGTCCGATGTGGGCGAGCGGGGCGAGGTCGCCCGAGGCACCCACCGACCCCTGCGCCGGCACGATCGGCAGCACGTCCGCGTCGAGCAGGCCGAGCAGCATGTCGGCGATAAGTGGTCGCGCTCCGGAATTACCCGCGGCGAGCGCGTTGGCCTTGAGCAGCAGCATGCGCCGAACGATGTGCGCGGGCAGCGGCTCGCCGGTGCCACAGGCATGGCTGCGGACGAGGTTGAGCTGCAGCCGGCGTGTCTGCGTCGCGGGGATCACGCGGCTGGCGAAGGCGCCGAAGCCGGTGTTGATGCCGTAAGTCACGTCGCCGCGTGCCACCGCGCGCTCGACCGCGTCCACCGAGGACTGCATGCGCTCGCGGGCCGTTGCCGCGAGCGCCGCCCGGGGGTGCAGTGATTCGTAGCTCCGAAGCTCGGGGAGAGTCAGCCGCGTCCCGTCGATCTCGAGCACCGTCGTGTCTCCCGCCTTCGTCGTTACGTCCCCGGGGCGCAGTGTAGCGGCTCAGGCATGCAGCGAGCGGTAGCGGACGCGGTGCGGCTGCTCGGCGTCCTCCCCGCGGCGGCGCTTCAGGTCCGCGACATACTCCGAGTAGTTGCCCTCGAACCAGACCACCTCGCTGTTGCCCTCGAAGGCGAGGATGTGGGTGGCAATGCGGTCGAGGAACCAGCGGTCGTGCGAGATCACCACCGCGCAGCCCGGGAAGGACAGCAGCGCCTCTTCGAGCGCGCGCAGCGTCTCGACGTCGAGGTCGTTGGTGGGCTCGTCGAGCAGGATCACGTTGCCGCCGGACTTGAGGACCTTGGCCAGGTGCACGCGGTTGCGCTCGCCGCCGGAGAGCTCGCCGATCGACTGCTGCTGCTGCGAACCGCGGAAATTGAACCGGCCGACATAGGCGCGCGAGGGCGTCTCGTAGTTGCCGACCTTGAGCATGTCGAGACCNTTCGAGATCTCCTGCCAGACGGTCTTCTTGTCGTCGAGCGACTGGCGGGACTGGTCGACGTAGGCGAGCTGCACGGTGGGACCCACGCGGATCTCGCCCGCATCCGCGGTCTCCTGTCCGGTCATGATGCGGAACAGCGTGGTCTTGCCCGCCCCGTTCGGGCCGATGATGCCCACGATGCCGCCCTGCGGCAGGTTGAAGTTGAGGTTCTCGAACAGCA
>Ga0031656_10000864_pt1 | contig 11098 bp, 9 predicted proteins | sample FrelakmetDIP11DI_FD_55080 | JGI IMG/M metagenome (GOLD analysis project Ga0031656, IMG submission 55080) | Freshwater lake sediment microbial communities from the University of Notre Dame, USA, for methane emissions studies - DIP11 DI | ecosystem: Environmental > Aquatic > Freshwater > Lake >... | reverse complement strand
ACCACCGCCGGCACGGCGAAGGCAACGCTCAGAAATCCGCCGGCCCGCAGGGCGCGCGGCGCGCTGAATGACGCCCGCCGCGATGGGCGCGGAGGGAGGTGCTCCGCCGCCCGCTCAGGCGCAGGGAACGACGTCCCGTCGAGGTCCGCTCGAACTCGATCAAGTTAGAGCGTGCCGGACCGCATGCCTCTCAGGTAAAGGAAGCAACCGGCTGGTCTATCGAAGCTACAACGACCGCCTGCCCAGCGCCGTGATGCGCGCCAGGCGTGCCGGATTCTCNCGCGCGAACTGAAGGTCCTTGCCGAGCTCGTTCTCCGCGCGACGGAAGTACGCCGTCGCTTCCTCGAAGCGACCGAGCGCCTCGAGGTTCTCGGCGATCTCCTCGAACACGTAGCCGTCGGCGCTGCCGGCGGCCTGCCACTCCTGCTCCAGGCGCTGCTGCAGCTGCAGCGCTTGCTCGTGTCGCTTCAACGAACGCAGGCAGCGCGCGACCGACCACGTGGCGATGCGGCCCTGCGGCTGCTTGCCGGTCGCGAGCCACGCCGCCTCCGCCTCGCGGAACGCGAGCAGCGCCTCGTCGTGGCGCCCACCGTCGTGCAGGTTCCAGGCGTGGTTGTTCAGCAGCGCCGGCAGCAGCCCGAGCGCCTTGGCATCGGTCGAGACACGCGCGAGTTCGACGCCGCGCTGGGTCCACGCGGCCGCGCTCGCCGGCGGCTCGACGATCGCGAGCATGTGCGCGGCGTCGACCGCGAGCCCGTCGAGGCGCGCGGCGCTCGCGGTCTCCCAAGCTTGCTGGAACAGGCCCGACGCGCGCGTCTTGTCGCCCGCCGAGTTGAAGGTGCGGCCGCGCTCGAGCAGGTAGCGCACGCGCGGCGCGGGACCCGCACCGCTCAGTTGCGGTTCGACTTCGTCGAGCAGCGCGTGCGCTTCGCCGAACTGGCGTCGCAGCGAGTGCGTGCGCGCGATCTGCGTGAGCAGTTCGAGCCGTTCATCGGCCGTCGCCTGCGGCAGCGCGGCGCGGAAGCGCGCCTCGCTCGCCGCGGGGTCGCTGTACTCCCAGTACGAATCGATGTTCATCGCGCTGCTCCCGACGGATACGAGCAACAGAACCGCAAGGGCTGCCGCACGGCTCACTTTGCCGCGGCGGGCTGGAAGTCGGGATGGCCGGCGCGCCACAGCAGGAAGCTCCAGCGATCCGCCGTCTGCGCCTGACCCTGCTCGCGCGTCCGTCCCACGCCGTGGCCGGCGTCGTAGTCGAGACGCAGCAGGACCGGATTGCCGCTGGTCGTGGCGGCCGCGAGTCGCGAGGCGAACTTCAGCGCCATCCAGACGTCAACGCGGCTGTCGTTGACGCCGTGCTCCAGGAACACGGCCGGAAAAGGCGTGCCTGGCTTCACGTTCGCATAGGGGCTCATCGCGAGCAGCGCCTTGAACTCGTCTTCCTTTGTCACGGTGCCGTACTCGGGGATGTTGCCCGCGCCGTTGGCGCGCGTCTCCGAACGGATCTGGTCGACGTTGCCGACGCTGACGACGGCCGCGTTGAAGAGGTCGGGCCGTTGCGTGATCGCGCGGCCGACGAAGATCCCGCCGGCGCTGCCGCCGGACACGCTGAGGCGCTCGCGCGACGTGTAGCCGTTCCGGATCAGCCACTCGGCGATCGCGATGCCGTCCTTCCACGTGTTCGGCTTGGTCGTCTTCCAGCCCGCGCGATGCCACGCGTCGCCGTAGACGCCGCCGCCGCGCACGTGGGCGATCACCANGATGCCGCCGCGCTCGAGCCAGGCGAGCGTGCGCGGGCCGAACCCCGGCTCNTCGACCATGCCATAGGCACCGTAGCCGGACAGGATCAGCGGATTGCGGCCGTCGAGCTTCGTGCCCCTGGCCATGATGATCGACGCCGGCACCTCGACGCCGTCGTGGCTGGCGACCTTGATCTCGCGCGCCTCGATGCCGTCCGGAGCGTCGAAGCGGCCGGCGGGAACGAGTGCGAGCGGGCCCACCGACGCGCCATCGACCGCGTAGTGGCGCGCGCGGCGCGTCCAGCCGCCGAGCGTGACGATCGCGCCGTCCTGCTCCGGGTCGGCGTGGGCGATTCCGACGGTGCCTTCGACCGGCAGCTTGATCGGGGTGACTTGCGGCACGCGCTCGTGCGTCAGACGCTCGAGGCGCTCGACCACGCCGTCGCGCCGCGTGAGGTAGACGCCGTCGCGCGCCGCGACGAATCCGGTCAGCACGCGGCCGGACTGTTCGACCACGGCCTGCGCCTCCGCCAGCGATCCGTCGATCGGCAGGCGCAGCAGCTTGAAGCGCGGCGCGTCGTTCGCGCTGCGCAGGTACAGCCAAGGCCCGGCATACCGCGCGTCGTGGACCTTCGCGCCGGCGTCGTACACCTTGGCCCAGCGGGCGCTCCCGGCCAGGACGTCCTTCAGCGAGGCGCGGTACAGCGACTGTTCCCTCTGGACACCGTGGTAGACGACCGCGAAGACGATGTCCCGCTCGGCCACTGGAACGACCACCGCGCCGTCGCTGCGGTCGAGCGGAACGGCGTCGTGCACGCCGGGCCCGAAGACGACGCGATCGGCGTCCGGCTGCGCGAGCCGCCGCAGGTAGGTGCGATGGTCCATGAAGCGCTCGGCCCGCGGGCGGGTCTGCCAGTCCGGAGCGAGGCGGCCGTGGAAGAAGCCGCTCGAATCCGGCAACCACTGCGTGCCGCCGCCACGGATGCGGTCGATCGCCGGTGTCACCTCCTTGCCGGTGGCGGCGTCGATCACGTGCAGCGTGCCGATCTCGGCGCCCGAGGCGGACAGCGTGTAGGCGACCAGCGCGCCGTCGGGCGACGGCTCGAACGAGCCGATGGCGTGCGGCTTGCCGGTGGCCTTCGCGATCGCGTCCGGGTCGACCAGCAGCCGCTCCGCGCCGTCGATGGTGTCGCGGCGGACCAGCTTCAACTGGTTGTCGGCGGCGGTGCGCTTCAGGTAGGTCAGGCGGCCGCGCGCGTCGCGGTGCACGCCACCGATGACGGCCGGGATCTCGGCGTCGATCTCGGCGAGCCGGGCGCGCAGGCGGTCACGCCCGGGCAGCTGCCCGAGGATCGACGCCGTGGCATCGGCCTGCTTCTTCATCCACGCCTGCACCCGGGGATCGGCGGTGTCTTCGAGGAACCGGTACGGGTCCTCGACGGACACGCCCCAGTGCACGTCGACGACGGGCTGGGGCGGCAGCGGTGGCGGAACGTCGACGCCGGCGAACGTGGCTGCCTGTGCCGACGACAGCAGGACGAGCGCGCCGGCGAGCAGGGCAGTCCACATGCGGTCAGGTGGTCGAGCCCGACGCCGAGCCGTCGCCGCGATGCGGATTGCGGCGCGGACCGAACCCTTCCGGCGCTTGCTCGATGTCGAAGCTGAACTCGCGGATCAGCTGGCCGTCGATGTAGACCCGCATCTTGTGTGCTCCGATCGGGTCGCCCGAGGCGTATCTCCACTCGTTGGCGATGAATCCGAGCTTGGTCGGAATGATCCGCTCGGTGACGGCCGTCTTGCGATCGGGCGTCACCTGGAAGATGCCCAAGGCCTCGCCGGGACCCCAGGTGGGCGGCGCGGCCGGCAACTCGAACTCCTCGCGCCACACGACCGTCGGCTTGTCGGACTTGAAGACGATGAACCAGCCGAACGGCGCCGCGACCACGCCCGGGAACTTGTCGGTCTCGTACAGCATGCGGCGGCCCCCCGAATCGGCGCCGAACACGCCGAACTGCGCGGCCACGACCTCGACGTTCGCGGGGTGGAACTCCGCGGCGCTCCGGGCCTGGGCGCTGGCGGCCGGGTTCTTTGCCTGGGCGTGCGGCGCGCCCGGACCGGACGTGGCGCAGCCGGTCGCGAAAACGGCAATCGAACAGGCAAGCATCAGCGGCAGGCGAGGGGTCATGGGGTGCTCCTGGCGGAGGGACAACTGGAGGTCAGTCTGATTAGACACAAAAACTTTGGTTCCCGCATCGTCCGTTGGTCGAGTTCGAAGCATCGCGGCTTCGCGGGGGGCACTTCCCGGCAAAGTGCATGCGCGCCGAGGGGTCGAAAGGCGAGGGAGGTCCGTCCCTTAGAATTCCACGGCTTGCAGCAAGGGACAGGAAATGAAGAATGCATTCGGCGCGCTCGCGCTGGCAGGGTTGTTCGCCGTGTCGCCGGCGATGGCGGGCGTGGTGGTCGTGCTGAACTCGGGCGATGCGACGATCAGCCTGATCGACCAGGACACGCGCACGGAGATCAAGCGCTATCCGGTGGGCAAGGAACCGCACCACCTGATGGCGACGCCGGACGGCAAGTCGCTGATCGTGGCCAACTCCGTGAGCAATGACCTGATGTTCCTCGATCCGAAGACGGGCGAGGTTCAGCGCCGCCTGCGCGACATTCCCGATCCGTACCAGATCGGCTATTCGCCGGACAAGAAGTGGTTCGTCGTCGCCGGCAACCGCCTGAACCGCGTCGACATCTACTCGGCGAATGGCGAGGACCTCAAGCTCGTCAAGGCGCTGTCGCAGTCGAAGACGCCCAGCCACATCGCCTTCTCGGCGGACAGCCAGATCGCCTTCGTCACGCTGCAGGACAGCGACGAGGTCGTCGCGATCCGGCTGGCGGACCAGTCGGCGCTGTGGAAGATGAAGATCGGCGCGATGCCGGCCGGCATCTGGATGACGCCGGACGACAAGCACCTGCTGGTCGGCATGACAGGCGCGGACTACGTCGACGTGATCGACTGGCGCGCGCAGAAGTCGGTGAAGCGCATTCCCACCGCGAAAGGTGCGCACAACTTCCGCCCGCTCGGCGACGGGCGGCACCTGCTGGTGTCGAACCGCGTCGAGAATTCGATCAGCGTGATCGACCAGGCCACGCTCGAGAAGAAGTACGACATCCCGGTGCCGGGCGGTCCGGACTGCATGGAAGTCACCGCCGACGGCAAGTTCATCTGGGTAACCCAGCGCTGGATCAAGCAGGTCGGGGTGGTCGACATCGCCCAGCGCAAGGTGGTCGCGACGATTCCCGTCGGCCGCTCGCCGCACGGCATCTTCTTCGTCAACAGCGCGCCCTGGAAGTAGGCGCGGCGGCCAATGAACCTCGGGCGACTCGCTCTGGCCTGGCTGATGGCGGTGCTGCCGTCCGCCGCGTTCGCACAGCCGTGTTCGGGCGTGATCTACCTCACGTTCGACACCGGCAACATGCGGCACGCCGAGTCGATCGCCGACACGCTGCGCAGGCACGACGTGAAGGCGACGTTCTTCCTCGCGAACGAGAAGACCGCCCGCGGCGATCATTCGCTCGACGCGGCGTGGGCCGGCTACTGGAAACAACTGGCCACCGAGGGCCACGCGTTCGGCAGCCACACGTGGCGCCACGGCCGCATCGGCCCCGACGCGGCCGATGGAGCGGTCAAGTACCGGCCGACGTTCGGGCAGGACGAGGGCCGCACGGTCACGCTGTCGCCGCAGGACTTCTGCGCGGAACTGAAGCGGCCGGACGCCGCCTTCCGCGAGTTCACCGGCCGGCCGCTCGACGCGCTGTGGCGCTCTCCCGGCGGCAAGGCGACACCCGGCGCGCTGAACGCCGCGCAGCGCTGCGGATACGCGCACGTGCAGTGGGCGCCGGCCGGCTTCCTCGGTGACGAACTGCCCTCGGAGACGCACCCGAACGACGCGCTGCTGGCCCAGGCGCTGCGCAACGTGCGCGACGGCGACGTCCTGATGGCGCACCTCGGGATCTGGTCGCGCCGCGATCCGTTCGCGCCGATGATCGATCCGCTGATCGCCGGCCTGAAGCAGCGCGGCTTCTGCTTCCGCACGCTGCGTGAGCATCCCGGCTACCGCGCGGAGCAGCCGCCCGCCACGCTCGCTGCGAGTCGGCCGCGATGAGCCCGCGATGATCGAGACCGTCTCCCGCGCCTTCACCGCCGTGCAGGCGTGGCTGTTCGAGCACGCCGTGCAGCCGCTGCTCTACGTCACCGGGCAGATGCGCTACCAGGAGCAGGGTTACGTCGCCACCGAGTGGTTCCTGCTCGGAGCGATCCAGGTGCTCGTGCTGTGGGCGGTGCTGCGCCCGATCGAAGCGCTGGCGCCGGCCGAACGCTGGACCGACCGCCGCGCCACCCGGGTCGACGTCGTGTACACGCTGCTGCACCGGCTCGGTGTCGTGCCGCTCGCGATCTTCCTGCTGGTGTCGCCCATGTTCGACACGGGCGCGGAAGCGCTGCGCTCGTTCGGCTTCACGCCGTTCAACCTCGACAGCCTGTGGCCGGGCGTCACCGACGTGCCGCTGGTGACGTTCCTGCTGTACCTGGTGGTGCTCGACTTCGTCGACTACTGGATCCACCGCGGACAGCACGCCTACCGCTGGTGGTGGGAACTGCACGCGGTGCATCACGCGCAGCAGCAGATGTCGCTGTGGACAGACGACCGCAACCACCTGCTCGACGACGTGCTGCAGGCAGTCCTGAAGGCGGCCGTCGCGCTGGCGATCGGGGCGGAACCGGCGCAGTTCGTCATGCTGATCATCGCCACGCGCATGTGGCAGAGCCTGCAGCATGCAAACATCGGCTGGACCCTGGGCACGGTGGGCCGCCTGGTCGTGAGCCCGATCTTCCACCGCCGGCACCACGCCATCGGCGTCGGCCACGAGGGCCGGTTCCACGGCTGCAACTTCGCCGTGCTGTTCCCGGTGTGGGACATGCTGTTCGGCACTGCCGATTTCCGGCGCGGCGTGGAGCCGACCGGCATCCGCGACCAGCTGCCGCGGCCCGACGGCAGCGCGCGCGACTACGGGCGCGGTTTCTGGGCCCAGCAGTGGCTGGGCCTGCAACGGATGTTCAACGCGGCGGGCGGATCATGAGCGAATCGGCGCCGCGCTTCGGGCTCGTGATCGTCGGCGACGAGATCCTGTCCGGCAAGCGCGAAGACAAGCACTTCGCCACGGTGGTCCGCCTGCTCGCGCAGCGCGGGCTCGCGCTCGCCTGGGCGCGCTACGCAGGCGACGATCGCGACGCGCTGACCGCGCTGTACCGCGATACGTTCGCGTCCGGCGACATCGTCTTCAGTTGCGGCGGCATCGGTTCGACCCCCGACGACCACACGCGGCAGTCGGCGGCCGCGGCGCTGGGCGTGCCGGTGGTGTTGCATCCCGAGGCCGAACTGCTGATCGCGCAGCGCTGCGCCGACATGGCGCGCGAGGGCAAGGGCACGGCGGACATGAGCCACCCGGAGAATCGCCAGCGCCTGAAGATGGGCGAGTTTCCGGCCGGCGCTTCGATCATCCCGAACGCGTTCAATCGCATTCCCGGCTTCTCGATCAGCCACCACTGGTTCATGCCCGGCTTTCCGGTGATGGCCTGGCCGATGATCGAGTGGGCGCTGGACAACTTCTACCCGCAGTACTTCCACAGCCAGGTCGTCGTCGAGCGCTCGATGCTCGTGTTCGAGACGCCCGAGTCCGCGCTGGTGCCGGTGATGGAAGCGATCGAGCGCGAGTTCATCGGCATCCGGGTGTTCAGCCTGCCTTCGATCGGCGACGGACGCGACGGGCGGCTGGCGCGACGGCACATCGAACTCGGCGTGAAGGGCGATGCCGCGCAGGTCGCGCCCGCGTTCGAGGCGATGGTGCATGGGGTGCGGCAGCTCGACGCGCCGCTCGAACTCCTCGCGACGCCGGGCTAGCGCCCTCTCGGCCCCGGTACCAGGCGTGCCCCACCCGACCGCACCGACCGCGCGTCGTCGTCCGCCCGGCTACTGGCGCAGCCTGGTGGGGAAAGGGCTGGCCGTCGCGCTCGGGGTCGCCGTGGCGATGAGTCTTCGCGGGCTGATCGCGCCCTGGCTCGGCCCCGACACCGCGCCGTTCGTTACGGCGTTTCCCGCGGTCGCTGCGGTGGCCTTCTTCACGGGCGTGGGCACGGGGGCGGTCGCGGCCGTCGTCTGTGCCGTCTGGGTCGCGCTGCCCGGTCTCCCTCCCGACATCGGGACCAGCGAGGAATGGGTGCAGGTCGCGCTCTTTCTTCCGTCGGCGTTCCTGGTGGCGTTCTTCGCAGGCCAGGCCTCGCACGCCCAGCTGATGACGGAGGCGAAGGACATCGACGAGGGCCGCCCCGGCCTGGTCCGCTGGCTGCGCTGGTCGATGGTGATGGCGGCGGCGCTGCCCGCGCTGTTCTTCGCCGCCGCCGCGTGGAGCACGTACCGCGACGCCGTCGCGGATGCCTGGACCCGCGTCGATCGCTCGGCCCGCGTCGGCGTGGAGCACGCGTCGAAGGTGCTGGAAACCAACGAGACGATCGCCCGGCACATCCTCGGCACCCTGGGCACTTCGACGCTGGCGCAGGCGCGCGGCCGCGAACGCGAGCTTCACGAAGTGCTGAAGGCGATCGTCAAGGACATTCCGCAGATCCAGTCCGTGTGGATCATCGGCAGCGACGGCCGCGCCGTCGCCACGAACCGCGTGTTTCCGGTGCCGCGCGACGTCGACTTCTCCGACCGCGAGGGATTGACCGTCTTTCGATCCGGCGCGCCCGGGCCGTACGTCACGGCGCCGCAGATCGGCCGCATCACGAAGGAACCGTTCTTCGACCTGACGGCGCGCTGGGACGGCCCGGATGGTGCGTGGCAGGGAGCGGTGTGGGTGTCGCTGCACCCCATGTACTTCTCGGACTTCTACGCGGGACTCGCGGAGGACGAGCCCGCGCTCGTCGTCGACCTCTTCCGCGGCGACGGCGTGATCCTCGCGGGCCGGCCGGCCCCGGCCACGCCCGACGCCCGCCTGCCGCCCGCGAGTCCGATCCGGACGATGGTTGCGCAGGGACGCAGCGAGGGCCGTGTCGATGGATCATCGACCGCGGATGGCGAGCGCCGCCTCGTCCTCTACCGCAAGCTCGAGCGCTTTCCGGTGTACGTGGGCGCCGGCGTGTCGCGTGCAACGATCATGCAGGCCTGGCAGCGGCGCACCGCGCTGCTCGCCGCGTTCACGTTCCCCACGGCGATGGCGCTGATCTACATCGCGTGGGTCGCCTTGCGGCGCACCCAGCGCGAGCTGGCNGCCGTGCGGAAACTGCACGAGGAGACCGAGCATCGCGCGCGCGCGGAGAACGCGCTGCGCCAGGTGCAGAAGCTCGAAGCGCTGGGCCGGCTGACCGGCGGCGTGGCGCACGACTTCAACAACCTGCTGATGATCATCAGCAACAACCTGCACCTGCTGCGCCGCGTGGAGCCGTCGCTCGCAGGCAGCCGGCAGCTCGCCGCCATCGGACGCGCGGTCACCTCGGGCGAGCGGCTGACGCGCCAGTTGCTCGCCTTCGCGCGCCGGCAGCCGCTGCACCCGGAAGTGCTGTCGCTGCAGGAGCGCCTGCCGGTGCTGCTGGCGCTGGTGGCGCCGACGCTCGGGCCGCGCATTGAAGGCGAGTGCATCGTCGAACCGGACACGCCGGCCATCGAAGTCGACGCCGCCGAGCTCGAACTCGCGATCATCAACCTCGCCGTCAACGCCAAGGATGCGATGCCGGAGGGTGGCGCCTTTCGCCTCTCCGCGCGGAGCGCGCGGCCTCACGAAGCCGGGCTGTTTGGCGACTTCGTCGTGATCTCGGTCGCCGACACCGGCACGGGAATCGATCCCGACGTCATCGAGCGCGTGTTCGACCCGTTCTTCACGACGAAGCCGCACGGGCAGGGCACCGGCCTCGGCCTCAGCCAGGTCTACGGCCTGTGCACGCAGGCGGGCGGCACGGCGCGCATCGAATCGACGCCGGGCCGCGGCACCGAGGTGAAGCTCATCCTGCCGGCGGCCGCGGGGGTCCAGGCCGACGCGCCGCTCGCGGTGACACCCGGGGAGGCCTCGCTCGACTGCTCGGTGCTGCTGGTCGAGGACAACGAAGACCTCGCGGGCGTGACGAGCGCGCTGCTGGAAGGCGTCGGCTGTCGCGTGCAGTGGGCCAGCAGCGGCGATGCCGCGCGCGACCTGATCGACCGCGGCGCCACGCACTTCGACGTCGTCGTGAGCGACATGGCGATGCCCGGCAGGCTCGACGGCCTCGCGCTCGCCGAGTGGCTCCGCGAACGACATCCCGAGATGCGGGTCGTTCTGATCACCGGCTACGCCAGCCAGCTGCACGACGCGTCGGCGCGGGGATTCACCGTGCTGTCGAAGCCGTGCCAACCCGAGGCCCTGATCGCCGCCGTGCGCGGCGAGCAAAAAAAAGCCCGGTCAATCGACCGGGCTTGAAAAGCACCACCATAAGAGGAGACAGAAGGGGCCTGGAATTGCATCCAGGCAAGTGGTGCCAAGGAGACAACCGTTGCAGGTGAGTTGCTGCCTTCACCTTGAAACCATTCACATCAGCGCTGGCTCGATTCTGCTCGCGCGTGATGTCAGAAGTCTGACAAGAAACAGCCGATTCGCAGGGGTGAACCGCAGGCCCTGCAGGGACAAGGGGAGACGAGCTCCCCTCCGACCCCGGGGTGTTACTTGCGCTTCGCGACCTTGACAGTATCGGAGGCGGCGTTGGCGGCTTTCATCGTGGCCGACGTGGCAGCAACGACGTTCGACTCGGCCATCTCGACGGCTTGCTTGGCGGCCTTGGAGAACGTGTCGTACGCGGTGTTGACGGCGGCGACGGCGGTCTTGAACGCGGTCACGGCGGGCTCGGAGCCGGCCGGGGCATTCTTGGCGGCGAAGTCGATCAGCTGGGCAACCTTCTTGTTGCTTTCGGCGATCTGCGCTTCGATGATGCGCGCCACTTCGGCGTTGGCGCCGTTGGCGATGCCGTACACGGTGCGCGAGTAGCTGACGGCCTTGTCGAGCGTCGGCTGGGCGTTGCCGCTCGACAGCGCCATCAGTTCCTGGACGTCCTTGACGCTCAGCATGGCCTGGCTCTTCTCGACGGACTCTTCCAGCGTCGCCTTGGCGGCGGCGAGGTTCAGTTCCATCAGGCGCTCGGCGGCGTCGAAGAAGGTCTGGCTCAGGGCGACAGCGGCGTCCATCTGGCCTTTTTGCAGCTCGGCGAATTGCGCGGGGGTGGTGAACATGGTCTGGCTCTCCTGGTGGTCCTGCTACGTTTGCGTTCCCTCGGGGGAGGGGATCTG
>Ga0031656_10000863_pt1 | contig 11099 bp, 6 predicted proteins | sample FrelakmetDIP11DI_FD_55080 | JGI IMG/M metagenome (GOLD analysis project Ga0031656, IMG submission 55080) | Freshwater lake sediment microbial communities from the University of Notre Dame, USA, for methane emissions studies - DIP11 DI | ecosystem: Environmental > Aquatic > Freshwater > Lake >... | reverse complement strand
TCTCGCCTCTTTGTTTCAACTCGTCATGACTTGAGTTGCCAGTCTATTGCTTCTTGCGAGATCTGAGGCTTATGACTTCGATACGAAACAGAACACGTCAACTAATCGGCTTTTTGTTGACTTTGGAGTCTTCTTGCCATTCCTATAGCTTAGGTGTTTTCAATTCCACTCTTTAACCTCGATAGACGAGTTTATTCATGGAGTACCCCCTCAAAATGTGCCCATCTCATTCCTGGCGAAACACCATCGTTTCGTTAGGACCCCGAAGTGCAGTCTTAATATAACCAAATCTGCCGTAAAACAATTTACAGTCAAAGCATATGCGAGGTGCGAGATGGGCGTTAAAATCTATACGATTCCGTTGGGTTTTGACCACTGCTACATCCTCCAAGATAAGGGCACAGTAATGGTGGATGGAGGGTCTCCCAAGACGGTAAAGCAATTCAGGAAGACCATAGAGGAGATCCATCTGAATCCCAAAGACATCAAACTCATGATCCTGACCCATGGACACTGGGACCATATTGGGTCTGCCAAGGAGATCAAGGATCTCACAGGCGCCAAGATTGCCCTGCATGAAAAAGAGAAAGAATGGCTTGAAAAATCACAGAAGCCAATGCCTCCTGGGGTAACACTCTGGGGCCATATATTTGGGGGGATAATAAGAACGTTTTTACCCTTTATTCATATCCCTTCCACCAAAGTCGATTTAGTCCTTGGAGATGAGTCGATGTCTTTATCCGAATATGGTATTCCAGGCAGAGTGATCCCCACTCCTGGACATTCTTCCGGCTCCGTTAGCGTCCTTTTGGAAACTGGTGAGGCCTTTGTCGGGGATCTAGCTATGAACAAGTTTCCCCTGAGGCTTTCTCCAGGTCCTCCTATTTTCGCCGAAGATTGGGAAACACTTAAGAAGAGCTGGCAGATTCTATTAGATCAGGGAGCCAAAACGGTCTATCCAGCCCACGGCGAACCCTTCTCGGTCGATATTATTCGAAAGGGATTAGAGTAAAGCGTAAGATAAAATGCCCCAGAACCTTCCAGAACGTTATTTCTTGGGACGTCAAGGTAGGGTCATGTGGCCCAGCTTTTTTGCGAATGTGGACTTCTGCTTTCTGCGTGTCAGACTTCAACAACTAAGCATTTGTGCAGCAACCGGCGCAGGAATTGAAGGATACGATACGAAGCCCATCGTGGCGAAGGCAAATTTGAGAGAACCCTCCGATGTGGGCACCTTCGCTTTTGCTGCCATTTGGTGATCGTTTGTCTGACCTTTATTCGCATGCGCGATGGGGCACCCGTTTGCCGCGTTCTTCGGGGAGCAGAATTCTTTCAGGGACCCAAAGAAGCAACTCGCAATATAGTTTGGGCCAACTTGAATTCAGTGCTTTTCATGGTTTATAATAGAAGGCCAAAGGCAACATATGATGTCTTGATCTCGCCATGACTACTTTGCACACCAAGAGCATAAAGAAAATAAGGGAAGCAATTGACTTCTTAAACAATAATCGGAGACCGATTACGGTCCAGATCGAAGGAGAGGCAACCTGTTTTGCTTCAAAGATTGTCAAAGTAGATCATGGAGATCTTTTCTCAAGGTTTGAGATAGGAGAAAGACTTGTCATTGATTGGCTCTCCCCGCAAAAGGGTAACGATCTAATTCAGTCCAGGAGTCCTATCCGAGTGAGATTTTCACTTGGAGAATCTGAATGTGAGTTCACCTCCTATTATGTAACAGAAAGCGCTGAGCCCCCATATTTCGGTCACATGATCACTTACCCAGGTGCACTTATAATTGTAGACAGAAGAATGGATAAACGTAACGCGATAGGCACCGAGCGAGAGCCGCTTTTTGTTCATGCTAATCTTACAATGAGGATAAGCGGAACTCAAGAAAAGAGTTATGATCTCAAGGTATTCGACGTTTCGGAGAAAGGCGTTGGGTTACTGGTAAGTGAGGAACAGTCTCACTTGCTAGAACGAACTGGAATTGGAGATAAGCTTAAGGGAGTAGAGTTATACGCCATATGGACCATGATTAGGGTCGATGGCACGGTGAGACACAAGTCTAAGGTGCGCGAAGGAGAATATAGTGGCTACCATATCCTGGGGATTGAACTCGACGAAAAGCTCGAACACTATCTTTGAGATCGGGACGTTGCGCATACTGTAAGAAGGCATTTAGCATATGACTTGATTTCCTAATCGCGCGCTTTCAGGACTGGGTCAGAAGTTAAGTATACGATTTGCAATCAATGCCCTTACCGAATCAAAGGACAGTGGCTGGTGATCTCCTCATCGGCATAATTTCTGAATCCTACCTATCCTATGTCTTCGCAACGACTTCAGAGCCCTCGCCACAAGCACAAGGAAAAAGCTCTGGAAGGCATCCTTTTGTCGTAGGACATTCAAAGGCCCACAGCCTAGAGGTTTAGAAGGTAGTCCACACAAAGACTACAACCTTTTTCTTCAAAAAATCATACTTTAGGCCGATTCCAATTTGAAAACACAGAAAGTAATATAAAAATTTGAACTTTGTTTGATCAGCGCTTTCCCTGGCCTCTAACATGGGTTTAGGGTCATTCGTCCCTGACAGGGATTTACTACTACTGGGAAAACTTCTTCGCTGCCTATTGCAATCTCGTACACACTAGAAGGGAGGTTTCGGAAATGGGTAAAATAAGAAAGAGAACGGTCCGCTGGGAACCTTCAACCGAAGCTGCAAAATGCAAGCTTTATTGGTCTACGCAAGGTCCGGTGGGATATGACTCAGATTCTTTTGAGGTCGAAAGCAAAACCATGGTGATTCTTCCAGATGAGATTCCTTCGTTCCCTAAGATCTCGGGAAATATTGAACTGGGGATTACGTCGGTCAATGAATCGGGGAACGAATCTGACATTACCATAGCCAGAGTGTTTGTTGACTTCACTGTACCTGAAGCACCCAAGGCCATTACGGTGGAGGATTAGAGTCAACAAATCGTCTTCCGCCCGATGCACTGGTGATCAGACTGACCCCGACCGCAGATATACAAAACTGTTTAAATCGAAGTGTTGGTGCACTACCGCCTCTGTTTTTGTAGAGCCCTATCCGGCAGCTTTGGCCGCACCAATTGAGTTTAGCATGTCGCATGGGGTCTTGATAGTCTTTTAGTGTTCCATGTGTCAGAATATAGTTATCTTCAATCGGAAGGTGCGATAGATAACAGCCTCACTGTTTAAGCTGCCTGAAGGAACATGGCAAGAATCCTACCAAAAGTTGCTCGCTGGCAACCTTCGGTAACTCCTGAAGTAAGCTATCGTTTTTATTGGGCCACCTGTAGAACAGTTCTCCATAATCTGGACTATGCGGATGTTGGGACTGTTACAGAGATTAGGCTTCCTGATGACATCCCAGCATTTCCCCTCATTGCAGGTAAATTCGTTTTGGGCGTTAGCGCAGTTACTCTCTCAGGAAACGAATCAGAGATTACTACAGTCATCGCCGATATTGATTTCACCATACCAGACGCACCAAGGAATCTCAGAATTGAAGATACACAGCAGCGTGTTTAGTATGCACGCTTGACCGTGTGCCGATAGAGCGATGAATGGTATAAAATACAGGCTTGCCGCACTAAGAATACTCGATCTCTTTGACATCCCGGTTCAGCCCCAAACGATCTGTGGGACCCGATGCGTGATTATGAAAACATCAGCGGAGCATTTGGCTCCGCTTTTGTCTTCAGGACAAAGACCCATTGGTGCCTATGCCGTGAGGTTCAATGCAATACTCAAGGATAATTGGCACCAACTGGGACAGGATACAAAACTGAAAGGCGGGGTCATTTGGCACTCCGCCTTCATTTTTGTTCAGGCAGATTATGACTCGCAGTTGTAAGCTACCGCTCTTGACGCTGCCCGATAAGTAAAAACTACGCATCTGATCGCCCCGTAATCGAATCTGAAAAGACCGTCCGAAGTGGGCACCTTCAGCCTTTGCTTGCATTTGGGTAATCGTTACCTGCCGTCTCACCCCTCATGTCCGATTGCTTACTAAAGGCGATCCCCTCCTTCGGCACCCGCCCCAATGGAATTGAGACGATTCACGGTCAAAGGGCAAGGCGTTTCATTCCGAGGCGACGCGTCACTTCACCAGCACTACCAAGGGAAAATCCGGAACATTGGGCGGCTTGACTGTGGAGGGAGTCTGCTGGCCCTGCGTTAATTCCTTGACACGCTCGGAGATGTAGAGATCAAGCATGTTTACCGTGATGCGACCGGTCTTCCCGTAATCCGCCTTCCCCATAATCCCCTCCACCAGCCCCTTGGTGAATGCCCCGTTGCCCCATTCGGAGTTCTCCAGAGCATACTGCCGGCCCGTTGCTGAGGAGAAGACCACGGCCCCGTTCTCCGCGCTGGCCAGTTCGTTGATCACCGCGCTGATGTCAGAGGGGGCGCGACGCTTGACCTTCTCCATGAGGTTCCCTGAATGACAGGCATCGATGAATACCATCACCTTGCCTGCGATCGCTGCAACCGTGGTGGTGATATCCGCCTGGGAGATCCCCGTTCGTTTCAGACTGTCCATTTTCGCGTCTGCGGGGAGGAAGTAGAACACGCCGTTGGGGTCGTTAATCCCGTGGCCCGCGAAAAACAGGATCGCCACGTCCTTCTGGGTCACCTGCCTCTGGAGCCACTCCAGCCCATCCAGGATGTTTCCCTTGGTCGCTTGGGCATCGGTCAGTACCCGTTCCTCTACTCCACTGTACAGAGGACCCTGCTGCTTCTTCCAGACTTCTCCGAAATCCAAGGCATCTTTGGCGGCAAGGCCCAAACGCAGTTCGGGATCTTGGTATTTGCTCACCCCCACGGCCAGCACATAGAGCTTGGGCTTGATCTGAAAATCGTCCTCCTTGGCCCTGGCCCCCTTCCAGCGAAACCTCACCGTGGCCGGCTCTCCGGCCCCGTGGCGGTTCTCCGCGATCAGGGACATCTCGCAGTCCCGCTGGGGAACCTGGACCTTCAGTTCCCCTCCGTCCCGTCCCGGCTTGGCATCCCCCTGGGGAGAGACCGGACGGCCGTCTACCAGCACCTTCACGCCGGTGGCTGGCTCCTGGCTGCGGAGGGTGTAACGGACCGTGACGCTGGAGGCCGAGACCTCGGTCCCATCCACCGGCGACACAATGCTCACCACCGGGGGCAACATCTCCCGGATCGACGCCGCGGCCGCGGGCTTGCGGCCCGATTCCTCGTTCGCCAGCCGAAGGGCCTCCTTCTCGTCCATGGTCTTGAGCACATGGTCGATCACGTCCGGCCGATAGTACTTGGACCGGAACCGGGAGGCCGGGAAGAAGTCCCCCGCTTGATCCTTCCCCTGGTTCACCTGCCATCCGATGAAATCCTCCCCTCCCGGAGAAGCGTCGTAGTATCCCGAAGGGGTCCAGACGACCCAGCGCTTGCGGTCAGGGTAGGGGAAAAAGGCCAGGAGTTCCCTGCCGTCCGAGACTCGATACCATCGGATCGTCCCGTCGGAAAAGGCCGCCACTGCGAGCTGGCCGTTGGTGTTCGCGCCAAATGTCAGGCCGGGCGTTCGGAATGTCCACAGCACCTTTCCTGCGGAATCGAAATGGAATAGAGCCACGTTGGTTCCCAACAGGAACCCCGAGCCGTCCGGTTTGATGGCCAGACTGTACGTCACCTCGTTCTTCAAAGGGAGAGGATTGCCCTTTAACTTGGGGGATAGGGATATCTTCCAGTCGCTAATCCCCAGGCCGTCTGTGATCGGGGCTTTGAAGGTGAACCTCGCCTGCAGGCTGCCCCAGAGGATCGAGGAGGCGTCCGTCAGCCGCCGCTCGTTCACCGAAAAGAGCCCGAGTGATTTGCCGCCTCTCTCGTATGCGAACTGAATGCCCGAGCCGTCCGGGGAAAGCAGAAAACCGTCGTAATTGGCCAGGTACGTGGGGATTGCGCGTGGGCTCCAGAGGGAAAACTCGTCCCGATGGTCAAGGATCCCAAAGGCTCCCTCCCGAGAAGCGAAGGCAATCCCGCCCGCCCTGAGCGACCGCATCCCGAAGATGTGCAGTTGAACCTCCACGGGCAGATCGCTGTATTTCCCCTGACCTCCGTTGGCCCACTTTCGGACCATCATTACCCCTTGCCCTTGCGACCGGTAGTTCCCTCCCGCATACAGGAAGCGGCCATCCGATGACCATGCGACGCTGCGGAGATTAGGCAAACCGCCGCTTGTCACACCCGTCATATCCGGCGAGTAAGCATGCTGCAGGGTATTGCCTTTGGCCTCCAGCACATCGACCTTGGGGACATGGTCAAACCCCACGGCCAAACGGGTTCCGTCCGGAGAGAAGGCGAGCCCCCATGGCCGCTCGCCCCCGGGCAGCCTGATCTTGGACACCGGGGCGATCCGACTGGGCACCGAGGCATCAGAGGCCGTCAAACCGGAGAGATCGTACAGACGGATGAACCCGTCCCAGCAGGCAGTGGCCAGACGCGAACCTGTGGCATCGCTCTCCACGCTCGTCACGTTGTTCCCGTAGTCTCTGTCCTCCGCCACCGGAGCGTAATCCGGTAACCTGAATATCTTCATCCCAGACCATCCCGGATTGCCTCGCACCTCGCCGGTCACGACCCCGAGAAAACGGCCATCGGGGGTGTATACGAGGCTGTGCACCCACCCAGGCAGTCCCCCAAGTCGGCGAGTGATGGCGCCGGAGACTCGGTCAAAGAGATACACACAGGCATCACCTTGCTGCGGAGAGCCTGTCCGGCCCCCACACGCAACGGTCCTCCCGTCCGGGGACAGGGCCACTGCAAAGATGTGCCCCTGTTCCCCGTCGCCAACCGGAGGCCGGAGGATACGCAGAAGCTCCCCCCGGCCCGAAATGTCCCACACTCGAACCGTCTTGTCCTCGGATCCTGTCACCAGGATGCGGTTGGAGGAATCCAACGCGATATTAAACACGCCGGCGTTATGCGCGCCCACCTCAACTCTCAAAATGGGATCCGTAGCCTGTGACCTGGCGAACCCGGCCTGGAAGACGCCCAAGAGAAAAATGGCAACCAATACAATGGAAGAGCTGGTCTTGCCCCTGATCATGTCTCAGCCTCCTAAACAAAGAATCCACTGCTCAGAATGGAACCCGTTCCCGCCTGCCCCCGGTTCTCTCCGGTCTCTTGATTTCTCTATTCCGACTCCTCTCTCCTGACTCCTGTGTTCTGCTCTCGCCTGTTGCCTGCTCACCTCATCGCCCGGGGAAGTCGGCACATTGAGAAGTTTGACCGTATATCCCTTTAACCGGGTCGCACTATAGGGAATTCAGGCCTGTGTGTCAATTTATCAGACGGAGGAAGCAGGGGGTGGGAATAGTCTGTGTGGGACCCTGGCTGTTTTGGCTCCGCCCTTGACACTCATGTGAAGGTCTGGAGTTAATATCTCACGCCGACAAATGCCTGAGGGTGTTCTTCTTCCATTTGGCTGATTGTCATCTGTCACGACGCTTCCTTCTTGATGGCTTTGGACTGCTAATCGCTCATGCAAGAAGACGGGTTTGGACTTTCCATAACGATAGGCGATCTTGAGTCCATGCGGTTGATCCGAGGGTTATGATTTCAAAGGCATGCCCAGGTAGCCGCTTGTGTCGAAATCGTAACCGCCCCCTTCCTATCCACGCAAAAGGCTGCGTGGGCAAGTCACAACCTCGCTCTTCCATGCCGACGCCGCAACTTACAACCACAAATCGTAATCGAATGAGAAGATCCTGGATCAAAGTCGGAAGACCTTAGAAGGTCACCTTTCTTTCAAAATTCCCTATGAAGTGTTAGAAGGTCTTATATGGAGTGGACTTGACGAGGTGCAGGGTTTGAGATCGTCTAGGTAGGGGTCTTATGCGGATCCGTATAATCCTTGTTCGGCTGGCATTGATAAAGGAGGTATACGCATGGACATGTGGAAGTTCTTTAACATCACGCATCGGGAGCACATTCTCTGCAATCCGATGAGTCTTGAGAAACTTGAACAGCTTATCACACTTCTGCCTCTGAAACCTGGGGCACGCGTGCTTGATGTCGCCACTGGAAAGGGCGAGTTTCTCATCAGGCTTGCGGAGCGGTACCGACAAATGACAGGGACAGGAGTTGATTTCTCTCCCTACTGCATTGCTGATGTCCACAAGAAGCATCAAGAACGTGTTCCGGATGCCCAACTCCATTTCTTGGAGATGGACGGGGCCAAGTATGTGCCAGAGACCTTAGAGAGCTTTGATCTGGTAGCCTGCATCGGTGCGAGTTGGATTTATGGCGGGCATCGAGGGACGTTGAACGCGCTGCNGAAGATGGCAGCCCCAGAAAGTTGGATCGTTGTGGGAGAGCCGTACTGGCGGCATGAACCGGAANGAGAGTATTTAGAAGCGATCGGAGTGACACGGAACGACTTNGGAACACATTATCAGAATGTAGAGGTCGGGCGAGAGCACGGATTGGAGGCGGTCTACACACTCGTAAGCAGCCAGGATGACTGGGATAGATATGAAGGGTTACAGTGGTATGCTGCGGAACTCTGGGCGAGTGATCATCGGGAGGATCCAGATGTGGAGACCGTGCTGAAGCGAGTGCGTGAGAGTAAAGCAGCGTATCTGAGGTGGGGACGAGAAACGCTGGGGTGGGCGATTTATGTGTTCAAGAAAGGGAGTATAGCACATTTCTAGTTGGCTAACGAGCCTTATTGGGCATGCCCATGATAAGCCAGGTGAGAAAAGAGGCATCACCGCCTCCGAACAAGCCGTTCCACCGGATCGGCGTGAAAACGGCGCCCGCCTCCCGGTGAACTTCACGTCAACGATTTGGTTTGCTAATTGTCTGCCTAGCAACGCCGCGAACACGGGTTCCCGCCTTCTGATAACGATACGCATGGTTCCATCTAGGCGGGGTAGCTGAGGATGAAGATTTCGAAGCGTTGCGAGGGTTCCGGGTCGAATGTTGAAATCGTAACCGGCCTCCCTCCTGTCCATGCTATAGGCTGAATTGGGAAGTCATAAGCTACGCTCTGTCTGGCTCCCCGATAGATTTGGTATCGTCATGGAGAAGTTCTTGCCGAGATAAAAGAAGAATGCCAATTGGTCTCTCATGAAATTGCGACAAAACTTAAGGTATCAGAAGCCAAATTGCTCTTGAGGTGGGGATTGCAGCACGGCTATTGTCTTAACGAAAAGCAGTAAACCTTAGCGCATCCGAGAAAATTTACATGTATTTGATTTTGAAATTCCTGATAACGACATGGAGCGTTTGAATCGGCTAAATCGGAATCAAGCATTCGCTTGGGCAGCCAATGGTCTTAATCCGATGGAAGTCGCTCCCCCTCTCAAATAAATTTTAATGAATCACCGTACAACGTGGAATTTTCACTGTTAAGGAGTCCTCTTTGTACTGTATATAAGAGGACTTATGTCCCAATACGGAGGATCTTATGAAACATGAGAATGAAAACGCCGCCAACCTGCATACGGGATTCAAACGCAGGGAGTTCATGGCCCTGCTGGCGGGTTGCACCGCCAGTCTGATGGTGTCCAGCCTTTCCCATGGCGAGGAAAAGATTGCCGCGGCCACCGCCCCCCACTCCGACCGGTTGGGCAAGCTCCTGCCCATGCGCAAGCTGGGTTCTTCCGGTGCGGTCGTGACCAACCTGGGCGTGGGCGGAGACCATGTGGGGAGTGCCTCGGAAAAGGACGCGCAGGCCATCATCGAAAAAGCCCTGGAGGAGGGGGTGCGCTTCTTCGACAACGCCCCCTTTTACAGCGGTGGAAAAGCAGAGGAACGCTATGGAAAATTCCTCACTCCCAAGTACAGGGACGTTTCCTTCATCATGACCAAAACCTTGGCCAAAAACAGGGAGAATGCCCTGAAGGATCTCGACACTTCCCTCTCCCGCATGAAGACCGACTACGTTGACCTATGGCAGGTGCATGCCCTCGAAAACCCGAAAGATGTGGAGGAGCGCGTCAAAAACGGTGTGCTCGACGCCTTTCTCGATGCCCAGAAAAAGGGCAAGGTCAGGCGCATCGGCTTCACCGGCCATGGTTCCTACAAAGCCCACCTCAAGATGCTGGAGGAGCTCAAAAAGCGGGGTGTGAAGATGGCCGCCTCGCAGATGCCGGTCAACCCCGCCGACCCCCATTTCGAGAGCTTCGTCACCCACGTGGTGCCCAAGTGCGTGGAGGCGGGCATCGGCGTGCTGGCCATGAAAACGCTGGCCTACGGACGTTTCTTCGGAGGGAACAAGGGTTGGCAACGCACGGCAGTCTCCGTCAAGCCGATAATACCGGCGGTTCTTTCCGTGGAGGATGTCTTCGGCTTCGTGTGGTCCCTGCCCATCACCACCCTTGTCAGTGGTATGGAAAGCGTCCAACAGGTTTCCCAAAATGCTGCCATAGCGCGCAAAACATGGAACTGGAACCAGGCCGAACGCCAGAAACGCATCGACGCGGTGGCCCCCTTCGCCGGCCCGGATCTCGAGTTCTACAAGAACTGAATACTATGGCTACTACAGCAACGTCTGTCGGGGTCAACGGAAGAAGGCAAATGAGGACGGATTGGTGCCTTCCATCTTGCAGCCCGATGAATTATTCAAGGGGTACCGCAAGAACTGGGCAAGGCTTATCCAGAAGATCGGAGCCTGTCCCGGACTCGATCCGGGAAAGTTGACTCTCTCACCTGACCCAAATGCCATGGCCCAATGGCCGTCATCGCTTTCATTGAGGCCGAAGACGTCATAAGAAAGATCCTAAAGCACCTCGGTCTCTGGGACATCAAGCCCAGGCCCCCACCCCGAAGCGTCAAATCGCAGCCTTTGTCAACCGAGCCCCATATCGATTATTCGGACACGCAGGTCTTGTCTTCCGATAATGGCCTCTATCACCTCGCCTTCATTCAAAACAGCCGATACGTCTTAGGGGCCGAGGAGCGTATTGCTCTACCTTTCTGCTTCAAACGATGTTCCGACTTGAGTTGCTAATCGCGCCCCTAAGGCACCACCGGATCGCTTTCCACTACGATACGGCTTCGATCGAGGCGGTGATGAACTGCCAATTGAAGATTTCAACAGCGTG
>Ga0031656_10000862_pt1 | contig 11108 bp, 10 predicted proteins | sample FrelakmetDIP11DI_FD_55080 | JGI IMG/M metagenome (GOLD analysis project Ga0031656, IMG submission 55080) | Freshwater lake sediment microbial communities from the University of Notre Dame, USA, for methane emissions studies - DIP11 DI | ecosystem: Environmental > Aquatic > Freshwater > Lake >... | reverse complement strand
CCGGTTTTTCTTTGAGTATCCTCTTGCCTTTCCCTGGCATTTATTACACCTGTGGGATGACATTAAAGAATGGCCTGTTGAGCGGGTCCTTAACCAAGAAGGGCAGGAACAATTCGGTGCGACCTTCCTTTATTTGAGTGGTGAACCGAGAAGCTGGGCAAAATGATTTATACTTGTAATTTCGTGCCGGGAGGACCGGTTTGATTTTTAGAGAATGATGATATGGCGAATCTTGCAGAAGCCGATGTAAAACAACAAGTCCGCCAGTTCTATGACCAGATTGGTTGGAGAGAGGTCGGCGAAGGCGTTTACCAGAATGCTCGCTACGAGGATTTAAGACCTGTAGCGCGAGAATACATTCATCGCTGCCATATGCGGGTGAAACGCTACTTCAAGTCAGAAGGCCTCTATTTTCTGGATGCGGGCTCAGGGCCGATTCAGTATCCCGAATATCTGGAGTATTCTCGGGGCTACCAGGCGCGGGTATGCGCGGACATCTCGATTGTGGCGTTGCGTGAAGCGCGCTTGCGCATCGGTGATCGTCATTCTGGAGGTCACGGGCTGTTTGTTGTGGCTGACGTAGCCAAGCTGCCCTTTCGATCGGACGCATTCGATGGTTTGATGGCCTTGCACACCATTCACCACCTACCAATAGATGAGCACCGCGCAGCGTATGGCGAGCTGTATCGGGTGATGGCAGAGGGAACTTCTGCAGTGGTCGTGAACGGTTGGGATAACTCACTTTTAATGGTTTTATTTGTCGCCCCGTTGCGCTGGCTTAGACGTACACGCAAACGAGTTCAAAGATATTTTGGGAGAGGGGATGCCAAACCATTTGATGAAGCTGAAGATCTCGCTCCTCGACCTGAGCCTAAGGGAACTTTTGTAAGCAAACGCAACGCAGCCTGGTTACAGAATAAGATCGGGGCTGAGATCCCCTTGGATATTTTAGTATGGCGCAGCGTCAGTGTGCGTTTTTTGCGGGCGTATATTCATCCCTGGCTGGGAGGGCGTTGGATCTTGCGCCTGCTTTACTGGCTGGAGGAGCGCTTCCCGCATTTCTTTGGTAAATATGGCCAATACCCTCTGATCGTGATCCATAAGGGTGAGACAAGCCATTTTGTTTCGTCTAATCAGTAGCAAGATTTAGATGGATGTGGAGATAGGAATGGATTGGACTGATCAGGTAGTGCTGGTGACCGGTGGGACGGGTTCTTTTGGGAAGAAGTTTGTTGAGCTTATGCTCAAAGATCACCATCCGGCGAAATTGATCGTTTTTAGCCGGGATGAACTTAAGCAGCATGAGATGCGGGTGAGCGGTTTTGAGCATCCTAACCTGCGATATTTCATTGGGGATGTGCGCGATCAGGCGAGATTAGAGCGGGCAATGCAAGGGGTGAGCATTGTGGTTCACGCCGCAGCTCTCAAACAAGTTCCGGCCTGTGAATACAACCCAATGGAAGCGATCAAGACCAACATCCTGGGAAGCAGTAATGTGATCGAGGCTGCTCTGGATACAGGCGTAAAGAAAGTGGTGGCGTTAAGCACGGATAAAGCGGTTAACCCAATCAATCTGTACGGCGCAACCAAGCTGGCCGCGGAAAAACTATTTGTTCAAAGTAATGCCTATGCCGGTGGAACGTCGACACGCTATTCCTGTGTTCGCTATGGCAACGTAGTGGGGAGTCGCGGCAGCGTGATCCCGTTGTTCCTGCAGCAGCGTCATAATGGGAAACTGACCATCACTGATGAGCGGATGACGCGATTCTGGTTGACGCTAGATCAGGGAGTGCGGTTTGTTATCCGCTGTGTTGAAGCGATGCACGGTGGGGAGGTGTTTGTACCGAAGATACCCAGCACTCGAATTGTTGACTTAGCTCGGGTTATTGCTCCCCAGGCTACCCTGAACGTGATTGGTATCCGGCCTGGGGAAAAGTTGCATGAAGTATTGATCCATGAAGATGAAGCCCGCTCAACGATCGAGATGGAGGATATGTTTGTTGTTCAACCATCCGAAGCGTTGTGGTTTGGGCATGATTGGCAGGATAAAGGTCGTCGGTTGGTAGACGGGTTTCGTTATGCCAGCGATACCAATGACCAATGGCTGACCATTGAGCAAATCCAGGATCTGGTTACAGAATTTGAAAGAACGCATGTCGATCTAACTTACGAAGGTTACCTGGAAAGTTAATTCAGATGGTTATTGACGTCGATCAATGGGAGTTAATCAAACTCTCTGAAATAAACAATCTCGAAGAATGGGAACAGGATGCGTTTGCTCGTCACCGGTGCCAGCGGTTTGTTGGGTCTCAACTTGGCGCTAGAAGCCAGCAAGCAGCACGAGGTTTATGGAGTAGTCAACCAGCATCTTCTCAATACCACTGCTTTTCATGTCAAACAGGTGGATTTACTTTCCCCTGGGGCGATCGAGCAGATCCTGGAGCTAACCCAGCCTGAGTGGGTTATCCACTGTGCTGCACTGGCCAATGTAGATGCCTGCGAGTCTGAGCCTGCCCTGGCCAAACAATTGAATACCACTCTCCCAGAAGAATTGGCAAAGCATGTCGCCAAGGGCGGAGCGCGTCTGGTTCACATCTCGACTGACGCGGTCTTCGATGGTAGCCGGGGAGGGTACAGCGAGTTAGATGTACCGAACCCGCTGAGCATTTACGCGCGGACGAAATTGGATGGAGAACGAGCAGTGCTGGCAGTTTACCCACAAGCAATTGTCGCCCGGGTCAATCTTTTCGGTTGGAGCCTGAGAGGGCAACGCAGCCTGGGGGAATGGTTCTTCAATAATCTCCAAGCCGGGAAGCAGATGAGAGGTTTCACCGATGTGTATTTCTGTCCACTCCTGGCGAACCACCTGGCCGCGCTCCTGCTAAAAATGCTAGAAAAACAGCTCAGCGGTTTATATCATGTTGTTTCCAGTGAATGCATCAGCAAGTACGCGTTTGGCGTGGAGATTGCCAAGCGATTCGGTTTCGATGAGACCTTAATTGATGCATCTCCGGTGACCAAGGCTGGTTTAGCTGCGGCGCGCTCGCCAAATCTTACCCTCCAGACCAGTAAACTCAGTGTTGCACTGGGTGAACCTCCTCCTACCTTACCGGAAGGTATCGAGGGATTTTTTACCCTTTACAGGAATGGCTACCCGGCAATGATTAGAGAGATGGACGCAGCCGGTCAATAGAGCAAAGGAGAATGAGTATGCATATTCAGGTTGGCGCGCATACGATTGGTGATAACTATCCCACCTACTTCATTGCTGATATTTCGGCTAATCATGACGGCAATCTCGAGCGCGCCAGGGTTCTCATCCAGCTTGCGAAAGAGGCTGGGGCTGACGCGGCGAAGTTTCAGAACTTTCGAGCTCCACACATCGTTTCTGATTACGGTTTTAGATCCCTGGGTGGACAGCTCTCTCATCAGTCGACCTGGAAGAAGAGCGTCTTTGAAGTTTACCAGGACGCATCAATCCCCTTTGAGTGGACGCCGATCCTGAAAAAAGAATGCGACCTGGCCGGGATCGATTATTTCTCCTCACCTTATGATTTCGATGCTATCGATATGCTCGATGAATTTGTACCTGCATATAAGATCGGCTCAGGCGATATCAATTGGTTGGAAGCCATGGAGCGCATAGCACTCAAGGGAAAACCGGTTATTCTGGCAAGTGGCGCTTCGAATATTGGAGAAGTACAACAGGCTGTGCGGACAATCCTGGCAAAAAATCCTCAGTTGGTGTTGATGCAATGTAACACTAATTACACCGCCAGTCTTGAGAATTTCACTTTTATCAACCTGCGGGTATTAAGTACGTATCGGGTGATGTTCCCTGATGTAATCCTGGGTTTATCCGACCACACTCCAGGTCATGCTACTGTCCTGGGGGCGGTGACGCTTGGAGCGCGTGTCATTGAGAAACACTTTACAGACGATAATTCGCGGGTTGGGCCTGATCATCCGTTCTCGATGACTCCGGCGACTTGGAAAGATATGGTTGACCGGACTCGCGAACTGGAGCGGGCTCTAGGATCGCCAGATAAGATTGTTGCTGCCAACGAGCAGCAGACTGTTGTTGTCCAAAGACGCTGCTTACGTGCGGCGCGCGACATCCAGGCAGGCGAGGCTTTTACCCGGGAAATGATCGCTGTGTTGCGACCAGCTACACCCGGGGCGATTTTACCGGATGAGATGGAAGCCTTGATCGGTACAACAGCGCTGAAGGATATTCCAGCGGGGAAAGAGCTGCGTTGGACGGATGTGGGGGCATGATTCGTGCGCCTGTTATATTTTTCGCGCGATTACACTCCGCATGATCATCGTTTCCTGGCGGCTTTGGCGCCTACCGGACATTCAGTTTACTTTTTAAGGTTAGAACGACGCGACAATTCGGTTGAGGGGCGGCCGCTTCCCGAAAATATCAAGGTGATACCCTGGAGTGGCGGCCGACGACCGATCACGCTAATAGATATCCCTGGTTTATACCTTGCTCTCAAGGATGTTCTCCGTCAGATTGACCCTGACCTCATTCACGCAGGTCCACTGCAGAGCTGCGCCTGGCTGGTTGCCTTGACCGGTTTCCGCCCGCTGGTGAGTATGTCCTGGGGGTACGACTTGATGCATGACGCCGAGCGGAATGCTTTTTGGCGCTGGATAACCCGCTTTACTTTACGGCGAAGCGCAGTGATGATCGGTGATTGTGACGCTGTGCGAAGGCAGGCAATCCGTTTTGGGATGGCCACTGATCAAATCGTTACCTTCCCTTGGGGTGTTGACCTGACTCATTTTGCGCCAGGAGACCCGAGCCAGAAGAATCCTAATCGTTTCACTATGCTTTCCGTGCGTTCTTGGGAGCCGATCTATGGGGTAGATGTCTTGGCAAGAGCCTTTGTCCAGGTAGCCCGTCAGCGTTCTGACATTAAGCTGGTTATGCCCGGAGGCGGCTCTCAGGCGGACTTAATCCGCAAAATCTTCACCGATGGTGGAGTGTTGGATCAAGTGCTTTTCCCTGGACATGTCGAGCAGNCGAATCTGCCGGATTATTATCGGAGTGCAGACCTTTATTTGAGTGCATCACATACGGATGGCTCATCAGTTTCGCTTCTGGAGGCAATGGCGAGCGGATGTCCAGCTGTGGTTTCAGACATCCCTGGTAACCGGGAGTGGGTTCGTCCTGGTGTCAATGGTTGGCTTTTCAGAGATGGGGACTCCGACGCGATGGCGCAGGCTATCCTTGAAGCGATCGAACAGCACAAATCATTGGCAGACAAGGGGATGGCTGCCCGCAGGGTCGCAGAACAGCATGCTGACTGGCGAAAGAATTTTCCGAAATTGTTGCATGCATATGACTTAGCTATAAACTCCTGAGAACTGACCTTACTCTCTATGAATTTCCGAAATCTCAATAACGAAAAAGCAGTTGTTATTATCCAGGCCCGTATGGGCTCCACGCGTCTGCCTGGCAAGGTTTTGCTCGATATAGGCGGTGAGCCGATGCTTGCCCGGGTAGTAAGCCGCTGCCGGCAGGCAACTCAGGTTGATCAGGTCGTCGTTGCAACATCCGACGACCCGACTGATGATGCCATAGAGAATTATTGCCTTGCGCAGGGATACCCTTATTTTCGGGGCAGCTTGCATGACGTCCTTGATCGCTATTACCAGGCTGCCAGGCAGTTTGAAGCCTCAATTATCGTGCGCATCACTGCTGATTGCCCGTTGATCGATCCGGCTGTGATCGATCAGGTAGTGAGCGCTCTTATCGGCGGAAAGCAAGAGTCGAAATGGGATTTTGTAGCCAACCGATTGCCACCGCCCTGGAAACGTAGCTACCCTATCGGTTTGGATGTCGAGGTGTGCACCTTTTCGGCATTAGAGAGAGCCTGGCAAGAGGCAGAAGATGCACACCAGCGGGAGCATGTCATGCCTTATCTTTACGAACAAGAAGGTCGTTTCCAGGTACTGGTGCTCAATCACATCCCGGATTATGGCGACTTGCGTTGGACGGTGGATACACCGGAAGATCTGGTATTGATCCGCCAGATTTATTCTCGGTTTGATGGGGGAGACGGGTTCTCCTGGATGGAGGTCATCGAATTATTCCAGCATGAGCCTGCATTGGCTGAAATCAATGCAAGCGTTGCGACAAAGCGGGTTGATGAAGTGGATGAAAGGCGATCCTGGGATGGGTTAGCTATCCAGTTCGCGGCAAGAAGCAAGAAGGAAAACGGATGACTTATTTAACAATATTTACCTCGCCGAAGCCGTTTACTTTGAATCCTCACATCAACACAATCCAACGCAATGCCATCCAATCCTGGTTGCATTTGAGCTCAGAGGTGGATGTATTCATGATGGGGGATGAAGCTGGCATGGCAGATGTGGCTTCAGAATATCAAGTANGCCAGTTTCCTGACGTCCGGCTTAACGAGATGAATACCCCGCTGTTGAATTCGATGTTCCAAATTGCCCGAGAAGCCAGCCAGTCGCCTTACCTGATGTTCACAAACGCAGATATCCTCTACCTGCCGGATATCTTGGATGCAACCCGCCAGGTTGCAGCGCAGACCAGGGATTTTCTTCTGTTAGGAAGACGCTGGGATTTGGATATCACAGAGTCGCTGGTTTTTAGTCCGGGTTGGGATGAACGTTTGCGCTCAGATACGATCAGGCGAGGTCAATTGCATGCCCCGGTGGGCAGCGACTATTTCATCTACCCCCGTCATCTGATGACCGATATGCCTGATTTTGCCATCGGGCGCTCTGGATGGGACAACTGGACGATCTACCATGGGCGCCAGGCCGGTTGGGCAGTGGTGGACATCACCCGCGCAGCTATGGTGATCCACCAGAATCACGATTACAGCCATTTGCCGGGTGGTCTGCCGCCTTATGATCTGGAAGAGACACAACGGAACATTCGCCTGGCAGGTGGGATGAAGAATATGTACACGATCCTTGAGACGAACAAAATACTTGAAGCTGGCAGGCTCCGTCCCGNGCTTATCACAATCCCTAAACTATCTCATTGGCTTGAGCTCAAATTGATCGATAGTGATCCACGCAGCACGCCAAATTCGCTTGTCCGCCGCCTGCGGCGGACGCGCCGGAAGTACATTACTACTAGTTAGATTTTCCAGGGCGTAGGAGCTGGGCAACGTTGATATCGCCAATACAGGGCACAAATAAATTAAAAATGCTTTGCCCCTTGTGTGGAGGATGGGACAGCAATCTGTTTGATCGGCGTGACTTCCGTGGGCACATGGTGACAAATCGGCTTTGTGCAAGATGCGGGTGTGTCTATCAATACCCTCATTTGACGGGAAAAGAATTAGATGCTTTCTATGAACAGGAATACCGTCAGCTATACCAGGGCAGCGAAGGGCCATCCGCGAAAGATTTGGCTGTCCAGGAGAAGCGCGCTGAGGTGCTGCTGGATTTTATCCTCAGGCAGGGCGTTCAGTTCTCCAGGCATCTGGATATTGGGAGCTCTGCTGGTATTCTGTTGAAACAATTTCAATCTGTATCGGGCACCCAAGGAGTCGGTATTGAACCCGGGGAGGCTTACCGGGAGCATGCCCTGAGGCTCGAAATTAAGACTTATCCTTCTTTGGAAGAACTCGATCTAGTAAACGAATCCTGTTTCGACTTGATCAGTTTGGCGCACGTTGTGGAACACCTGCCTGATCCCATTGATTATCTGAAGCATTTACGAGAGAAGTACCTGACTGCAACAGGGTGGCTGCTGATCGAAGTGCCTAACCTGTACGCCCATGATTGTTTTGAGATAGCTCACCTGGTTTCATTTAGTGTGCATACGTTAGAGCAGACTCTACAACAGGCGGGTTTTGTAGTTAAGGCGCTCGAAAAACATGGCCGGCCACGATCATTGCGCATTCCGTTATACATCACGGTGCTTGCTCAACCAGAGCTGGATCTCGAGAATTTGCCGAGTATGCCAGTGAAGAAAGAATATGGAGTGCGCTGGCGGAGAAGAGCTGGATTCTTCCGGCGGCGTTTAGTCGAACGATTTTTGCCTCGCCAGGCCTGGGAGCCGGTGAGGAGTTAGGAATTGGGACAATTTCATGCGCGTAGGGCAAAACCCGGCCAAATCAATTCGCCATGTAGTGCAACCAGAGAGGGTGACGGTGGCAGTCACCTCTTACATACCCTTCTTGAGCGGATATTATGCGCATAGCCTTGATGTTCTGCAAGTATGCCTGGGTAGTATTCTCTCAAACACCGACCAGCCATATGATTTGATGGTGTTCGACAACGCCAGTTGCTCGGAAGTTGTCCGATATCTGGAGACACTCAGAGATCAAGGCCAGATTCAATTCTTATATCTGTCAAATAAAAACGTCGGCAAAGTGGGGGCTTGGAACGCGATCTTTGGTTCCGCACCGGGTGAATATATCGCTTATTCAGATATGGATGTGTATTACTATCCAGGCTGGCTTTCCAGGCACCTTGAGGTGTTTGAGACATTCTCTGAAGCGGGTACGGTTGCCGGATTACCGAGGCGGGGAGATTTACCTTTATATGCAAATACGATCCGCCAACTGACGGCATTGCCGGATACACGGGTTGAAGAGGGGCGATTGATTCCAGACGAGTGGATCCTGGATCATGCTCAGTCGCTTGGAAAGACCCAGGCAGATATCGCGAATGAATTCGGTTTAAGTGATTATCGAATTACACGCCAGGGTATATCCGCGTTTGCTACGGGGACTCATTTCCAATTCATGGTCCGAGGCGATGTAGTCAGACAATTCTTGCCTTTCCCCAATGAACGGCCGATGGGAGATAGTGTGGCGCACTTCGACCGGGCGATCGATGGCAGTTGCTTGCTTCGCCTGGCGACCGCCGAGCGGGTTGCTCTCCATATGGGCAACCAGCTGAGTGAACAGGTACTGGCTCTCATTCCGCCACAATCCCGCCGACATAATGACGAGGTTGTTTTATCAGTACAGAAGCGATCAGTCAGTGCCTTCCGCAAACTTCTGGATTGGAAACCCGTGCGAAAAATCCTGCTGGCAGTATACGATCGCATCTTTCGCCTGTACTATAGTTGATTGAGTTACATATTCCAACGTAAGCATCCGATTAAGGTTTAATATGGAAAAGAAGCNTAAACGTCTCATCCAGTTTCAAANCTTCCTTATCNTGATCATGTTGGTAGTCTTGCCAGCCTGTTCGGGGAGTTCTTCGCCAGGTTTATTTGCGGCCTCTGTATCTCCGTCTCCTTCAGCTACCAACACACTCATGGCGCCGACAGAAACGCCATTGCCTCCCACCGCAACTACGACTCCAACTGTGACTGCCACACTGACAGCAACCGCTACAGCTACCAGTACGGAGACGCCGCTGCCCAGTCCAACAGCAACAGCAACCTCTACAGCTACTCCCACAACAGCGCCTGCCGCCGATGTTGGCGTGGGAGGCGTCTATATGGTCAAGTACTTTGTCTTACCTGATACAGGTGGGCCGATTGGCTGTGGAGACAGCCTGATTGCTGTCAGCACTGGACAGGTAAGCACCGGAAACGTTAAAGAAGACATCAAGGTGGCGTTAAATAGCCTGTTTTCGACCGGGGTGAAAAACGTGGGTGAATTATACAATCCTCTTTATCAGTCTAAGCTTCGGGTGCTCAGTGTGGAATTTAAAGGTCCTAAGAAAGATGAAGTTATCATCCATATGACAGGTCAATTCGTTAAACCCAAAGATTCATGCGATAAGACGCGCTATCGCTGGCAAGTCTGGGAGACCGTTCGGCAGTTTGCGGGGATCCGCCAGGCAAATATCTGGTTAGACAATGGACTATTACTGGGCGATTTGCTTGCAAACGATAGTTAGGATCCTGATCAAAGGGGCTGAGTTCGTAGAAAGTTTCCAAATCAACAACAAAAGAAATCCATTCTCCAAATCCCGTTCTGACGGCTCTTATGCAGGCTTCTCTAGAAAAAAAACGATCTGACTGGCTGCTTGTTGGGTTGCTAGCCTTAGCCCTGGCTGGGGTTGTTCTGGCCTGGATCACGACCCCATGGGGTGTACGCGTGGGCTATGATTCTTACTTCTATCTGAATGCTGCCGAAAACCTGCTCAAAGGATTGGGCTTAAGCAGTCTCAGCGGCGAGGGACTGATTGTTCCATTAACTCATTTTCCGCCCTTTTATTCGTTAATCCTGGCTTCAGCTAGCCTGGCTACTGGGGGGGATATTCTACTCGCGGCGCGCTGGGCAGCTGTCCTGGTTTATGGATTCAATCTTTTCCTGTTTGGTTTCTTAATCTATCGCTATACCAGATCGTGGCTTGCAGGATTTCTAGGTGCAGGTCTGTTCTTGATCTCGCCCATTCTGATGGATATCGTAGTGTCCGCGTTCTCAGAAGGGTTGTTTCTGACCTGCCTGCTGCTTTGCTTGTTCTTCTTGACCGAAGGTGTGGGGGATTTGAAGAACAGGCAACTCCTGGCAGCTGGAATCACTACTGCACTTGCCTGCCTAACGCGCTACGTAGGCGTTGCGGTAATCCTGACGGGAGTGCTTGCTATCATTTTCTTGAGTCAAGCCCAATTCAAGAAACGAATCATTGCTGCCATTGTGTATGGAACTCTGAGCGGGCTTCCATTGATACTCTGGTATGTCCGCAATTGGCTGGTGGCAGGCTCAACCTCCAACCGGGTATTCGGCATCCATTGGCCAAAGAAAGGCAATTTTCTGATCGGGATTGATACGATCACCGGTTGGTTTTTGCCTCAAGCGATCCCCGTTCAGATCCGTCTTTACATCCTGCTGACTTGCGTTGTCTTGCTGTTAATTGCAATCTATTTTTGGGCCAGAAGGATTCATAGTGAAGAGTCGCCTATTGTGGCAAACTATTCGTTTAGGTTCGTATTGGTCAGCTTGCTTTTTTGCCTGATATACAGTTTGTTTTTGCTGATATCTCGATCTTTTTTCGATGCCTCCACTCGCTGGAATTCACGTATTCTCTCCCCACTGTATCTGGTGGGTATCCTGGTAGTGATTGTCACCGCCTGGCAAGCTGGACGTGTGGATCAATTTCGGTGGCGGAGAATACTGGCTAGTGCCGTGGTTGTGTTGCTCTGC
>Ga0031656_10000860_pt1 | contig 11114 bp, 9 predicted proteins | sample FrelakmetDIP11DI_FD_55080 | JGI IMG/M metagenome (GOLD analysis project Ga0031656, IMG submission 55080) | Freshwater lake sediment microbial communities from the University of Notre Dame, USA, for methane emissions studies - DIP11 DI | ecosystem: Environmental > Aquatic > Freshwater > Lake >... | reverse complement strand
TCGAGCCCGCGCGCCTTCATCCGATCGGGCCCCACTTCCGCCCACAGCCCCGAACGCCTCGCCCCGTGCGAGAACACCGCGTCGGGCGACACCATGTTCACCCGGACGTCGAGATCGGCCATCTCGAGGCTCGCGATCCTCGCCAGCTGGTGCGCCGCGGCCTTGGTGGCGCTGTAGGCGCCGAACCTGGCTCCGGGCGCGAACACGTTCTTGGTCGACACGAGCACCACGTCGCCGCCAGTCTGCTGGCGGGCGAAATGGCGGCCGCATTCGGCCAGCACGAACAGCGTCCCCTCGATGTTGACGCGCTCCAGCCTGCGGAACGCCTCGACGTCCATCACCGTCAGCGCAGCCACGTGCGCGATGCCGGCGTTGACAATCGCGAGGTCGACGCCGCCCCACGTGCGGGCGGCGAAGCGGAAGGCGTCCGACACCGACGCGCCGTCTGTCACGTCCATCGGGACGCCGACGGCACGGCCGGGGAACGCCGCGTCGAGCTCGGCGGCAAGCGACTCCAGCGCCGCGCCCGGAAGGTCGGTGACAACAACGTGACAGCCCGCCTCGAGAAGGCCCGCGGCCACGCCGGTCCCGATGGCGCCCGCCGCGCCCGTGACGAGCGCAACCCGGTCGGCCAGCGCGCCGGCCGGCGCTGCGAGCTTCGCGTGCTGCACGCCGCGGTACTCCATCAGGAAGAGCTCATGCTCGCTCAGGCCCTCGTACGAGCCCATCGAGGCGATGCGGCCCTTCACGTCGAGCGTCTGCGCCGTGATGTCGCGNGCAATCGCGGCCTCGCGGGCGTTCCTCCCGGCGCAGATCGCACCGAGNCCCGGGATGAGCACCACGCGCGGCGACGGATCGAANGNCTCGAGGCCGTCCTGCATGGCCGCCCGGTGCCGTTCCACGTAAGCCCCGTATGACTGCCGGTACGCCTCGATCGCGGCGCCGNACTGCGTACGGAGAGCGGCCTCATCGCCCCACGCCGGTGCGTCGATCCAGAGCGGCAGGCTCCGGGTCCGGATGAGATGGTCGGTCGTGAGCGCCGGCGTCANGAGCGCGTCCTTCGCGCCCTCGCGCTCGAGGAGCGCCAGCACGCCGTCGGTCACGATCGGCTGCAGCACGACCCGGTCCCACGGCCGGTCGGCNTCACCCGTCGGCCGCGCCAGCTGCCCGCGCAGGANGGGAGCCATCCCGGCCAGGCGGTCCCAGGCGGCCGACACGGCGTCGGCCGNGACCGTGATCGTGGCGCCGCGCCGCGCCCGCGCGGCGACGAAGCGTTCGGCCCGNGAGACCAGTTCCACGTGGCGCTCGTACGACTCGCGCGCCGACGAGCCCCANGTGATGAGGCCGTGCTTCATCAGCACGAGGGCGNNNGCCGAAGGCGCGGCGGCCGCGGCTTCCGAAGCCGCCTTGGCCAGCTGNAAGCCCGGCTCNACGTAGGGGAGGACNGCCGCCGATGNTCCGAGGGCCTCCTCCACGAGCGCCCGGGCGCCTTGCTGATTCGTCAGCGCCAGGATGGCATCCGCGTGGGTATGGTCGATGAATGCGGCCGGCAGAAACGCGTGCACGAGGGCCTCGATCGACGGGTTCGGGCTCTGCGTGTCGAACAAGGCGCGGCGGACCTCGTTCACCATCGCCTCATCAGACAGCCTGTCCAGCCCGCGCAGGCGCCGCAGCGCCCCGAGGTCGAGGCCGGGATGCCCCGCGGGCTCGATCGAGGCCATGTCGAAGCCCGACGCCTTCACGAAGATGGCGGCCACCTCGTCGCCCGTGACGGTCCGCCACGGCGCCTTCACCGACGCGTTGCCGCCGCCGTGCAGCACCAGCGCCGGTTCGCATCCCAGCAGGCGGCTCGAGTACGTGCGCAGCGCGACGGCCTCTCCCCATGCCGGGCCGTACGTGTCGACGGCTCGCGCGGCGTCCTGCTCGCTCCAGCGGTTCAACATGCTCACCCTCTCAACGCGCGCGCCATCTCGCCGGCGTTCGCCTTCAGGTCGCCGTCGAACACCGCGCTGCCGGTGACCACGATGTCCACGCCGCGGCCGGCGAGCTGGCCGACGTTACGGCGCGTGATGCCCCCGTCGACCGCGATCAGGATCTCGCGGCCCGACGAGAGGATCTTCTGCCGGACCGCCTCGATTCGGCCGAGCGTGGCCGGGATGAACGCCTGCCCGCCCCATCCAGGATTGATGGCAACCAGCATCACCATCTCGATCTCGTCCAGGAACGGATCGAGCACGTCCACCGAAGCCCCCGGGTTCAGCGCGACGCCGCGGGCGACGGTCCGCTCCGCGCGGTCGCGGTGCGCGGTCGCGCCCAGCACCTGCAGGACGCGGTGCGGATGCACGCACGCATCCGGGTGAATCGTGATGATGTCCGCGCCGGCGGCCACGTAGTCGCCCAGCGACGCGAGCGGCTCGCGCACCATGAGGTGCACGTCCTTCATCATCGCCGTCTTCACGGCCTTGATGAACGGCGGGCCGACGGTCAGCATCGGCACGTAGTTGCCGTCCATGACGTCGAAATGGGCCAGCCTGGCGCCGGCGCCCTCGAGCCGCTCGATGTCGGCGCCGAGGGCCAGCAGGTTGGCGGACATGAGGCCCACGCTGAGCGCGGGCCCCATGCCCCGGACGTCGCTGACGAGAGGGTGTGCCATGGCGCGCCGCTACTTCTTCGCCGCCGCCAGTTCCTGTTCGCGCTTCATCGTCTTGTAGAAGTCGAAGGCCTGCGCAGGCGGCATGAGCTCGTGCACCACCCTGCCCACCGCCTGGATCATCGCGGCCGGCGCCTCGGACTGGAAGATGTTGCGGCCCATGTCCACGCCGGCGGCGCCCTGGCCGACCGCGTGGTAGGCCATCGTGAGCGCCTCGAGCTCGGGCAGCTTCTTGCCGCCGGCCATCACGATCGGTACGGGGCAGCCCGCCGTGACGCGGTCGAAGCCCTCGGCGCAGTAGTAGGTCTTGACGACCTGCGCGCCCAGCTCGGCGCAGATGCGCGTGGCCAAACCGAGGTAGCGCGCGTCGCGGGTCAGCTCTTTGCCCACGGCGGTCACGCCCATGGTCGGCACGCCGTAGCGGAGCCCCTGGTCGACCAGCGTGGTCATGTTCTTGATCGACTGCGTCTCGAACTCTCCGCCGATGTACACCTGGACCGCCATCGCCGAGACGTTCATGCGCACCGCGTCGTCGATGTCGACGGCGATGAGCTCGTTCGACAGCTCTTTGAGCGTGCTCGGCCCGCCGCTCGACCGCATCACGACCCCGTTCGAGAACGTCGACGGAATGCTCGACCGCAGGATGCCGCGTGTGCACATCAGGGCGTCGGCGTACTGCAGCAGCGGCACGATGGTGAGATCGATGCGCTCCAGCCCCGTTGTCGGGCCCAGGAAGTAGCCGTGATCGATCGCGAGCATCACCGTGCGCCCGGTCGACGGCCGGAAGACCTTCGAGAGCCGGTTGCGCATGCCCCAGTCGAGCTGGTGCGCGCCCTTCAGATGGAAGCCCTCGTGGGAGGCCGGGACCTCGGTGAAGTAGTTCTTCGTTTCTTTGACGCCTTCGATATCAGCCATTGGTCACTCCTGTCATTCGCCGATCGCGGCCCTGACCGCATCGACGATGTGGGCCGCCCAGGCGTTGATCTCGGCCTGGCGCTCCCCTTCGATCATCACGCGCAGGAGCGGCTCGGTACCCGAGTACCGCACGAGCAGCCGGCCCCGCCCCCCGAGTCTCGCCTCGACGTCCGCGATGGCCTGCGCCGCCTCGGGAATCGTCATCCAGTCGCGCCGCTCGCGCACCCGCACGTTCAGCAGCACCTGCGGGAACGTCTTCAGGTCGCCGGCGAGATCCGCGAGTGTCCGGCCCGTTTCGGCCATGACTCTCAGCACGTTGAGCGCCGTGACGATGCCGTCGCCCGTGTAGAGGAAGTCGGGAAAGATGACGTGGCCCGACTGTTCGCCGCCGAGCGACAGGTTGTCGCGCAGCAGCTCCTCCATGACGTACTTGTCGCCGACCGGGCAGCGCACCAGCCCGATGCCGAGATCCCGGAGGGCGAGTTCGAGGCCGATGTTGCTCATCACCGTGGCGACCACGGCGTTTCCGCGAAGCCTGCCGGCGGCCTGCATCCGCTTGGCGCACAGCAGCATGACCGCGTCGCCGTCCACCAGCCGCCCGCCGGCGTCGACGAGAATCGCGCGGTCGCCGTCCCCGTCGAAGGCCACGCCCACGTCGCAGCCCTCGTCAACCACCAGCTGCGCCAGGCGCCCCGGATGGGTCGACCCGCATTCGAGATTGATGTTCCGGCCGTCGGGCTCGCACCCGATCGCCGTCACCGCGAACCCCAGGCCCCGGAGCAGCTCCGGCGCCACCTTGTACGTGGCCCCGTTGGCGCAGTCGATCGCGATTCGGCGGGCATGGCCGGGGAACTGCCCGTCAAGCGCCCGCCGCGCGTGGGCGAGATAGGCGCCGTCTTCGTCGATGAACGGCACGGCCGGTGCGGGCCCGCCGGGCTCCTGCCACGAGGTGTCCGCCATGATGGCTTCGACCTCGGCTTCGAGCGCCTCGGTGAACTTCTCGCCGCCCCCGGAGAACACCTTGATGCCGTTGTCATGAAACGGGTTGTGGGACGCCGAAATCACCAGGCCCGCGGCGAACCCCTCGTGGCGCGTCAGGTGCGCGACGGCCGGCGTCGGGATGACGCCCGCGCTGACGACGGTGGCGCCGGCCGCCACCGCCCCGACCGCGAGATCGCGTTCGATGTGCTCCCCGGACTCGCGGGTGTCGCGCCCCACCAGCAGTCGAATCCCGCCCCCGTTCGGCGGCAGCGCCCTCACCAGCGCCATGCCGAGCCGGCGTACGGTTCGCGTGTCCAGCGGCGGCGCGCCGGCCCGGCCGCGGACGCCATCTGTCCCGAACAGTCTTGTGCTCATCGGATGGTGATCTGTACCTGCGGGGGAACGACGCGGACCACCCCGAACAGCTGCGACGGGGCGACGCGCACCGGAAGGGTATAGCGGCCGGCGCCGAGGCCCGTCAAGTCGACGGACGCCTCGATGGCGCCCACACTCAGCTGCGTCAGTGTCTCGTCGTCGCCGCGCACGGTGACGGAGACGTTCGGGGGAGCCGACCGCGCCTGCTGGCCGGCCCGGAGTTCCTGCATCCGCACGGGGACCGCGCTGATCGTGCGCTCGGTCGGGACCGGCTGGATGTCGATGGTCACCACGGCGTTCTGTGGAACGCGAAGCCGGACCGCGCTGTTGACGATCCCGATCGCGACCGTCTCGCGGACCCGCACGGCCGATGCCTTCAGCGTGATCGGCTCCGTCGTGGCCTGCTGGAGGTCGCGGACGGCGCTTTCCGGCCCCTCGACCTCCACCTCAGCCGGCTCGACCGTCACTCGCCCGCATTCATAACCCGGCGCGGGCTCACCCTCAACCGGCGCGACGACGGGCACCCTCTTGATGACGAGCCGCTCGAAGACCAGGGGGACCGTTGCCGGTCCCACGTAGCTCACCTCGACGCCGAACGGCGCGCGGACGTTGCCGGGGGCGAGGTGAAACAGGTTGCGATCCAGTTTGGCGGTGGCGACATCCAGGACCGCCATCACGTCGCCAGGCGCGAGCCGGCCGAGGGCCGTCGACGTGCCGCGCACGCGCACGTCGATCAGGCTGGGGGCCTCGCCGACCGGCTCGAGGTCTTCCGGCCGGTTCTGCAACTCGAGCGGCACGCGCAGGCTGCGTTCGACGATCTTCTCGCCTCCCACGGCGGCCCAGAGCAGCGTCGCGATGCCGACGGCAACGGCCTTGAGCCCGAGATTGCGAAAGGGGTTGTAGGCCATCAGTCCATCGATCCTGCGTTGCCGCGCTCCGACACAACCTTCCTGAGCGGCACAAGCGTACGCAGCCTCGCCCGGAGGTGGTCGGCGTCGAGGCCGACCTCGACGTGTCCGTCGAGCGCGAGCGAAATGCGGCCGGTCTCCTCGGAGACGACGATCGCGGCCGCGTCGACGTCCTCGGTGAGTCCGATGGCGGCCCGGTGCCGCGTGCCGAAGTCCTTGCTGATCGCCGGGTTGACCGACAGCGGGAGGAAGCACGCGGCCGCGGCCACCCGGTCGCCCTGCACGATCACGGCGCCGTCGTGGAGCGGCGATTTCGGCTGGAACACGCTCAGCAGCAGGTCCGACGTCAGCGTCGCGTCCAGCGACACGCCGCCCTCGATGTAGTTGCGAAGGCCGATGTCGCGCTCGAGGGCGATGATGGCGCCGGTCCGCGCGCTGGCCAGCATCGTCGCGGCCGCCACGATTTCCTCGACGATCTCGTCGTTCGACTCGGTCCGCGTGAGGTACCGGAAGAAGCGGGCCCGTCCGAGATGGGCGAGCGTCCGGCGGATTTCCGACTGGAAGACGACGATGGCCGCAAAGACGACGTAGCCGGCGATGTTGCGGATGAGCCAGTTGACCGTGTCGAGGTGCCACCACTGGGACAGGTAGAACACGCCGGCGATCAGCCCCACGCCGATGCCCATCTGGACCGCACGGGTGCCGCGCATGAGCTTGATGAGCTCATAGATCGCAATGGCGGCGATGAGGATGTCGACGACATCCCTCCATCCCACCTGGGCCCGCTGGAGCATCAGAATGAGTGAGTCCACCACGCCTGCCTGGACCTGTCCGATTTGCCTGCCGCGCCGCTACGCGCGCGCCGCCGCGCGCAGCGCGTCGGCGACCCGCACCACCTGAACCATCGCGGCGACGTTGTGCACGCGCACGATGTGCGCCCCGCCCAGCACCGAGGCGGTCACGGCCGCCGCGGTGCCCCAGTCGCGCTCGGCCGGCGGCAGGGGCGCCTGCCCGTCCACCAGGAACGACTTCCTCGACGGGCCGACCAGCAGCGGCTGGCCCAACTGCGCGAGGACCGCGAGGTTCACGAGCACCGCGCGGCTCTGGTCCGCCCGCTTGGCAAAGCCGATCCCGGGGTCGAGGACGACCTGCGCGCGCGGCACACCCGCCGCCTCTGCGCGTTCGAGGGCCTGCTGCAACTCCGCCGACACTTCCGCCAGGACGTCGAAGTAACCCGCCTCGCGGTACATGTCCCGCGATCGCCCGCGGGTATGCATCAGCACAACGCCCGCACCGCTGCGGGCGACGACGTCACCGAGCTTCGGATCATACCCTAAACCGCTGATGTCGTTCACGATAGAGGCGCCTGCGGCGACGGCGGCCCCGGCAACGGCGGCCTTGTAGGTGTCGATGGAGACCGGAACGCGCAGCCGGCCCTGGAGCCGCTCGATCACGGGGATGACCCGGGCCAGTTCATCCGCTCCGGACACGGGGTCGGCGCCGGGCCGGGTGGACTCGCCGCCGATATCGATGATGTCGGCCCCGTCGGCTTCCATGCGCAGCGCCAGGTCCGCCGCACGATCCGGGTCCGTCACGCCGCCCGCGAAGGAGTCGGGGGTGACGTTCAGGATGCCCATCACGAGCGTGCGCGAACCCAGCTCAAGGCGGTGTCCGTGCGCGAGGGGGACGGTGAAGTGCGGGCGGGCGGCGAACATGGGGACACCTTCCATTTCGGCAGTTGTATCACGCCGAAATGGAACGTGTCCCCGTCTTTCAACTAATGCTGCTGCGGGAGCGGGTCGGGCAGCGGCGGCGACACGACGCCGGCCGGCCGCTCGCCGTCAGACGCGGCGGGAGACGGGGCCGCCTCAGTCACGACCGCGGTGGCCCCGGCCTTGGGCGGCGCGGCTTCGAGCGCGTCTCCCTGGACGATCGCCTTCACCTGCGTCCCGTCGAGCACTTCGCGGGTGAGCAGCTCGTCGGCAATCTTCAGCAGCGCGTCCTTGTGCCGGGTCAGCTGGTCCTGCGAACGCGTGTAGTTCTCCTGGACGATGCGCCGGACTTCGCCGTCGATCTTGACCGCCGTGTCCTCGCTGTAGTCCTGATGCTGCGCGATTTCGCGGCCGAGGAAGATCTGCTCCTCCTTCTTGCCGAAGGTGAGGGGGCCCATCTCTTCGCTCATGCCCCACTCGCAGACCATCCGGCGGGCGAGTTCCGTGGCGCGTTCGAGGTCGTTGCCGGCGCCGGTCGTGATGCCTCCGAGGCACACTTCCTCGGCGATCCGCCGCCGAGGAGAATCGCGATCTGGTCCGCCAGGTACTCGCGCGAGTAGTTGTGCTTCTCGTCGACGGGCAGCTGCTGCGTCAATCCCATCGCCATGCCGCGCGGGATGATNGTCACCTTGTGCACGGGATCGGCGTTCGGCAGCACCACGGTNAGNAGNGCGTGGCCGGCCTCGTGGATCGCGGTNACGCGCTTCTCGGCCTCGCTGATCACCAGCGAGCGCCGCTCGGAGCCCATCAGGACCTTGTCCTTCGCGAACTCGAANTCGGCCATCCGCACGGACTTCTGGTTGTAGCGCGCGGCGTTCAGCGCCGCCTCGTTCACCAGGTTGGCCAGGTCCGCGCCGGAGAAGCCCGCCGTGCCCCGGGCCAGCACGCTCGCATCCACATCGTCGGCGAGCGGGATCTTGCGCGTGTGCACGACGAGGATGCCCTCGCGCCCGCGGACATCGGGCCGGTTCACGACGACGCGGCGGTCGAAGCGCCCGGGGCGCAGCAGCGCCGGGTCGAGCACGTCGGGCCGGTTCGTCGCGGCCATCAGGATGACGCCGTCATTCGACTCGAAGCCGTCCATCTCGACGAGGAGCTGGTTCAGCGTCTGCTCGCGTTCGTCGTGGCCCCCGCCGAGGCCCGCACCGCGGTGCCGCCCGACGGCGTCGATCTCGTCGATGAAGATGATGCAGGGCGCGTTCTTCTTGCCCTGCTCGAACAGGTCGCGCACGCGCGACGCGCCCACGCCGACGAACATCTCGACGAAGTCGGAGCCGCTGATCGAGAAGAACGGGACGTTCGCCTCGCCGGCCACCGCGCGCGCCAGCAGCGTCTTGCCGGTGCCCGGGGAGCCCATCAGCAGCACGCCCTTCGGGATGTGGCCGCCGAGCTTCTGGAACCGCTGGGGCTCCTTCAGGAACTCGATGATCTCCTGCAGTTCTTCCTTGGCTTCGTCGACGCCGGCCACGTCCTTGAAGGTGACCTTCTTCTGGGTGCCCGACGACAGCTTCGCCTTGCTCTTGCCGAACGAGAGGGCCTTGTTGCCTCCGCTCTGCATCTGGCGCATGAAGAAGACCCAGAACCCGATCATCAGCAGCGCCGGCGCCCACGAGTAGAGGATCGACGCCCACGGGCTGACCGCGGCGTCTTTCGCGCTGATGACGACGCTGCGCTCGACCAGTTTGTTGGCCAGGCCGTCGTACTGGGCCGGCGCGTAGGTCCGGAACGTCTCGTTCGCCTTGGTGGTGCCCGTGACTTCGTTTCCGGCAATGGTGACTTCGGCCACCTGGCCCGAGTCGACCCACGACATGAACTCGCTGAAGCTGACCGCCCGATCGCGCGGCGCAAACGCGGTCTGGAAGTTCCAGACGACAACCGCGACAATGGCCAGGACCAGCCAGAACAACAGGCTCCTGAGGGTGGAATTCACGCCTCGTCTCCCTCTTCTCCGTTCCGAATGAGCTTCAAGACTACCACGCTCCGCGTGCGAGCGGTCACGCAGGCGTCCTCCGCGACGACGTGCCCCCCGATCCAGAGGATCCGGTCGTCGGCATCGACCACAAGCGGCACCCGATCCCGCTCGCCCCGAGGCACTTTTCTGTCCACCAGCACGTCCTGGAGCTTCTTCCGCCCCATCAGGCCGAGCGGCCGGATTGAGTCTCCCGGACGCCTGGATCGAACAGCCAGGCCTCCTGCCGCCGCTGCGGCGTCGATCACGGCCGAGTCGCGATCAACGCCAAGTGCTTGAGCGGCAACCGATTGGCTGGCGTTCCGCTTGCGTGTTCTCGCCTCGATCCGGCATCCGCACTCGGGAACGGTCACCCGGCCCGGGACGGGAAGCTGGTGGCGGAACGCCTCGGCCGCGGGGCGGAAACGAGGCCCCCTCTTATATAAGACAACTCCGGCGCCAATTCGTTCCACGCGGACCCCGGGAAGGTCGGCGGCACTGCGGTCTCCCACCGGCCTGGCGAGGGCCAGAACCTGCTCGACGTGGTCGAAACCGTGGAAATGGGCGTCTTCCGTCCTCGCGAGGGCCTGGCGGACGACGCGCCGGGCGAGGGCCACGGGCAGCTCGGCAAGCGCCCCAGCAGCCAGGCGGACCCCCCGCTCGGGAAGCGCGGTTTCGAGCCGGGCGGCGGCCTCGTTCGCCAGCCGATCCAGGAGGATGGCTTCGTCCCTGAGGACGGTGGCCTCTCTTGCGAGCACCTCGACGACGTCGGCGTTGAGGTGCTCGGCCAGCAGCGGCACGAGGCGATGCCGAACCCAGTTCCGCGGGATGCGAACGTCCCGGTTGCTCGAGTCGGTGCGGAAGGCCTGGTCGACGCCGGCCAGGAACGCCAGCAGGTCGTCCCTCCGGATGTCCAGAAGCGGCCTGACGATGGGTCCCCGGCGTGGCCGGATGCCGGCGAGGCCGGTCGCGCCGGCGCCCCGCAGCACGCGAAGCAGGAACGTCTCGGCCTGGTCGTCGCGTGTGTGCCCCGTGGCGATGCGGTCGATCTGCAGCCGGCGGGCGGCGTCGGCGAAAAAGTCGTAGCGGGCCCGGCGGGCCGCAACCTCGATCGACACGCGCTCGTCACGCGCCAGTTGGGCCACGTCGCGGCGGGCCACCTCGATGGCGACCCCGAGGCCGGCCGCCAGCTGCCGGCAGAATGCCTCGTCCGCGTCGCTCTCGTCGCCGCGCAGGCCGTGGTTCAGGTGCGCGATGCCGGCCAGCGTAAACCGGCAGTCGCCGCTCAGCAGGTGCAGCAGGCGCAGCAGGGCGACCGAGTCGGACCCGCCCGACACGGCGGCGACCACCCGCGAGCCGGGTGGAATCAGCGCATCGCGCTCGATCGCGAGCCTTACGCGGTCCTGGAGTGACGCCATGGATACAGACAACGTGCCGGAGAGAAGAAGAGGGGTCGGGCGCGTCAACGCACGACCCCTCCGGAACGTGGTGCCGGTGCAGGGACTTGAACCCCGGACAACGCGGATATGAGCCGCGTGCTCTAACCAGCTGAGCTACACCGGCGT
>Ga0031656_10000859_pt1 | contig 11118 bp, 8 predicted proteins | sample FrelakmetDIP11DI_FD_55080 | JGI IMG/M metagenome (GOLD analysis project Ga0031656, IMG submission 55080) | Freshwater lake sediment microbial communities from the University of Notre Dame, USA, for methane emissions studies - DIP11 DI | ecosystem: Environmental > Aquatic > Freshwater > Lake >... | reverse complement strand
TCATCGATCAAATCTGCCATGTCTACCCATGCCCCACTGGCAGCCAAAGTAGATAATCGGCTGGCGATATCATCCCATCCATGCAGCTCCATGACCGGCCTATAGGAGGGTGTGGAGGCATAAAAAGCAATCTGGGCACGTACAAATGTTTTTTCCTCCGGTGAAGTGACCACAAAGGCGGATGTAGCAATCTTAATCTGTGCCCGGGAACGGCTGGCTTTATCGGCACCTTGTTGGATGGCAGGCAGGATAACTTCACGCAGGTAGCGAGGGGTGTGGAAGGGGTGGGCATGGAAACCCTGGGCTACCTCCCCGGCTAACCTGGCCAGCCCAGTGTTCACCCCAGCAATATAGATGGGAATATCAGGATATTTGATCGGTCCCGGGTTGAAGAAAGGGGACATTAAATTGAGTTTATAATGCTCGCCACGGAAGTTGAGAGGCTGGTTTGTCTGCCAGGTATTCCAAAAAGCGCGTACCGCTTCGACTTGCTCGCGCAGCTTGCCCACCACTGATTCTGGCCAGGGCATGCCAAAACGCCGCACGATATGGGCTTTCACCTGGGTACCCAACCCAAGGATAAATCTCCCACCCGAGGTTTGAGCCAAATCCCAGGCAGTGTAGGCCAAGTTAGCCGGGCTGCGGGCAAAGGCAATCGCAACAGCCGTCCCAAATTTCAGTGTACTGGTATGTTCTGAAATGAGTGCCCCTGGTAGAAACGGGTCATGCATGGTTTCGGTGGACCATAATGTATTGAAACCTATGCTCTCTGCGGCACGGGCGATGGAAGGGATGGCGGATAAATCCGTGGGTGGAAGAGTGGCGTCGATCAGCATTTTAACTTATCAAATAAGCAATCAACCATTGTGTGGTTGCCACGAGTGCATCGAGGTGGGTGCGCTCATAATTATGGGAAGCATCCACACCCGGTCCAATCAATGCCACAGCGACGTCACCACCTGCTCGCCAATAGGCTTCACCATCCGAGCCATAGTAGGGATAAATATCCACTTTATTCGGGATGCCATGCTCGTCTGCCAACTGGCGCAGTTTTTGGCTCAAGCCGTGATGGTAGGGACCACCAGAGTCCTTTACACACAGGGTGGTGTGGAATTCGTCGGAGGTTTGCCCATCGCCAACCGCTGCCATATCCACGCTGATCAGCTCGGTGACCTCAGCGGGTATCCCTGCAGCGGCACCATGACCTACCTCTTCGTAATTGCTGATGTGCAGGTAGGTCCTTTGGGTTGGTTTCAAATCAGCATCATGCAGGGTCTTGACGGCTGAAACAAGGCAAGCCACACCGGCTTTATCATCCAGGTGGCGCGAGCGCACAAACCCATGGGTGAGCTCCACCCGAGGATCAAAAGCGATAAAATCACCCACCCGGATACCAAGGGCTTCAGTTTCTTCCTGGGAGGTGGTATGGGCATCCAGGCGTAGCTCCATATTTCCATCCTCACGTCTGGTTTCATTTACCTTGGCACCGTGAACATGACTGGAAGCCATTTCAAACAGGATCGAGCCACGCACAGGCTCAGCGCGGCTGGAAAAAACCATACAGCCTTCTCCCTCGACCGTATTCCAGGCATAGTTACCAATCTTGGTCATCCGCAAGCGACCATTGGGTTGAATTTCCTTAACCATTGCGCCGAGGGTATCAGCATGGGCGGTAAGCGCACGCGGCGCTGTGGACTTGACGCCATGCCAGGTGGCTACCAAAGCACCCTTGCGCGTACGCTTGAGCTCCAGCTCGGGGAAAGTTGCAAAAGCCTGCTCGGTGAAAGCGATAGCAGGTTCGGTAAAACCAGTCGGGCTGGGGGTGTTTAGCAAACTGGTGAGAAAACTTAACAAGTAGTTGGGGTCAATTGTTGGAAGCGCCATGATATTACTCCATGATATGAATTGTCATCCAAAGCAAGGCAGATTCACCCCCGATAACCAAACCAGGATGAAGAGTTGAACCCTTGATTACACTTTTTCTGTCAATGCCTCGAATAACTGGATAGCATTGCGCCACTCTTCAGGAATGGGTAATGTACGTTGGGTATGATAATCATATACCACCAGCACACTCGAGCCTGTGGCATATACACTTTCATCCCTTGCATCCTCAATGCAATATTCCGAGGTCATGCTCTTATTGCCTAACTTGGAGATGCGCACACCAACCCGAATAGGGTCTCCAAATTGGATCGCCTTTCGAAACGTAATCTGAACATCTGCCAGGATAATACCCATATTCTGGAAGGAGCCACCGTCCCAGAGTTTCAACTGTTTGAGGTAAAAAACACGTCCCTGCTCCATGTAGGTCAGGAATTTGGCATTGTTGACATGTCCCTGGGGATCTAGATCACCATAGCGTACTTCAATGAGATGAAAAAAATGGAAGTCTGTCATCCAACGGATTATACCCTCATCGGAAGCTGGCGTCCTATGATTTAATAGATATGTTTGTAACAGGATGAACTGTTAAGCTCCAGTTGGAAAAAAAGTTAACATTTTTTGGAAGAAGTTATAATAAGCCTGATGAGACGCCTAAACCCATTAAGTAAGCTCAAGGCAATCCACGGTATTGAATACCTGCTTGCCATTTTTGTAACTGGCTTGTTCACGCTAATCTTCATCCCCTTCCGCCCGGAAGGAGAGCAAGATTACACCATTCTCTCACTGTTCTATCTGCTTCCGGTGGTGTTGAGTTCAGTGGTATGGGGACTTCGCCCTGGCATAGTAGCTGCGGTGGCATCATTCCTGGCTTTGAATTACTTCTTTATACCACCCTATTACACGTTACTTGTTCATCACACGCAAGATCTGCTGGTATTGATCGTGTTTTTAGGAGTCTCAATAACAATCGGGCAATTGGTGGGGCGGGTGAGTAAAAGCCTGGCAGAAACGACGGCCCGTGAGCATGAGGCCATCCATCTTTACGAATTAACCATGCATCTGGCAGGTTTACAGGATGAAAAAGCTATTGTATCTACCCTGGCGGAACAAACACTGATAACTTTTCATGCTACACAAGTAGAGGTCCTGGTGGAAACCCAGGGAAATACACCTGCACAGATTGTCAGGTTGGAGGATCGCTTGCAGCCGGACCAGCTGTTAGGAGCGCCTCCTGTTTTCATCACACCTTTACAATCTACGAGAGGCTTTCTGGGTGAGATAAAAATATGGCGGGAGCCACCTCCACTTGCACGGGCAGAAGAACGCATGCTGAACACTTTCGCCAACCAGGGAGTATCAGCATTGGAGCGAGTACGCCTGTCTCAGGCTGCCTCGCGGGCACGCCTGTTAGAGGAAAGCGACCGTTTTAAGTCGTCTCTGTTATCATCCGTATCCCATGAGCTGAGAACACCTCTGGCGACGATCAAAGCTTCTATCACCAGCCTACGTAGCGAGACAGTGGAATGGGACACAGAAGCAAGAGCAGACCTGCTGTCGGTTGTTGAAGAGGAGACCGATCATTTAAACCAGTTAGTAGGAAATTTGCTAAGTATGTCGCGCATAGAAGCAGGCGCATTGAAACCGCAACGGAGTTGGAACTCACTGGCTGATGTTGTATCAAGCGCGGTTGAGCGGATGCACCAACAAACCGAAAAACACAATCTGACATTGGATGTCTCAGCTGATCTTCCACTTGTACCCATTGATTATTTCCAAATCGAGCAAGTATTTATTAATCTGATCAGTAACAGCACCAAATACTCATCCGAAGGAACTACAATTGGAATTACTGCCCATCCAGTGAAAGACGATCTGCTTTATATAATAGTACGGAATCAGGGTCCACATGTTCCTACTGCGCATTTGGAACGAATCTTTGACAAGTTCTATCGTGTTACCGCGGCAGATCGTGTTACTGGCTCTGGGCTTGGCTTGAGTATTTGCAAGGGGATTATCGAGGCGCATGGGGGGCGAATCTGGGCTGAGAACCTGACCCAAGGTTTTGCATTTAATTTTACCCTGCCTCTAAGGGTACAAGGTTTTTCACTTGAAACCGGGAAAGAGAAGGTTGACGAATGAGCACCCAGCCCCACATTCTCGTGATTGACGACGAGGTACAGATATTGCGTGCTCTACGCACTATCCTGACTGCCAACCAATTCAAAGTCACTGTAGCCAGCTTAGGTGAAGAAGGCCTGGCATTGGCAGCCGCTCAATCTCCTGATCTGATTATCCTTGATCTCAGCTTGCCGGATATGGATGGCGTGGAGGTATGCGAGCGCTTGCGTGAATGGACCCAGGTGCCCATCATTATCCTTTCAGTGCGCGAGAGTGAACGCGATAAAGTCATTGCTTTGGATAAGGGGGCGGATGACTACCTGACCAAGCCCTTTGGTATCGAGGAGCTCTTGGCGCGCATCCGGGTGGCTCTACGCCATTCAGCGCAGAACCTGGGCACCCAGAAAAGCCAAATCATCAATGCCGGTTTCATCGTGATAGACCTTGCGTTGCATATTGTCACACGGTCAGGGGAAGAGGTCAAGCTGACTGCCACTGAATTCAAGCTGTTGGCTTATCTGGCTGCTAATGCCAGCCGAGTTCTGACAAACCGGTCCATCCTTTCTCACGTTTGGGACCCTGAGGATATTGACCGGGTCGAGTACCTGCGGGTCTATATCCGCCAGCTACGAAAAAAACTGGAAGATGATCCCGACCATCCACAAATCATTCGCAATGAGCCGGGAATCGGGTATCGGTTTATGGTGGATGAGTGAACCAGCCGTAGTTAATAGATATACGTCATATATGAAGTAGAGTACAATTATCAAGTTTAGGAGAAGGTATGGCAGCAAAATCTCGTCCCAAAAAATTATTGGGCATATATCCTGGACTGGCAGATAGTGCGGTCAGCCAGTTAAGGCAGGAATACCTTGGCTACCANGAATTATTCCAAATTCAACCCCCATTGGTACAGCGCTTCCTGGAAACNCAAGCATCCTCTGTGGCAGAAGCAATTATTCAGGGCTTACCGCAGGTCAGGTTCACCCTACCTGATCGGGTGGTAGTATCAATACAGGATGATGAAGCCAAACCTGCGAGTGTTCCCAGCGAATCGCGCGAGCAAATAACAGGTGGTTTGATGGATCGCTTGATGCGCACCGACTTGCGGACTGCACTACGACTACGCTTTGGAGAATTGGAACAATCATCGAATCGCGCAGTCTCCGTGAGCGCCAGCCTCCTGCAACATGCTGTGGTTAACCACATGGTGCACAACATGCTTCCATCAGGGAGAACAGTGCAATATACTGCAGCGGAAGGGGAAGAAATTCCCAGCATTCCGTTGAAGAGTGATCTGGAGCCGGAGTCAGCGATCACCGCCACAACCGATGCAATCGCCTCGGAGGAAGGGGGAGAAGCGGGCAGGGGAGAATTGTTAGTGCCTTATGTGGAAGCNGCGCGCCATTTCTACCTGCCNCAATGGGTAGCGTTTGATGATGTNGGGCATTTGGTGGTGGGAGGTGTGAATGAGGCTGAAGCAAACATCGCATCAATGCAGCGGTATTTATCGGTGCTGCATTCTGCGGTGGGTATGGCACCTTACATGGTGGCAGACGAGGAATACCAGCTCAAACGGTATGGCATCCTGGGGCAGCTGGTAAACCAGGGGCGTGCCCTGGCGCGTTACCAGGTGAAGGAAATCATACAAACAATCCAACGACGGGCAGCATCGCACGACTTAAACCGGGGACTAAGCCTGAGCTTACCGTTTTTTAACGATCAAACCCTGGCGATGGAAAANTATGGCTTCGAAGTNATCCCTTCCGGGCGGATCATGTTTGTGCCAGCATTTGTGGTTCGGGCAGCGCGGGAGCAGGAAGCAAAGATTGCACAAGATACGCGCCTGAGCCAATCAACCCGGAAACACCTTTTAGCCGAATTAGCTGCCCTGGAAAAGGCATTCATAAAATAATCATAGTTCCTGTATGCAAACTGACTGAAAGACAATAGTTCATGCTTTTCTCAATTGCAATTTTAGCAATCGTGGTTTTCCTTTCATATCGAATCGCCCCTCGTGAGCACGCAGAGGATGCCCATGTTCACGGAGCAGGGCAGGTAGGCCTTCTGGCAGCGGTAGCACTCTTTGGTGTAGATTACTTCACATCTTTTTTTTATGCCACGGGCGAGATGATGTCTGCCTTGCATCCTTATGGCCTGGAGAAGTACGCATATATACCCGTAGCTGTCATTGCGCTGGCAAATTTTGTCTTCGGGGCATTATATATGTACTCCCTAGGTGTGTTTAACGAAGGCGGTGGCTCATTTACAGCATCCATGCGCTACCTGGGGCCTTCGCTGAGCCTGATCGTAGCAGTGGTACTCATCCAGGATTATATCTTCACCATCGTAGTATCTACGCTTTCCGGCGTGGATCAATTGCTTTCGCTGCGTGATGCTACAGGGATTCCCTGGTTCTGGCATTTCCTTATCGGTGCCTTGCTGGCGAGTATCACCTGGTGGCTGACCATTCGCGGAAGAGGGGAATCAGCGCGGGTAGTTTTCACACTCTTAGGTGTTTTTATCCTTCTTACAGTGATGATGACAGTTGGTCTAATCATTGCCAATCCTCTGGAATCGGCTTCTCCAACGGTTGATCCTGTTGAAACGGTGACCATAAGTCAAGCGCTTTATCATATGTTGACTGCCTCGATGAAAGGATTAGTCGCGCTAAGTGGCTTGGAAGCTATGTCGAATGGCATCCAATTTGTAATTAATGAGGATGTCCGCCTGGTAAAGTGGGGCAAGAAACACATCGCTAAGCTAAACAAACTATGGAATTTCTACAGTGGAAAATCGGGTATTGGGCGGTTTGTACAAACTTCATTCTTATTTTATGGTGGTCTGACCACCCTACTCCTGACCTATTTTTCGATACGTTTTAACGTTTTCGATGGCACGAATGGCCGGAGCCTGGTAGGAAATTTATCATACATCGGATTTGGAGAGTTTCCAGGTGGGACGATATTATTCTGGGCGTATCAAATCCTGGCGGTGGTTTTATTAGCGTCTGCTTCAATGACAGCCTATCAGGATTTACAAGCCATGGCATGGCGCAATGTTGCCATAGGGGAGATACCGGAAATTGTGGTCTACCGTAATCCGAAAGGGACATTCACCCGTCCGGTCACGGCAGCTTTATTGGCGGCTATACTGATCCAATTTCTGGTACGTGGAGAGGTGAGCAAGGCAGTTCCATATTACGGGGTCGGTGTATTCTTGCCCATCATGGCAATGGGGCTGGCTATTCGGCAGCATATCTTGAAAACTACAACTGGGCGTACGCGTATTTGGGGAAGCTTTGGGGCAACAACTGCGGCGATATTTGCCGCTGTGATATTCGTTGGTCAAATCGTTGGTAAATGGACGGAAGGTGGTTGGGTGGTCTTAATTTCTCTAAGTCTGCTCATCTTGATTGCGCATGCAATCCTTATTTCTCCAGCAGGTTATCGTGATCCGCGGCAGATCGACCGCATCATTCGTGAAAAATCACGCGTCGAAGGCCAGATGGGCGACATCGTGGAGTGGCAATCCTTGCGCACTCAGGAATACCGCTACAGATTGCTCGTTAGTATTTCCCGTTTTGCTGAATTATTTGGTGTTCGAAGGCCTGCACGCTTTGAGCCCCCTGCACCGGCAGGAGATTATGATGAAGCGATTCACCCCGAACATCCTGCTACTCCCTCCCTGCGGGAGCTATATCTGAAAGATAATCCGGAGGAACTTCGCCTGGGGGGTAAACCTAAGGAATCTGCTCCAGGGGATGATGACCTTCCTAAAATATAATCAATTGCTTTACCCGGCAAAATAAAGACCTTTTTATATAAGAAGGTCTTTATTTTTTTTTAACACATTTGCCCTAAACTTTTGTCTCCATTTTATTTCGGGTCGGTAAAATCAAACTGAGGTAAATGTGAAATCAAACCCAATTGTCAGGAGAAAACTATGATAGAGCAGTCATTCTTATTAAAACTATCTACTCCAGGAATTGCTGATAGCACTACGAGTCGATTACGGCAACAATACCAGGCATATCAGCGACTGTTCCAGGCACAACCTGTGTTGTTACAGCAATATATGGGTGTTCAAGCCGCTTCATTGGCTGAGGCAGTGATAAAAGGTTTTTCGCAAGTTCACTTTACTTTGCCAGATGTTGTGGCTGTCCTGCCGATGTCAGAGGGTTCATTGGAGGATGAGAGTGTTCTGAAGAGTTACCGTGAACAAAGAGTGGGGAGAGGGTTGGGTCGATTGACTCCTCTAAATCTAACCACAGCTCTTGGACAACATCTCGAGGAATTGGAACGGTCAGAGAATCAGGGTGTGTCAATTAGTGCCATGTTGTTGCGCATTGCTTTAGCCGTTCATATGGTTTATAACATGTTGCCAGCAGGGAGATCGGTTAAATATAAGAGCGCGGAAGGTGATGACATTCCCAACCAACCTATTGATGATGATATTGCGCTCGGTTCTACAATCAATTCCACTACCGATATGCAAAATGTGATGAACCAGGTAGATAAGGTGCGTGGGGAGTTATTTGTGCCCTATGTAGAGGCGGCACGCCGTTTTTATCTTCCACAATGGGTTGCCTTTGACGATCATGGCAAATTACTACTTGGCTCGCTGAGTGAAGCAGAAGCACAAATTATCTCGATGCAAAATTATTTAACTATCCTGAATTCGGCGATAGTTATTGCTCCCTTTATGATTGCTGATGAAACCTGGCAGCAAAAACGGTATGGAATGCTCGGGCAGTTAGTCAACCAAGGCCGGGCATTAGCTTATTACCAATCCCAGGAGATCATCCAAACAATCAAAAGCCGAGTGGATCAGCATAAATTGGATCGCGGGTTAAGGCTGAGCCTGCCTTACTTTGATGACCAAACAATGCTTATAGAAAATCATACATTTATCGTTATACCAGTCGGGCGGATCATGTTCATACCTGCGTTTGCAGTGCTGGCAGCCCGTGAGCAACAAATCATGATTGCTGAAAATACCCATTTAAGCTTAACCACGCGCAAGCACTTATTGGCAGAACTACATGAATTTGAATTTGCTTTTATAAAATAGGTAATATCGAATGTTAATCTCTATTTCTCTTTTACTTGTTATCGTTTTTCTTTCATTAAAGATATCACCCCGCGAGCGAGCAGATGATGCACATGTACACGGCGCTGGGCAAGTTGGTCTCCTGGCAGCTATTGCTTTATTTGGTGTAGATTACTTCACTTCATTCTTCTATGCAACGGGCGAAATGATGAGTGCTTTACACCCCTATGGCTTGCAGCAGTATGGTTATATAGCCGTGACTATTATTGCCTTAGCAAACGCCATATTTGGTGCGCTCTATATGTATTCCCTTGGGATATTTAATGAGGGAGGCGGTTCCTATACGGCATCAATGCGCTACCTTACCCCGGCACTTAGCCTGATAGTGGCAGTTGTACTTATCCAGGATTATGTCTTTACTATTGTCGTATCCACTCTATCGGGTGTAGATCAATTACTATCCATCCTGGGGAAATATGATATTCATTGGATTTGGCATTTTGCAATTGGTGCGTCCCTGGCTGCAGTTACCTGGTGGCTAACCATCCGCGGGCGGGGAGAGTCATCGCGGATTGTATTTACAATGCTTAGCATCTTTGTTTTACTAACCGTTATCTTATTCGGTGGGCTGCTCTATGCACACTTTGGCGATGTGCCAGCGGTTCCTGCTTCTGAGCAGCTCAAGCCGGCTACTTTGGGCCAAGCTGCTTATCACATGTTGACCGCTTCGATGAAAGGGTTGGTCGCATTGAGTGGTTTGGAAGCCATGTCAAATGGCATCCAATTTGTAAAGAACGAGGATGCAGGGATTGTGAAGTGGGGAAAAAGACGCATGCCACGCTTTAAAAAGCTCTGGGCATTCTATAGTGGAAAATCAGGCATTGGTCGATTTGTACAGACTTCATTCCTTTTTTATGGTGGTCTAACTACCCTGATGCTGGCGAGTTTTGCTATTCGTTTTAACGTCTTTGATGGCACACTAGGGCGAACCCTGGTCGGTAACCTGGCATATATCGGTTTTCTCCAAATTCCTGGAGGTCAATTATTATTCTGGGCATACCAAATTCTGGCTGTTGCGCTCCTGGCGGCTGCTTCAATGACTGCTTTCCAAGACTTGCAAGCTACGGCATGGCGTGATGTTGCAATTGGAGAGATTCCCGAAGTTGTGGTATATCGTAATTCTCAAGGTACTTTCACGAGATCAGTCACAGCAGGATTTATTGTAGCTGTATTCATTCAATTCCTAGTGCGGGGACGTACTACTTCAGCTGTCCCATATTATGGCGTGGGCGTGTTCATGCCCATCATGGTCATGGGATTGGCAATCCGAAAGCATATCTTGCATGCTTATACAGGAAAAACCAGAATATGGGGCTCATTGGCAGCAGGATTTGCGGCTATCATGGCGGCGGTAATTTTTGTTGGACAAATTATAGGCAAATGGACTGAAGGCGGATGGGTGGTGTTAATCACTTTCAGTATCCTTGTGGTGGCTGCAAATGCATTGTTAATCTCGCCCATCGGCCAACGTGACCCACAGCAAATCCATCGCATTGTGCGTGAAAAAGCACGTGTTGAGGGCTCAATGGGCTCAATCGTAGAGTGGCAATCCCTAAAAATGCAGGAGTATCGATACACGGTACTTGTGGCAATCACCCATTTCTTTGAACTGGTTGGGGTTCATCGACCACTGCGCTATGAACCTCCTATTCCAGCCGGTGACTATGATCATGCCCTGCATTCTGACCATCCAGACGCACCTTCCTTCCTGGCACAGTACCTTGAGAAGAAAGATGAACCCCGCCTGGGAGGCAAACCTAAAGAAACCACCCCAGCCCATGAGAGTAATTTGTTATAAGGAACAACACGGATGCTGAATAAGTAAAATCAGGCGGTATGATACAATCGCTATGCGCTCAAAGCGCATAGCGATTGATTATGGCGTCTGAACCCATTTATTCCCTGACTGTCTCTGAAGCCTACCGTGCACTAGAAACTTCGCCCAATGGACTGAATAGCTCTGAGGTTGAGCCGCGCCGGTCGCTGTATGGCAGCAATCAA
>Ga0031656_10000856_pt1 | contig 11135 bp, 11 predicted proteins | sample FrelakmetDIP11DI_FD_55080 | JGI IMG/M metagenome (GOLD analysis project Ga0031656, IMG submission 55080) | Freshwater lake sediment microbial communities from the University of Notre Dame, USA, for methane emissions studies - DIP11 DI | ecosystem: Environmental > Aquatic > Freshwater > Lake >... | reverse complement strand
CGGCACGAACGTGCGGCCTTCGCTCCAGCGCAGTTCCTTGACCGTGATGCCATAGAGCCGGCCGATCGACTCCTCGTCGAGCACCTTCCCGGTCGGCCCGCAGGACCAGCGCCCGTCGCCGAACAGCAGCCAGCATTCATCGGCGTAGCGCGCGGCGAGCCCGGCGTCGTGCAGGCTCATGACCACGGTGCGGCCGGCGACCGCGAGGCCGCGCAGCTGGGCGAGCACCGAGAGCTGGTGCTGCGGATCGAGTTGCTGGATCGGCTCGTCGAGCAGGAAGACCTGCGGATCCTGCGCAAGCACGGTGGCGATTGCGAGGCGACGACGTTCGCCTCCGGAGAGCGTCGCGATGTCGCGCGCGTCGAGGCCGTCGAGGTCCATGGCTGCGAGGCAGCGGTGTGCGACGGCCCGGTCCGCCGCGCTCTCCCAGGCCCAGAAGTCCAGGTGCGGATGGCGACCGACCAGCGCCGTCTCGAGCACGGTACCGGGGAACGGATCCTCGCTCGCCTGCGGCAGCAACCCGACGTGCCGCGCAAGCTCCCTCCTGCGCCACTCGCCGAGCGGCCGCCCGTGCAGCAGCACGACGCCTGCCGCCGCCGGCCGCAGGCCCGCCAGCACGTGCAGCAGCGAACTCTTGCCCGCGCCGTTGCGGCCGAGGATCGCGATCACGCGGCCCGCACCCAGCGAGGCATCGAGGTCGCGCACGAGTTCGCGTCCGGGTACTCGCACCGCCAGGCCGCGGCATTCGAGCACGGGCGCCGGGTGTGCCATGTTCACTCGGACCACCCGATCTCGCGCGCGGTTGCGGGCCCGACGATCATCTGCTGCAGGTGATCCGGGATCACCGCCTCGCGCGCATTGACCGCGACGCGCCCCGCCATGATCTCTCCGGCACGCTGCGGATAGAGCGGCGACTGGTCCGGATCGCCGAGGCCGATGGGTTCCAGTGGCTGCCCGGTCGTGAGCGCGTACTTGTCCGTCGCACCGAGCGTGTGCAGCAACTCGTGCGCCAGGACGACGTGATTGCTGCCGCGGGCCCGCGGGTCGGCGTACAGGTGCGTGACGGCCACCAGACCCTTGCTGAGCCCGAGGGAGTCGGGCACGGCGCGGCCGCCGTCCGGCGCGTGATACAGGGCGAAGACCTGCACGTCGGGCGTCGGCAGTGGATCGTTGGCCGCCACTCGCCACGCCCAGTACCGCAAGCGCAGGCTCCACGCAGCGACGCTGAACGGACCCGGGTCCGACGGTGCCGCGGGCGGCCGGCCCGGGGCCGCGCGCGAGAGACGCACGCGCACGGGCTCGTCGAGTGCCAGGCCGTGGCGGCGGGCCTCATCCGCGAAGAAGACTTCGAGCGCGTCGAAATCCGCTTCCTCGAGGGAGGCTACGTAGCCCGTCGTCGCCGCGTCCGCGCTCGCCGCGATCGGGTAGACGGTCACGCGCAACGCCGCGTCCCAGTCGGTACTGCGGCGCTTGTCGAGCCAGGCGCCAAGTGCCACGAAGATGAGCACCGCGAGCAGGATCGCGATGCGCAGCGTGCCAAAGAAAGTCCGTTCGGCCACGCCCTCAGGGGAACAGCCGTGTCGCCTGCCACGGTCCCGGCGTGAAACCGTCGTCGCCGGCAGGCACGAGCGAGCGGATCCAGCGCGCACGGTCGTGGACGCGGAAGGGTCCTTCGATCCACAGTTCGACGGACTCGGGCCACAGCCGGTAGCCGCCCCAGTGCGGCGGTCGCGGCACGCTGGTGCCGAACCGGGCGGCCTCGACGGCGACGCGCTTCAGCAGCGTGCGCCGTGCGCCGAGCGGCTGGCTCTGCAGGCTCGCCCACGCGCCGATCCGGCTGTCGAGCGCGCGGCTCGCGAAGTACTCGTCGCTCTCGTCGCCAGGCGAGCGCACGATCGGCCCTTCGACGCGAACCTGCCGGCCGAACGCATCCCAGTGGAACACGGCCGAGGCGCGTGGATTCGCGGCGAGTTCCGCGCCCTTGCGACTGTCGTAATTCGTGAAGAAGACCAGGAAGCCTGGAGCCGGGATCAACTTCTTGCACAACACGATCCGCACGGACGGCTTCCCGTCCGCAGTGGCCGTGGCCAGTGCCATCGCATCGGGATTCGGTTGCGCCCTGGCATGGCGTGCGCCGTCGAACCATTGCGCGAACAGCGGCATCGGGTCGTCGGGCAGGGTGGCGGGCAGGAAACCTTTGCTCAGCATGCGGCGCCCAGTCGGCAGGTAGGAGCGCGGATTATGCCCGAGCGAGGCCCGCGCGACGCATGCGGGAGGCTCGCTTGCGGCTCGCGGTCCAGCCCGGTAAAAGAACGGGATCGAGGCCTTGCGGACCCGGCATGAAATCGCTTGAAGAACTGCGCGCGCGCCTCGACGTCCTCGACCGGCAACTGCTCGAACTGGTCGCGGAGCGCCAGTCGATCAGCACCGAGATCGCCGCAGTCAAGCGCGCCACCGGCCAGTCGACGCGCGACTTCGGCCGCGAGCGCGAGGTGTTGCTCAAGGCCCGGCGCGACGCCGAGGCGCTCGGCGTGGCCCCGGCGCTCGCCGAGTCGATCCTGCAGTCGCTGATCCGCGGCTCGCTGACGACCCAGGAACAGGCCCGCGTCGCCGCGCAGGGTCGCGGCTCGGGCCGCAGCGCGCTGGTGATCGGCGGGCGCGGCAAGATGGGTCGCTGGATGGCGGATTTCCTGGCCTCGCAGGGATTCCGGATCACGATTGCCGACCCGGCCGGGGAGATCCCGGGCTACGAGTGGCTGGCCGACTGGCATGACAGCCGGCTCGAGGACGACCTGATCGTGGTCGCCACTCCGCTCAAGGTGGCGGGCGACGTGCTGGAGCAACTCGCGGCACGCCGCCCGCGCGGCGTGGTGTTCGACATCGGTTCGCTGAAGACTCCGCTGCGTGCCGGCCTCGCGGCGCTGCGCGACGCCGGCGTGCGTGTCACTTCGGTGCATCCGATGTTCGGACCCGACACGGCGCTGCTGTCGGGCCGGCACGTCATCTTCATCGACCTTGGCGATGCCGCCGCGCTCGAGGAAGCGCGCAGCCTGTTCGCTTCGACGATGGCCGACCTCGTGGTCATGGGGCTCGATGAGCACGATCGGCTGATCGCGTTCGTGCTCGGTTTGTCGCACGCGCTCAACATCGCGTTCTTCACCGCGCTCGCCGAGAGCGGCGAGGCCGCGCCTCGGCTCGCGCGCATGTCGAGTACGACTTTCGACGCGCAGCTCGAGGTCGCCACGCGCGTGGCCGCGGAGAATCCCGAACTCTACTACGAGATCCAGAGCCTCAATGCCTACGGCGAGGAGTCGCTCCGTGCGCTGAGCGCGGCCGTCGAGCGACTGCACCGCGCAGTGCGCGAGCACGATGCGCCGCGCTTCACCGAGATGATGCGCCGCGGCCAGCAGTACCTGCTGGTGCGCCAGGCCGCGCGCGAGGCGCCGGGCTGAGCCCGTCGTGGTGGTCCGGGACGCGCCGATGAGCACGCCGCTCGAACGATTGCTGGCCTGGGAGAGGGAACTGCTGCGGGCCGCCTCGCTGGAGCAGTGGCTCGAGCGGCTGGCGCGCCTGCCGGAGGACGCGACGGGCGAGTACGAGGTTGCGCTGCTGGTGGCGGACCCGACCCACGAATTGCGGCAACTCGTCGCCGGCGTCGGCGCGACTGGCGACTCGGTACCGCCGCTGTCGCTGGTCGCGAGTCTCGCGGGTCTCGCCCCGCACCTGCCTTCGCTGCAGGGCGCCTGGCGCGGCGAATACCATGCGGCCGACCATGCGTTGCTGTTCCCGGGACGCTCGGCATTGCGCAACGTGCTGATCCTGCCGTTGCATCGCGGCGAGCACGTCGTCGGACTGCTGAACGCAGCGACGCGCGACGCGCGTCCCGTGCTCGGTGGCATCGAGGCGTCGCTGCTCGCGCACGCCGCCGACGTCGTCATTGCGAGCCTCGAGCGGCAGTTCGACCGCGCGCGGCTGCTGCGCGGCGGGCTCGTCGATCCGCTGACCGGCTGGAATTCGCAGCGCTACCTGCAGGCGCGGCTGCGCGAAGAGGTCGCGCGCCGTGAGCGCGACGGCGGCTTCATTGCCTGCCTGGCCGTCGACATCGATCGCTTGCAGGCGGTCAACGACGCGCGCGGCCACACGGCCGGGGATCGCGCGCTGCGCGAAATCGCGGCGCGGATCGAGTCGCAGGTTCGAGCCAGCGATTCGGCAGCCCGACTGGCCAGCGATACCTTCGTGGTGCTGATGCCGGCGACGGACGCGCGACAGGCGGCGCCGCTGGCGGAGCGGATTCTGGCCGCGGTGCGCAGCGCACCCGTCGACACGGGATCGGGCGTGGCCTGGGACCTGCGCGTTTCGATCGGCATCGCAGGCTGCCGGCCCGGTCCGGGCATGGATCGAAAAGCGCTGGCCGATCAGTTGCTTGCCGAGGCCATGGCCGCCCTGCACCGGGCCAAGCAAGCGGGCGGCGACCGCTATGAGATCCTGGCGAGTTGACGCCAGCGCGTCTGCGTGACGTCCAGGCGTCGATCTGAATATAATGAGAATCATTTGCATCGGTAGCTTCAGCCCTATGACCACCACCGTCTCGCGCCGTCTTGGAGTCCTGGTTGCGGCACTGAGTCTGTCCGCGGCCGTCTTGCCGTCTGCGGTGGCCGAGACGCTGGTCGTCTACTCGGCGCGCAACGAGCAGTTGATCAAGCCGGTCTTCGACGCCTACACGCGGGAGACCGGCGTGCAGATCAGGTTCACGACGGGCGATGCCGCCGTGCTGATCGAGCGGCTGGCGGCTGAGGGCCGCAACAGTCCCGCGGATGTGCTGATGACGGTCGACGCCGGCGAATTGTGGAATGCAGCCGAGCGCGGCCTGCTGCGCCCCGTGTCCTCGTCGAAGCTCGAGAAGAACATTCCGGCGCACCTGCGCGATCCGGACAACCGCTGGTTCGGGTTGTCGATGCGGGCCCGGACGATTGCCTACAGTCCCGCGCGCGTCGATGCCGCGAAGCTCGGCACCTACCAAGGGCTCGCCGGACCCGAGTGGAAAGGGCGGCTGTGCCTGCGCACGTCGAAGAAGGTCTATAACCAGTCGCTGGTGGCCACGATGATTGCTGCGCTCGGTGAGAAGAAGACCGAGCAGGTCGTGCGCGGCTGGGTCGCGAACCTGGCGACCGACGTGTTCGCGAACGACACGCAGCTGCTCGAGGCCATTGCCGCCGGCCAGTGCGACGTCGGCATCGTCAACACGTATTACTTCGGCCGCATCGTCAAGGATCGCGCGGACTTTCCGGTCAAGCTGTTCTGGGCCAACCAGGGCGCCGGTGGCACGCACGTCAACATCTCCGGCGCCGGCGTGACGCAACATACGCGCCAGACGGCTGCTGCCACGCGCTTCCTCGAGTGGCTGTCCGCCGGGCCGGCCCAGGCGCATTTCGCCGCCGTGAACATGGAGTTTCCAGCGAACCCGGCGGCGACGATCGACCCGCTGGTGCAGTCCTGGGGCCAGTTCGAGCCGAGCCTGATCAACGTCGCGGAAGCCGGGCGCCTGCAGCCGGCCGCCGTGCGGCTGATGGATCGCGCCGGTTACCGCTGACGCATGNACTTCGCCCCACGCCGTGCCGCGGTCGTCGTGGCCGTGGGATTGCTGGCGGCGCCGGCCCTGCTGCCGCTGCTGACCGCTGTTCTTTCCTGGGCCACGCCGGCCAGCGAGGTCTGGCAGCACCAGTTGCAGCACGTGCTGCCGCGCGTCGCCTGGAACACGGCGTTGCTGTTGCTGATCGTCGGGTCCGCGACGGCGATACTCGGCACGGGACTCGCGTGGCTCGTCGCGGGCCACGATTTCCCCGGGCGTTCGGTGTTCACCTGGGCCCTGCTGCTGCCGCTCGCGGTGCCTGGATACGTGCTCGCCGTCGTGTTCGCGGGCGCGCTCGACTACGCGGGCCCGCTGCAATCGTGGTTGCGCGCAGCGACGCAGTCGCCGCTGCACCTGCCGCCGATCCGCTCGCTCGGCGGCGCGGCACTGGTGCTCACGTTGTGCCTCTACCCTTACGTCTACATGCTCGCGCGGGTGGCATTCGAGTCGGCCGGCGCCCGCGCGCTCGAAGCCGCGCAGTCGCTCGGGCTCGATCGCCGCGCCGCGTTCCGCACGGTGCTGCTGCCGCTGGCGCGGCCGGCCGTCGCCGCCGGTGTCGGGCTCGTCTGCATGGAGACGATGGCCGATTTCGGCGTCGTCTCCGCGCTCAACGTCGACACGTTCACGACGGCGATCTACCGGGCCTGGTTCGGCATGTTCTCGATCAGCGCCGCGCTGCAGATGGCGGCGCTGCTCGGACTGCTGGCGCTGGTCGCCGTGTGGCTCGAGCGACGCTCGCGTGGCCGGCGCGGTTTCGCCACGCAGCGCCCAAGCGGCGAGCTGCCGCGGCAGCCGCTGCGCGGCGTGCGCGGTCTCGCCGCCACGATGGCCGCGACGCTGGTGCTGCTGCTGGCGTTCGCGTTGCCGATGGCGCAATTGCTCGCCTGGTCGATCGCGCATGCCGCGTCGGATCTCGATGCGCGCTACTGGGCTTTCGTCGCGCGCAGCGTCGCAATCGCCGCGTCCGGAGCGTTCGTCGTCGTCGCGGCCGCGCTGGTCCTCGGCTATGCGTTGCGGCGGGAAAGCCGCCCGTGGGTGCGCGGCCTCGGTCGTTTCGCCACCGTCGGTTACGCGATTCCGGGCACGGTGCTCGCGGTGGGCCTGTTTGCGCCGGTGGCCGCACTGAACGGCTGGCTGCAATCCGGGCTCGACGGCCTGTTCGGGGCCGCGTCGCCGCAGCTCTTCCTGCAGGGCACGCTGCTCACCATGTTCATCGCTTACCTCGCGCGCTTCCTCGCAGTCGGCGCCGGGCCCGTCGAGAGCGGGCTCGACCGGATCCACCACAACCTGGACGAGGCCGCCGCGAACCTCGGCGTGCGTGGCCTCGCGCGGCTGCGTCGCGTGCACTTCCCGCTGCTGCGCGGCAGCCTGCTCGCGGCCGCGGTGCTCGTGTTCGTCGACCTGATGAAGGAGCTGCCGATCACGCTGATGACGCGCCCGTTCGGCTTCGAAACGCTCGCGGTGCGGGTGTTCGAGATGGCCGCCGAGGGCGAATGGCAGCGAGCCGCGCTGCCCTCGGTGCTGATCGTCGCGGCGGGCGTGCTGCCGGTAGTGCTGCTCGCGAGGCGGGTGACCCATGTGGCTTGAATTGCGCGACGCCGTGCGGACCTTCGACGAGCGCCGCGCGCTCCACGGCGTCAGCTTCGAGCTCGAGGAGGGCCAGATCGGCTGCCTGCTCGGCCCCAGTGGCTGCGGCAAGACCACCGCGCTGCGCTGCATCGCCGGATTCGAGTCGCTCGACTCCGGGCGCGTCGTGTCGCAGGGCCGGCTGCTCAGCGGTCCGGGCGTCCACGTGCCCCCGCACGAGCGCGGCATCGGGTTCGTGTTCCAGGATCTCGCGCTGTTCCCGCACCTGACCGTGCTCGGCAACGTCGAGTTCGGGTTGCAGCGGCTGGCGCGCGTCGCGCGTCGCGCGCGCGCGGAGGAGATGCTGCACCTGGTCGGCCTTGCGGACTGCGCCGATGCCTATCCGGCGCAGCTGTCGGGCGGCCAGCAGCAACGCGTGGCGTTGGCCCGGGCGCTTGCGCCGCGGCCGTCCACGGTGCTGCTCGACGAGCCCTTCTCGAGCCTCGACGTGGCGCTGCGCGAACGGCTGGTCGGCGAGCTGCGGGTGCTGCTCAAGTCGCTGGGCGCCACCGCGCTGGTCGTGACGCACGACCAGCAGGATGCGTTCGCGCTCGCCGACCAGATCGGCTTGATGCGCGGCGGCCGCCTCGAGCAGTGGGGCTCGCCGTATGACCTGTACCACCGGCCGTGTTCGCGTTTCGCGGCGGAGTTCGTCGGGCAGGCGTCTTTCCTGCCGGCCTGCTGCAGCGGCAGCGGAATGCTGCAGACAGAGCTCGGCCCGTTACGCGAGGGCCACGAGGCGAACGTGTGCGGCGGCCNGGTGGACGTGATGCTGCGCCCGGACGACGTCGTGCACGACGACGACGCGCCGTTGCGGGCCCGCATCGTCGACCGCGTGTTCCGCGGCGCGGACTTCCTCTACACGCTGGAGCTGCCGAGCGGACGCAGGCTGCTGTCGCTGGTGCCGAGTCACCACGATCACCGCATCGGCGAGCTGATCGGCGTGCGGCTCGCGACGGATCACGTAGTGACCTTCCCGCCGCTCGACGCGGTCAGGAACGCTGGCGAGACATCAGCAGCAGGAACAGCGGCACGCCCACCAGCGCCGTAAGCGCTCCGACCGGCAATTGGCGCGGCGCGATCAGCACGCGCGCCGCGAGATCGGCCGTCATCAGCACCACGCCACCGAGCACGGCGGCCACCGGCAGCACGATGCGGTTGTCGCTGCCCAGCGCAAGTCGCACCAGGTGCGGCGTCACGAGGCCCACGAAACCGATGCTGCCGGCCGCGCTGACGGCGCAACCGGTGAGCACCGAGGTCAGCACGAACAGCAGAACCTGCAGCCGGCCGACATCGAGTCCTACGCTGGCCGCCTGTGTCGGCCCGCGCGCGAGCACGTTCAAGTGCCGTCCCAGCGCAACGCCGGCGGCGGCTGCCACGCCGAGCAACGCGAGCAGCCACGGCCAGCGCTGCACGCGCGACAGGTCGCCGAGCAACCAGAACACCATGCCGCGCAGCTTCGTTTCGTCGCCGAGCGCCAGCAGCAGGCTCACGATCGAGCCCGCGCCGGCCGCGACCACGATCCCGGTCAGCAGCAGGCGCGTCGGCGTCCAGGCGCCGGGGCCCTGCGCGAGCGCAAAGACCAGCAGGCACGCGGCCAGCGCGCCAAGCGCCGCGAAGCCGTCCACGGCCGCGGCGGGCACGCTCAGCATGATCGCGACGAGGGCCGCGACCGACGCACCGCCCGAGACCCCGAGCACGTAGGGGTCGGCCAGCGGATTGCGCAGCAATACCTGCAGAATCGCTCCGGACAAGGCCAGCAGGCCGCCGATCGAAAAAGCGGCGATCGCCCGCGGCAGGCGCAGTTCGAGCACGATGTCCCGGGCCAGCGACGGCGCGTCGGTCGCCAGTACGGAGGCCAGCTCCGGCAACGATATCGGTACGCTCCCCAGCGCGAGCGACAGGCCCAGCAGGCCGGCCGAGGCGAGGAAGAGCAGGGGCAGGGCGACGGAAAGCGGCAGGCGGCGGTGCATTTCGGGTTCCGGGCGTGTCCAAGCCTACGTTGCGGCCTCCCCCGGTCACAAGGCGGGTTGCGTGAAACCCGTCTTGGACCGCGTCACCGGGATGTGAAAAAATCAAACGGGTCCAGAGCTTACGAGACAATGAGCGACCTCATCGACACCCAGGGATTTCGCGCCAACGTCGGGATCGTGCTGATCCGCGACGGGGGTGACGTCTTCCTGGGCGGCCGCAGCGACGGTCGCGGCTGGCAGTTTCCGCAAGGTGGCGTGCAGCGCGACGAGACGGCCGAGCAGGCGCTGTTCCGCGAACTCCGGGAAGAGGTCGGCCTGGAGCCGGCCGATGTCGAGGTCATCGCGGCCACCCGCAGCTGGTTGCGTTACCGGCTGCCGCGCCAGTACGTCCGCCGCCGCTCGCGTCCCCTGTGCATCGGGCAGAAGCAGCGTTGGTTCCTGTTGCGCATGCTGGGGGGCGAGGAGCGGCTGCGCTTCGACGTGACTTCCCAGCCGGAGTTCGACAGCTGGCGCTGGGTCGACTACTGGTCCCCGGTCCGTGAAGTNATCTATTTCAAGCGTCCGGTCTACGTGCGCGCACTCGAGGAGCTGGGCCAGCAGGCCTTTCCAGACGGACTGCCACCGCGGCCCGAATGGTGGTCCGACGCCGTCCTGCGTCCGCCGGCCCGGCGGCGACCGGCAACGCCGGAGCCCATCGAGGCGGCCGAGTAGTGCCTGGCGAACCGACGACCTCGCGGCTGGGCCGGTCATCAGCTTTGCAGTGGCTGGGGCTGGCCGGGGTCGTCCTGCTCGTGCTGCTGTGTGCCGCTTTCGCGTACCACCGAGGACAACTCTCGGCGGGTGTCGACGCGGCCGCGCTGGCGCTCGAGCGCCGCGAAGCGACGACCAGGGCGGGCCGGCTGGAGGNGGAAAACGCCCGGCTCAACGCCAAGGTCGCGGAGCTCGAGATGGCGCGCCAGCTCGATCGCGAGGCGTATGGGCAGGTCGAGAAGACGCTGGGCGACCTGCAATCGCAGCTGTCCCGCCAGGGCGACGACCTGGCCTTCTATCGCAGCATCGTCTCGCCCGAGGACGGCGTCCAGGGGTTGCGGATCCATCGCTTCGAGGTCCAGCCGGGGGCCCGGGAAGGCGAGTACCAGCTCAAGCTGACGCTGATCCAGTCGATGCGGCACGAAAGCGTCGCTGCCGGCCTCGCGCAGCTGGTCATCCACGGCATGCAGGGCGATCGCCCGGCACGCCACACGATCGGTGAACTGCTCGGCCGGCCGCAGGCCCAGCTGCCGTTCTCGTTCCGCTACTTCCAGACGATCGAGCAGGCGGTCGCGCTGCCCGAAGGCTTCCAGGCCTTCGAGGTCGAGGTGCAGGTGCGCTCGAGCAAACTGAGATTGCCGATGCAGCAGTCGTTTCCGTGGAAGGTCGGCGGACAGGCCGTCCCGTGATCCGCCGCGGTGATGGTAAGATCTGCGAACTCGAGACTGTAGCGATGGAGCCCGACCGATGACGACCCTGCACGAAGCGACCGAGGCGAGCCTGACGGCACAGCCGCCGCTGCTCGTCTTCACCGACCTGGCCGCGACCAAGGTCGGCGAATTGATCCGGGAAGAGGGCAACCCGAACCTCAAGCTGCGGGTGTTCGTTTCCGGCGGCGGCTGCTCGGGTTTCCAGTACGGCTTCACCTTCGACGAGAACGAGGAAGAGGGCGACACCTGTGTCGAGACCCGCGGCGTGAAGCTGCTGGTCGACCCGATGAGCTTCCAGTACCTCGCCGGCGCCGAGATCGACTACAAGGAAGACCTCGAGGGCGCCCAGTTCGTCATCCGCAACCCGAATGCGACGACGACCTGCGGCTGCGGCTCCTCGTTCTCAGCCTGACGCCGGTTGGCCAGGCCGCTCCCCCCGTTGCCCGA
>Ga0031656_10000855_pt1 | contig 11144 bp, 9 predicted proteins | sample FrelakmetDIP11DI_FD_55080 | JGI IMG/M metagenome (GOLD analysis project Ga0031656, IMG submission 55080) | Freshwater lake sediment microbial communities from the University of Notre Dame, USA, for methane emissions studies - DIP11 DI | ecosystem: Environmental > Aquatic > Freshwater > Lake >... | reverse complement strand
GTCGGCGCAACATGCGCGCCCGAGTGCGATCCTCGATGAGAGCGTGCTGGTCGACCACCCTCTGGAACGCAGCCTGCGCTCGGGCGCCGTCGCCCTGGGCACGCCCCACCAGCCCGGCAAGATAGCAGGCTTCGACATCGTTCGGCGCTTGCTCAAGCAGCCCTTGCACCAGCTGCCACGCCGCCGCCAGGTCTTCCGCGCCGTAGGCGGCCCAGGCGCGGTCGAGCGGCGCTTCGGACGCGGGCGGTGCCGGTTGCCGGGGCGACGCCGCCGGTTTGCGTTTGGACATGCTTTGCCTCCGGTCTATTGCCCGCTGGCCAGCAAGGACGGCAGGGCCTCCGGCGTTTGGGCGATGCGCACGCCGGCCGCCTCCAGGGCGCGCACCTTGTCGGCGGCCAGGCCGGTGCCCCCCTCCACGATCGCCCCGGCGTGGCCCATGCGCTTGCCCGGCGGCGCGGTCCGGCCGGCAATGAAGCCGACCACTGGCTTGCTCACATGGTCAGCAATGAACTCGGCCGCGCGCTCTTCATCCGTCCCACCGATCTCGCCGATCAGCACGATGGCCTCCGTCTGGCCATCCCCCTCGAACATCTCCAGCGCGTCGACGAAGGATGTCCCGTTGATCGGATCACCACCGATGCCGACGCAGGTCGACACTCCCATCCCGACCAGCTTCAATGCATACAGCACCTCATAGGTGAGCGTGCCCGAGCGCGACACCACTCCCACGCCGCCGGGAATCGCCACATGGCCGGGGATGATCCCAGCCTTGCAGGCACCCGGCGTCAATACACCCGGGCAGTTCGGGCCCACCAGGCGCACGCCCTTCTGGTCCAGGTAGCGGCGCACCTGCATCATGTCCAGCACCGGGATGCCTTCGGTGATCATGATCACGAGACGGACGCCGGCATCGGCCGCCTCCATCGCCGAGTCGGCGGCGAAGCGCGCCGGCACGAAGATCACGCTGCAGTCGGCACCGGTGGCCTCGACCGCCAGCTTGGCCGTGTCGAACACCGGCACCTTGCCGTCGAACACCCACTCGCCGCCCTTGCCGGGGGTCATTCCGGCGACGACCTTTGAGCCGAACTCAAGCATCTGGGCCGTGTGGAAAGTCCCTTCACGGCCGGTAATCCCATGCACCACCAAGCGGGTTTCGCGATCGACCAGGATACTCATGTGTTCCTCCCTACCCCGCCAGCTCGATGGCGCGCTGGGCGGCGCGCTCGAGGGTCGCTACGGTTTCCAGCTTGGCCTGCGCCAGGATTGCGCGCCCTTCCTCCTCATTGGTGCCCACCAGGCGAACCACGATCGGGATCTTCGGCTTGACCTGCTCGAGCGCCAGCAGCAGCCCGCGCGCCACCTCNTCGCAGCGGGTGATGCCGCCAAAGACNTTGATCAGCCCGGCCTTCACGCGGGTATCCGAGAAGACCATGCGCAGCGCGGCAGCCACCTTGTCGGCCGCTGCCCCACCGCCGATATCAAGAAAGTTCGCCGGGGCGCCGCCATGCAGCTGGATCACATCCATCGTCGCCATCGCCAAGCCGGCGCCGTTCACCAGGCAGCCGATATTGCCGTCTAGCTTGACGTAGCTCAGCCCATACTTGCGGGCCTCATGCTCGGCCGGCGCCTCCTCGTCGAGGTCGCGCATCTCCGCCAAGCGGGGATGGCGAAAGAGGGCATTGTCGTCCAGCACGATCTTCCCATCCAGCGCCAGCAATCGGCCGTCTTTGGTGATCACCAGCGGGTTGATCTCCACCAGGGTGGCATCGGATTCCCAATAGGCTTTGTACAGCGCCAGGGCGATTTCGATGAAGGCCTTCCAGTGATCGCGCGGCAGCTCGATCGAAGACGCAAGGCCGCGCGCCTGGTACTCACGCAGCCCCATCAGCGGATCGACCTGGGCGCGGATGATGCGCCCCGGATCGGTGCGCGCCACATCCTCGATGTCCACCCCGCCTTCGGCCGAGGCGATCATCACCGGGCAGCGGTTGGCCCGGTCGTTGGTCACGCCGAGGTAGATCTCGGTTTGAATCTCGGCCGCTTCATCCACCAGTGCTTTGCGTACCGGCAGGCCTTTGATGTCCATCGCCAGCACCTGCGTGGCCATCTCCTGCGCCTCTTCCGGAGAAGTGGCCAGGCGGACCCCGCCGGCCTTGCCGCGCCCGCCAACCAGCACCTGAGCCTTGACCACCACGCGCCCACCCAATTCTTCGGCGATCGCTTTGGCCTCCGAGGCGGTCGTCGCCACACGACCCTTCGGAATCGGGATCCCGTATAGGGCGAACAGCTGTTTGGACTGGTACTCGTGTAGCTTCATCAGCTCTCCTTGTTCCCGCGTTCAGTTGTGCCAGGCTCAGCCACCGTCCGCCAGGCTGAACCGCATCACACGTCCATTGCCCGCGTCCACGACCCATAGCCCGCCGTCGTCATCGAAGTCCAGGCCTGTCGGCAGGTCGAAAGTCGAGTCACTGCTGCCGAAATCCCCCCACCCCTGCGTGAACACGCCTGCCTCATCAAAGCACAACACCCGATAGCCCTCCGGATCGGAGGTGCAAACGTCGCCCTTGGCCGAGACCGCCAGGTACGGCTTGTTATCCAGCGATTGTCCGTACCATCCCTCGACGCGCCACTCCCTGACCGGCTCGAACACGTTCGGCTCAGCTTCCTCGAAGACCTGGATACGCTGGTTCCAGGTATCGGCGACATACACCCGCCCCTGGCGGTCGGTCGCAATACCAACCGGTTCGTCGAGCTGACCTTCCAGGTAGCCAGGCACTCCAAACTGCCCCAGCGAGTTGCCATCTTTGTCGAAGACCACCACCCGCTTGTTGCCCGTGTCCGAGACGAACAGGCGGCCCTGGCTATCCACCGCCACGGAGCGAGGCCCCCAGAAGGCAGTGGACGACTCGGCCTGCCCGAAGGTGCCAATCATCCCCAGGAAATCCCCGGTTGCGCTGAAGTGCTGCACCCGGTGGTTCCACGTGTCGGCGACCCACAGCGTGCCATCGGGCGCCACGGCCAGGTCCCACGGCTCGTTGAAGGTGCCGCCTGGGGCCTCCCCCTGATCGACGCTTCCCAGCTCGCCCCACACCTGCAGCACTTCGCCGCTGCGCGCCAGGTGCTGGATGCGGTGGTTCAGTGTGTCGGCCACGTACAGGCTGCCATCGGGCGCAATGTCGACGCCGCGCGGCTTGGAGAACTGGCCGGCGGAGGTCCCCGTGTATCCGAGAATAGGATCCGCCACCTTCAGGCTCATGCCTGCCTCATACGGGTCCACGAACGTGACCGGTTCGAGCGCCTGCGGCGCAGCGCCAAAATCCCACACCTGTCCGACGATGTCCTTGCGGATGAACAGCTTCATGCGGTCCGAAGGGTTCCAGTTCTTGAGCGAGTAGTCGATTCCCCTGAGTTGCCCGTATGCCGTGTAGTCGCGGTTGAGCCAGATGTTGAGCAACGCCTGACGGTATTCCGGAGAGGCGAGCGCACCGCGCACGCGCTCCCAGGTGAGTCCGAAGTACTCCTGGGTTGGCCACCACATGCGCACGTACTCAAACGATTGATAGCGATCGCCAAGCAGGGGTTCGATCTTCGCCCAGTTGTTGTCCCCGGCGATGATCACCGGGTAGTTGAGCAGCTCGCGCGTCGGGTTCGGCCCGTAGTAGTGCACATTGGGGTAGTTGCGCAAGTACCACGTGTAGGGCCAGGACACGTCGTCGTCATAGGCGACGTCGATAGATAGGCCGTCATTCATCCGTCGCGACAGGTCCTCGACTTGGCTCAGCACCACCTTGACCGCCGGGGAACTGTGCGCATACACCAGGAATTCGGTCGCCTGGTCGGGATTGAGGTAGGTAGCCCGGAAAGCGGTGCGTGCGGTGAGCAGAAAGAGCAGGCCGGTGAATCCCACCAGCATCAGCTGGACCAGCTGCTTCCAGGTCCAACCGCGNACTGCGAACGCCAGCCANAGGATGGCACCGATGGTGGCCGCAACCGCCGCCAAGAAACCGGTTGTCGCCTCCAGTTGGATCATCTCCTTGCCCTGGAAGGGCGACGGGCTGCCCAGCAGGTAAGACAGGGCCTTGGGGAGCGCCAGCAACAGCACGCCGATCGCCAAGAGCACCGACCAGGCGCGTCCCTTGCCAAAGGCGCGCCAATCGATGCTCTGCAGCAGCAAGCCGATCCCCCAGCCTCCCAGCAGGATCAGCGGAAGGGCGATGTGAACCGTGAGCCAGGGCATCCGTTCCCCAGCGAAGGTATACGCCAACAGTGCAGTGAATCCCCAATAGGCCAGGAACTCCGGGACTGGGAAGGTGCCCTTGGACGCAAAGGGCTGCATCCCACTTCGGCGATGGTAGCCAGCCAGGGCATACACTCCGGCGAACAACGCGGCAAGCGCCGGCAAGAATTCATACACAGGAATCTGGATCAGCATGTAGTAGTACAGCGGCTGACTGCCTCGCTCGACCCCGTGCTGGACGAGCCAGTAACCGAGTGAGCCCACCATGCCGGATAGCACCCCGGGGCCGTTCGTGAACAGCGTTGAATACAGCGGGATCGCGATGGCAGCGAACACCCCCCCCGCGATCAGCCANCGACGCCAATCCCACAGCAGCCCGACGGCCGCCGCCAAGCCGGTCAACAACAGCACCACGGCGCTGGTCTTGTTCACCGACACTGGGTCGGCGTATGCCAGTGGGTCCCATCCGAGCATGTAGGCCGGGATGGAGGCCAGCAGCGGGACGGTGAGTGTCCCGGTGACCACCAGCAGGTCCAGGTAGGGAAACTCGGTGCGCAAGCGGCGACCGAAGGCAAGCGCAACCATCACTGCCAGCAACAGGCTCCCGGTCAGCGCCAGCAATATGCCCATCGCCACCAGCGGCGATTGGAAGGCGCCAGCGAAGGCCACGCTCTCTCCTGGAACCAGCGGCGCCACGGTCTCGGCGGTTCCCACCAACCCGCTGCCCGCGCGCTCGCGCATGATCCCCAGCAATGCCACGCAGGCACCTAATGCTGCTGCCACCAAGCCGACAACGAATCCGGTCTTCAGGGTCGGGCGGGGCCAGCGGCTGCGCAGCAGCTGCCACGCCAGCATGGCTGCCAGGAAGATCAGCAGCTGGGCGACGTAGATGAAGTGCGTCTCTTTGGTGCTGAAGTGAAGCGACAGCGCTGCGGCCAACAGGTACAGCCAGCGGCTCTGGCGGGTCTCGACGTAGCGGAATACCGCCAGAAACATCAACAGGGCCTCTACCACGACGAAGGCCTCGTTGCGCACGTAGCGGGAGTAGTACAACATGTACGGGGAGACCAGCATCAGCGCGCCCGCCGCGATCGCGCCCAGTGTCCCCAGCCATCGTCGGAAGTACCACACCAGGCCCACCGCCGCCACGCCTGCCAGAGCTGCGGGAATGTGGGCTGTGGCGTCGGTGTCGCCGAAGAGGAAGTACGAGGCAGCCACCAGATGGAACTGAAGCGGGCCATGCATTAGCGGTGTGTGCTGGAAGCCGCGCCCCTGGTAGAGAAGCCAGGAGTAGTAGGTGTGCAGGCTTTCGTCGTGGCTCATCACCCNGGNCTCCAGGTCGGCGAAACGGGTGATCAACGCCAGCAGCACCAGCAAAATGAACGCCACCANTTCCCAGCGGATCGTCAGCTTGCGATCGAGGACCTCATCGCCAGCCTGCGCCTNAGGCGCATGTTCGGTTCCCTGGTTCATAGACTGCCCACCTTCTGCCCCTTGGGTCTCTTAGCCGTGGTCCGCTCGCCGGCACCAGGCGTCGCCCCCCGGCGCAACTGGCGAACCTCGGCTCCGGTCAGCTCTCTCCACTCCCCCGGCGCCAGCCGCCCCAGCTCGAGCCCCGCAAAGCCCGTGCGCACAAGCCGCCGGACCCGCAGCCCCAGCGCTTCCGCGCTGCGCCGGATCTGACGCTTCTGGCCCTCGCGTACGATGACCTCGATCCAGCAATCCTCGGTTCCTCGCGACCGCGGGCTGACCTGCGCCGGCCCGAATCGAGTGCCGTCAGCCAGGCGGATGCCGCGCTCCCAGGCCTGAAGCTGCGCCGCCGTGGGGCGGTGATCCAGCAGGACCTGGTAGACCTTGGCGTGCCCGTAGCGAGGATGTGTCAAGCGCTCGGCCAGGGCGCCGTCATTCGTCATCAGCACCAGCCCCTCGCTCCCCAGATCCAGCCGCCCCACCGGGTACAGCCTCAACGCATGCGGCAGCAGGTCGCGCACCGTCGGGCGACCGCCCTGGCTCTGAAGCGACGACAGGACTCCCGGCGGCTTGTTGAGCATCACGTACCCCAGGCTTTCCGCACCCACCAACGGCAGGCCATCCAGCTCGATCTGATCGGTCGTCGGTTCGACGACCATCCCCAGCACAGCGGGCTTGCCGTTCACCCGNACCCNTCCCGAGCGCACGATCTCCTCAGAGGCCCGTCGCGAGGCGATCCCGGCCTGCGCCAGCACCTTCTGCAACCGGACACCCATCACCCCGCCTCCGCCGATTCCACCACCGGTGGAGCTTCCTCGTCGGGCGTCGGANCGACGGCNGCTTCGACCTGNAGTGGNGGAAGCTCACTCAAACGGCTCAGCCCGAAATGCTGCAAGAACTCCGGGGTGGTCGCGTAGAGGATCGGCCTGCCGGCGCCCTCGGCCCGCCCGACCTCCTCCACCAGTCCGTGCCGCAACAGTGTCTGCAAGGAGGTCTCGGAGTTCACGCCGCGCACTGCATCGATCTTTGGCCGCGTTACCGGCTGTTCATAGGCAACGATCGCCAGAACCTCGAGGGCGGCCCGCGTCAGGCGCGTCGTACCCTCCAGGTTCAGGAAGCGCTCGACATCCTGGGCGAACTCCGAAGCCGTGGTCAGCTGGACCGCGCCGTGGTGCCACTGCAGCCGGATGCCGCGGCCGGCATACTCCTGGTCGAGCGCCTGCAGGCCGTGATCCACTTCCCGCGGCGAGAGGCCCAGCGCCACTGCCAGCTGGGCGGAGGTGGCTGGCGCGCCGGCCACGAAGAGCAGGGCTTCGAGCCGCGAGCACAGCCCACCGTCGGCCGATGGCGCGGCCGACGTGCTATAATCCCGCTCCGACTGAGATTCCTGCCCCACCCTCATAGGATGATGACCAACAGACATCTCCCAATCATACTAGCAGCCATCAGTCTGGCNGCGGCGTCGTTGGCCTGCCAGATTGATGTCGGCGGGCCTCCGCCTCCCGCCCAACCCGTGACTCCTGCCGCCGACCCCGGCGCGGGCCTGGAGCAGGCTTGGCAATCCGCCGTCGAAGGCGCGGGCGCGACCGGCGAGGTCGTGATCATCCTGGACGAAGCTCAGCTCACCGGGTACCTCAACCAATACCTGGCCAAGCAGCAGGACCCGATCTTCTCCGATCCACAGGTAATCCTGCGCGACGGCAGGCTGCACATCCAGGGGACGATCCAGCAGGGCGTGCTGAAGGCCGGTTTGCTGGTGACGATTGTGCCAGAGGTAGATCCCCAGGGAGGCATCGCCTTCCGGATCGAGTCGGCAGAATTGGGCCCGGCGCCAGCACCGGACGCGGTCAAGGAGAGCATCTCGGCCATCCTGACTGAAGTGCTTTCCGGGCCCCTGGGATCCTTGGCGACCGGCGTCCGGGTGACTTCCCTGGCTGTCGATGAGGGACAGATCGCCATCGTCGGTGAGCTGCGCTAGTGCCGGATCCGGATTATACCAGCCCAGTACTGCCCTCCTCATGAAACCACGCCGCGCTGACCTCTCCACAAGCCTGCTCGGGCTGGTGCTGGCCGTCAGCCTGGCCGCATGCGCCGCGCCAACGACCACTGCCGGCGCGATGGACATCACCATCTTGGCCGACGGCGAGCAGGTGGCCGTCCGGGTTCCGTCCGGCTCCACCGTCCTGCAGGCGCTGGAGATGGCAGGCATCANCCTGGGCGCTTCCGACCGCCTGGAGCCGCCAGCCTACGCCGTGCTGGCCGACGGGACGCGGATCCGTGTGACCCGCGTCAGCGAGCGCTTCGAGGTCGAGACCGAGGTCGTGCCCTTCGAGCGACAGACGATCCGCAACGAGGCTATGCCCGAAGGCGAGACGCGACTGTTGCAGCCCGGCGTGAACGGCATGCAGGAGATCACCTATCGCCTCGTCGAAGAGGAGGGCAAGCCGGCTTCGCGTACGGCGGTGAAAGTGGTCCTGGCCCAGCCCCCCGTGCCAGAGATCGTCATGGTCGGCGCCCAGCTGTCGTATGCGCCGCTCTCGATCGATGGCGTGCTCGCCTACCTCTCTGGCGGCAATGCCTGGATCATCCGCGACGATACGCGCAATCGCCGCCCAATCGTCGTCGGGGAGAACCTGGACGGCCGCGTCTTCCGCCTCTCCCCCGATGGGCGCTGGTTGTTGTACTCGCAGTCCCCAACCGAGGCGTCAACCGGTGAGATCAATCGGCTTTGGATCGTCTCTACCGCCGACGAAGCCGCCGAACCCATCGACCTCCAAGTGAGCAACATCGTCCATTTCGCCGATTGGTCGCCCCAGGCAATCGACGGCTATACCATAGCCTTCTCGACGGTCGAGCCCAGCCCTGGCGCTCCGGGCTGGCAGGCCAACAACGACTTGTGGCTCCTTACGCTGACCTTCGCCGGGCGCGCAACCGAGCGCCAGCAGGTGATCGAGAGCAACGCCGGCGGACAGTATGGCTGGTGGGGGACTTCGTACGCCTGGGCNCCGGACGGCAGCCAGCTTGCGTATGCCCGCGCCGACGGCATCGGCCTCGTCCCGCTCGACGAGCCCGCACTGCAACCGCTGGTCGATATCCAACCCTTCCAATCGTTCTCCGACTGGGCGTGGGTACCGGGTGTGTCTTGGGGCGGGGACAACCAGTCCCTGTATTTCGTCGACCACGCCCCGCCGCAGGGTCTGGAAAGCNCAGCTTCGTCACCAGCCTTCGACCTCTCGGCATGGATCAGCGAGGCCTCCGCCAGCGTAGCACTGGTACCCCAGACTGGCATGTTCGCCTACCCTGCCGCCTCACCGGCGACCGTCGCAGCGGGCGGCGAGCTGGCGTATCGCCTCGCTTACNTGCAAGCCGTGGCACCGCTCGAAAGCCAGAACAGCAGCTATCAGNTGAGTGTCGTCGATCGCGATGGGAGCGAAGCAACCCTGCTCTTCCCGCCCCCGGGAGAGGCCGGCTTGACCCCGCGCCCGCTGGCCTGGTCGCCGGCGGGCGACCGCGTGGCGGTACTGTATCGAGGCGACCTATGGATCGTCGATGCGCAGACCGGCCGGGGCCAGCGACTTACCGGCGACAACCAGACGGCGGCAATGGACTGGAAGGGGTAAGCCTGAAGCCGGCTCCATGCTGAGACCACCGCTCGCCACCGCAGCGAGCGCGGCCGCCCTCGAACTGGCAAGGAGGAATCACAAGTGAGAGTCTTGGTAACAGGCGGTGCCGGGTTCATCGGTTCCCATCTGTGTGATCGGCTGCTCGCCGAAGGCCATCAGGTCGTCGTGGTTGACAACCTGGTCACCGGGCAAGTCGAGAACATCGCCCACTTGGCCGGTCGAGAGGACTTCCGCTTCATCAAGTACGACGTCTCCAACTTCATCTTCATCCCCGGCCGGGTCGATGCCGTGCTGCATCTCGCCTCGCCCGCCAGCCCGAATCCGACCTCCCCCTACGGCTACCCTCAGCTTCCCATCCAGACCCTNAAGGTCGGGGCGCTGGGCACGCACAATGCCCTCGGCTTGGCGCGCGTCAACCAGGCGCGCTTCCTGCTGGCCTCGACTTCCGAGGTCTACGGCGACCCGCANGAGCATCCCCAGCGCGAGACGTACTTCGGCCATGTTGATCCTGCCGGTCCCCGCTCCGTATATGACGAGGCCAAGCGCTTTGCCGAGGCGATCACCATGGCCTACCACCGCTACCACGGGCTTGACACGCGCATCGCCCGCATCTTCAACACCTACGGCCCGCGCATGCGCCTGGACGACGGCCGGGCAGTCCCCAACTTCATCTGCCAAGCCTTGCGCGGTCAGCCCCTGACGCTGTACGGCGAGGGCCAGCAGACGCGTTCCTTCTGCTATATCAACGATCTGGTCGACGGGCTATACCGCTTGCTGATGTCGGATGCGCACGAGCCGGTCAACCTCGGCAACCCGACCGAGATCACCATTGCCCAGTTGGCCGAGGTCGTGAACCAATTGACCGACAATTCGGCCGGGGTGCGCAGCGTTCCGGAAGGCCGAGCGCCGGCGGATCCCCAACGTCGCCAGCCCGACATCACGCGCGCCCGCGCGCTGCTCGGATGGTCGCCGACCACCGACCTTGAAGCCGGGATGAGTGCGACGATCGTCGACTTCCGGGCGCGCCTATGAACCTGGCTACCACCCGCCGCAGGCGGGAGGCGTCACGCTTCGCGAAGTTCGCCGTGGTTGGCGTGGTCGGCGCTCTGGTCGACTTCGGCGTGTTCAACCTGCTGCTCCGCCGCACCGGTCTGGGGATTGTGCTGTCGAGCGTCGTGTCCTTCACTGCGGCAGTCAGCAGCAACTTCGTGTGGAACCGCTACTGGACCTACCCGGACTCGCGCAGCAAGCCGCTCACCCGCCAGGCGACGCAGTTCTTCTTGGTTTCGGTGGTCGGATTGGCCATCCGCACCCCGCTGGTCGCCGTCCTCGAGCAGCCGATGACGCGAGTCGCCGAATGGCTGATCGCCGCTGCCGGGCGAACCTCCCTGCCCCCGTCCAACCTTCCTTCGCCGGTNGTGCTGGGGGCCAATCTGGCACTGGCGGCGGCGGTGGTCGTGGTGTTGTTTTGGAATTTCCTGGCCAACCGGTTCTGGACATACTCAGACATCGAGTGAGGCCACCGTCGGGCGACCGTAAGCTGGCCCTGCCATGCGGGCCTGTATAATGGGGAAGATGGCACGCTCCCGGACCGCCGCATGACCGCCAAGCCTGTTGCCAAGCTCATTCCGATCTACAACACCGTCGGCGATTGGGAAGCCTTCATGGTGTTCCCCTACTTGTACAACGTGATGGGCGAGTGGGTTGGCTGGGCCACGACCTCGCGGCAGGTGTATGACGTGGAAGGGTACTACGTTGGCTGGCTGACGGACGAGCCGCGCATCCTTCGCAAGCGCACGTACGACCGTCCCCCC
>Ga0031656_10000854_pt1 | contig 11150 bp, 3 predicted proteins | sample FrelakmetDIP11DI_FD_55080 | JGI IMG/M metagenome (GOLD analysis project Ga0031656, IMG submission 55080) | Freshwater lake sediment microbial communities from the University of Notre Dame, USA, for methane emissions studies - DIP11 DI | ecosystem: Environmental > Aquatic > Freshwater > Lake >... | reverse complement strand
ACTGCGCCTGCTGCCGGCCACCTATCTCTTCGTGCATGGCAGCGGCCGGGTACCGGCGGCCGACTTTACGGTCACCGTCGCCGGACTGGTCGACTATCCCGACACCGCCGACGGCTATCTCGCCGGTCGCGGCAGCGGTACCTTCACCCTGCTGGGCTATGCGATCACGGTCGATGCCACTGCACTCGACGCGCCACAGTTCCACCTCTCCGGCATCACCGACTGGCGGCCGACCGCGCAGACCCAACNACTGCGCCTGCTGCCGGCCACCTATCTCTTCGTGCATGGCAGCGGCCGGGTACCGGCGGCCGACTTTACGGTCACCGTCGCCGGACTGGTCGACTATCCCGACACCGCCGACGGCTATCTCGCCGGCCGCGGGAGCGGTACTTTCACCCTGCTGGGCTATGCGATCACGGTCGATGCCACCGCACTCACCGCGCCACAGTTCCATCTCTCCGGCATCACCGACTGGCGGGCGAGCGCGCAGACCCACCCACTGCGCCTGCTGCCGGCCACCTATCTCTTCGTGCACGGCAGCGGCCGGGTACCAGAGGCCGATTTCCAGGTGCGCCTGGACGGCATGATCGACTACGCCGCCACCAGCGATGGCTTTCTCTCCGGCCGCGGTACCCAAACGCTCGGCATCCTCGGATTCCCCATTCTTATCGATGCTCGCGAATACCCCAACGAATCCATCGCGCTGATGCCCTTTGGCCTCGCTATCGACACGACAAACGCTAATCCCCAAACCGTCTCGCTATTGCCCAGCGCCGGGTTGAGCCTGGAGCTTCGCACCACAGCCCCAAAGACCGCGTTCTTCGATCTGACTGGCAACGGACGCATCGTCCTGGACGATCCCTACCCGTTCGTCGATCTCCGATGGCAGGGGCGGCAGCAGGTGATCCGACTCACCAAGGCAGCGATGCGACAGAAGCAGCCGTGCTCCCCCGCGGCTACCGCTGTGGGTGGCTAGAGGGTCATGAAACTAATGCCACCAAGATACAACGGCGAAGTACCACATCCTCGCCGACGAATAAGGCACTCGGAGCGATCATGTTCCATAGGGCATTCATTCAAACCCGGGAGATGAGAATATGAAGCTCACATCGCTGTGGACTAGCTATCCTGTCTACTGGCGCGTTTTCGGGCCTAATGATGAAGCCTACATCACCGGAATTGAGGATGGCATCATCAACGCTTCGCTCGCTTCGCTCCCCACATTCAGCTATGCCGAGGCGGATGTCTTTGCAGGAGAGCCAAACGTCCAATTGGAGCTCAAGCAAGACGGGGTGTTTGGGGCGTTCATACTTCCCGCCAGCAGGACCCGCATCTTCCAGAGAAGGCGCCACTATGTGCTTCGCGCAAGCGGCATCGTCGACGACTTCCGCGAGCCAACGTTGCGGGTGACTGCCCCTGCAATTAACGCGACCCTGCCGAGCTCGCGTCTGAACCAGAAGGACATGCTGGAGGCGGAGTTGGACCTTCGGGATTGGTTCGCTCTCAATCTCAACTACGGCCTGGATCAGCTCGAGGTATTCTTTTTCTATCGATACTCGGGGCAGAATGAAGTAAAGATTGCCGATCGTGCCACGGGTGTGCGGGTTGGTTTGGAGAGCCCATTGGTTCGATTCGGTTGCGCCTTTAAGTTTCCCAGGGCCGGTTCGTTAGAGATCAGTTGCCGAATCCTGGCGCCGGCGGGCAAACTGATGTCCACTGCGTGGGTGCCAGCCCAGGTGGCGCCTACGGGCGTTCGCACCATCGACGCGAGGTTCGTTAACGCCATCTCCGGCACGAACCCCCCGGCTTATCCGGCGATCGCCTCGACGATCAGCGCTACCCTGGTGACCAATGCCCAGGACTACTTCGCCCGCATCGAGTACCGCTTCGCACCCCCGGGCCTGAGCAATCCTAGTCTACCCTGGACCGCCACGAGCGCGCCGCCCGCTCCCGCTGGCGCGGCCTCGCGGGAGTGGCCGGTGGGCCTGCCGATCGGCGCGAACGCCGCGCCGGGCCATTATTCCCTGATCGTGCGGGACGTCGATGCCTTCGGCGAAGACAGCTTTCGCTCCTACCCCTTCTACCTTCGCGACGTCACCCCGCCCGAGATCGTCATCGATAAACCTGGCGACAACGAGGCCTTCGTGACCAATGACCCGGCCGGGCTGGTGATCCACGCCAGCGGCAGGATCCGCGACGCTCAAACAGCCGTCGATCCGGAATCGGTCGCCTACACCATCGGCGATGTCCCGCAGCCCGTTGCGGTCAGCGTCGTGGTCATCAACGGTGTCCCCTGGCACGCGTGGTACGCGCAGTTGCAACCCGGTGGCTACGGCGTCTTCGATCTGCGCATCACGGCCAGCGACACGGCAAGCCCTGGGCCTAATTGGAAGACCGAGGTACGTCGCTTTACGGTGGCAAGCGCGTACCGGCCTAGCACCCTCGAGGAGCTGCTGAGCCCCCAAAGCTATCTGCGCGAGCTGCTCCGCTTTGCCGCCAGTCATCTCGCGAAGGGAGCGGGCAGCCCACCGCCACCGGTCAAGACGGAGGATCTGGAGACCCGCTTCTATCAGCCCTTCGAGGCCCTCGCCCGACCGAACGCGCCAGAGTCGACGGAAGTCGGCAATGACGTACTGGTTCCGGTGCGCTTGTTACGTGCGCGCGAGCGGCTTCTAGACCAAGACACCGCGGCTGAACTGGCGGCGGCGGCCGCCCTGCTGGGACGTTGGGACTTCACTGAGTTGGCCAGCGGCGCTACGGACGGGCTGATCGAGCGATTCCGGGGCTTCGGCTCGTTCCGTCTCGTCGGGGGTTATCGACGTGCCCCAGACGACCAAGCGATTGGCTCGACTGCGATTGAATTGACCGGGGCTGCCCGGACACCGCTGGAGGGTACATTCCTCTCCACCGGCACCAGCCACGTATTGATCGGCAACTCGGTGGCACCGGACTGGACACGCCGCGCATTGCGGCTCGGGCGCAGCAACCGGGATTTTTCGCTCTCGCTGTGGATCTGGCCGGAAGACTCGGGGGCTGGCGTTTGGCGTGCAGTGGTCCACAAAGGTAATGAAGCCTCAGTAGAACCCGCCGAGTGGAACCGCACGCCGGGCATATGGCTGCATCCAACGGAGAACCGGGTCCGCTTCCAGATCTCGACAGCCGCCGATCACAACGCGGGCGGGGACTCGGCAGCGCGGTTACCGGTCGGGGCCTGGACCCACCTCGTCTATGTCAAGAGCGGCCGGCGGCTGCGGCTCTACGTGAACGGCCTGTTGGATCAGGAGGTCGCGCTGCCTAGCGGCGACATCCTGGCGAATGATGACCCGTTATATCTAGGCGCGAATCCCTATCAACAAGGGTTCCTGGGCGCCCTGTCTGAATTCCGGATCTACGGCGTCGCGCTCGGCGAGGACGAGGTCCGGCGCCTCGCAGAGGATCGCCGGGCCGGGCTGCCGAACGTCGGCATCCTGCCGGATACCGATGCGGACACGGCACTGCACCGCTACTGCAACCGGACCTATGGCACCCTGCTGGCCGGGCTCGGCACCTCCCGCGAGGAAATCGGCGCCATCGGCAGTCTGACTCCCGATCAACAGCGGGCGCTGGAGACGCGCCTGGGTTTGGCTGGCCTGCCCTGGAAGCCGGGCCAGGTGCTCGACGCCCTGGTGCCGAGTAGCACCACAGACGTCCGGCAGTTCGAGTACTATCTCGCCAGCAGTTTCGGTGTGCCCTACACCTCTTGGCCCACCGACGATCTGTGGGCGCCGGGGGGCACGCCGGTGGTGCTGCAGCTCCAGCAGGCCGGGCTGGAGCTGGCCTATGTCCGCGAGGATGCCGATCCGGCGCGCTGGCCGGACCTGGACCCGGACCTGGTGGACTGGGCTGAGCTTGACCCTGCCGCCGTGGCCTGGCGGGCCTTGCACGTTGCGCGCAGCGGCGAGCTGGCGGCGAAGTTCCGTGAGCTCTCCGATGCGACCCTCACGGCCACCGAACTGGTGGCAAAGGTTTTCAACGACGCCGAATACAAGCAGCTCCGGCAACTGGGCGAGGACGACGCGGCCGGTCTCCCCATCGCCGACGGGGTCGCGGCCATGGCGCTCGACCTGCCGATGCTGCGGCGACTTCTGGTCTATCTGGACCAGCCGGCCAACCGTCCGCTGTCGGCGGAGCAACGCACGGACCTCGCCCATCTGCTGGTCGAGGCGTGGAAGCGCCGGACCCTGCGCGCGGACTGGGTGCGGGAGGAGGCTGCGCTGCCTACCCGGCCTTGGCCCAGTGTCGCCGGTCCGGGCGCCTGGGTGCCGGGCCGGTACCGGCGGGACTTCCTGCCCTGGCGCGGCAGCGTACGCCGCCGCACGGCCCTTGAGGAACGGCTGGGCCGTCGCCAGCGGGCCTTCGACGCCCTCAACCGTGACTATGCGCGCTTACTGATGGACGTGCAGCGCGCCAACTTGCCGACGCTACGGGACGACCTGCTGGGCATCGGCGATTTGCCCGCGCTGGCCCCGCGGCTCGGGGCGCTGCAGCAGATCCTCTTGGCCGACCTAACGGCGGCGGGGGCATTGGACCTGTCCGCGGCAGATCAAGCCATTGCCAGCCTGCAGGTCCTGTTGAACGGGATCCGCCGCGGTTGGTTCGGCGATGGTCATCCGGCGCGGGACTGGAGGCCCCGCGATAGTGCCAACTTCGACGCGCAATGGGATGGCATCGACAGCTATGGCCGCTGGCGGGCCTCGGTGCTGAACTACCTCTATCCGGAGAACACCCTGTACCCGGAGCTGCGGGAGGCCAACTCCGAGGAATTCAAGGAGTGCCTGAAGCAGCTCCGGGCGATCCAGCCGCTGACCGTGGCGGCCTTGGAGGACGCGGCGACGGACTACGCGAAGAAGGTCGACATCCTCCCCGGAGAAAGTGTCGAGCGTAACTTCTTCCTGCCCGTTGCCGAGGGGCTGGCCCTGCAGCGCTCCGGTCAGCTCGAGGCGGCCCTGGACCGCTACGCCAAGGTGCTGGACGTGACGGCATCGCCGGGGAATCGGCGCCGAAAAGAGCCAATCGTAAGCGAGCCCGTGGCGCAGCCCGCGTCGGTGGTCTTCGCAACGCTCGACTGGGCAGCCAGGCTGAATAATCCGCATGAGCGGGCCAGCCGACCCGTCGGCCAGCGCGCCGGCTGCCAGAACCCCTACACGCGCTTCGTGTTGTTTCAGATTCTACATTGCACCCTGGCGCGGGCGGATGCCGCCTTCGCGCGAGGCACCCTGGACGACCGTGCGCTGGCCCGCGCGCTGTATCTGGAAGCCCAGGATATCCTGGCGTTGGACGAGCTGGTCGATGTACCGCCAACTCAGGGCGGCCAAGCCTACTTGCCCAACCCGTTGCTGGAAGCCTACAACGCCCGAGCTGCGTCCGCGCTTCGAAAGTTGAGCCGTGGGCTCAGCATTCTCGGGACGCCGCTGCCGCCCGACCCGACCCGTGGGGCGGGCGCAGCAGGGCTCTCCAGCCTAGTTAGACCGACGCCCTACCGCTACCGCGTGTTGGTGGATCGCGCCAAGCACTTGGCCGGCATGGCCCAGCAGTTCGAGGAACAGTACCTCTCGGCCATCGAGCGCAACGAGGCCGCACTGGAAAAGCTCATGCAGGAGGGCTTCGCGCTCGAGCTGGCCGGGCAAACGTCAGAGCTGCGCAGGCTCGGCGTGACGGAAGCACAGACCGGCGAGGGGCTGGCGGTGCTGCAGGAGGGTCGAAGCCACATCGAGCGGGACCGCTACAACGAATGGCTGGCAGCGGGAGACAATTATTACGAGCGACAGCAGCTCGACGGGATGGAGAAGGCGACCGGGCTACGGCAGCTCGTTAACGGTTTTCAAGCGGTCGCCGCTGTAGCAACCGCATCTGCAAGCGCTGCGGCTACTGCAGTAAAGACCTTTGGAGTAGCCTCCGGGTTCAGTGTGGGCGCCGCCGTAGCCCATGCTGGTGCCGGAGTTGCCCAAGGTTTCCTGATTGCACAGGAATCGCTGAACCAAACCAATGCTTTCTATGCTGCTCGCGAGCGCCGCAACGAAGAAATGCAGCTCCGGCGCGACCTCGCCGAACAAGACACCCTGATCGGCGCCCAGCAGGTTCAACTGGCCCGTGACCGCATCGCCATCGCCCGGCAGGAACTGACGATTGCGCAGGCCCAGGTCGCCCAGGCCACCCAGATGCTGGCCTTCTTGCGAAACAAGTTCACCAGCGCGGAGTTCTACGACTGGCTCTCCGGGGTGTTGGCGGAAAGCTATGGCTTTTTCCTGCAACTGGCCGCGGCCGCGGCACGGCAGGCGGAGCTACAACTGGCCTTCGAGCGCCAGGAGCCGCCCCAGCGCCTGGTGAGGGCGGACTATTGGAAGCTCGCTTCCAGCGACGGCAACCAGGACCGCCGCGGCATCACCGGCTCCGCCCGCCTGCTGCAAGACCTCTATTCCCTGGAACAATACGCCTTCAGCTCCGAGCGGCGGCTCCTGAACCTGACACAGAGCTTCTCCCTGGAGCGGCTGATGCCGGTGGAGCTGGGTGAGTTCCGCCGCACCGGGGTGCTGGTCTTCGCCACCCCCATGGCCTGGTTCGACGAGGGCTTTCCGGGCCATTACCTGCGCCTGATCAAACGCGTGCGGATCTCCGTCGTGGCCCTGATCCCACCCTCGGTCGGCATCCGTGCGACGCTGTCGAACGGTGGCCTGTCACGGGTCGTGACCGCCGATCCAGGCTACCCGACGATGGTCATCCAGCAAGACCCGCAAGCGGTGGCGCTGACCTCGCCGACGGCCGAGAGCGGCGTGTTCGAGCTGGATGTGCAATCCGACCTCATCTTCCCATTCGAGGGTACCGGTGTCGATACGAGTTGGATCCTGGAGCTGCCGCGGGCAGCCAATCCCTTCGACTTCGACTCGCTGATGGACGTGGTCATCAGCCTCGACTACACGGCGCTCGCCAATGTGGACCTGCGCGAGCGGGTGATCAAGGCCCTGCCGCGGCAGTCGATGGGTGATCGCAGCTTCAGCATCAAGCGCGATTTACCAGACACCTGGTATGAGATCGCAAACGGTAGCGGCGACACGGTGAACCTCACACTTCCCGTATCTCGGTTGAATTTCCCGCCGGGTCTTACGGATGTCCGGGTGAGCGAGTTGGCCCTATCCGCCAGAACGACAAGCGGGGTGCCGTGCGCCTTTGTGGCAACGCTCACCATTACGACTCCTGGCGGCTCTCCGCGCGTCGGAGCGACTGTCCATTCCATCGGAGGCATCGCCAGCAGCCGCCAAACCGGCGGCCGAGGTTGGCATTCCAGGCAAGTCGAGGATCAGACACTCGACGTGATCGACAAGTTACCGCCGTTAGGCGATGGCCCTACCCAATGGGCATTCGCTGTCGGTAATCAGCCGACGACATCGGTCGGTGACGAAACGACGTTCCTTCAGCAGCTTCGCGCAGGCACTGTCGAAGATATCCTGGTGGTGATGACCTTCAGCGGGCAGCGGCCGGCATGGGGTTAGCCGTGCTGCCCAGTGCCAGGACGGTCGGCACGCTCACAGGGGCTCCCCATGGCTTCCAAGATCAGGCTTGCAGACCAGGCCACGCTCGTCGGTGTGGGGGTCCGGCGGGCCACCGGCGGTCGGGTCGGCTATCTGCCAGCACATGCGGTCGGTCAATGACGCAGGCGAGGGTGTCGACCCTGGCCGAGGTGCTTCATGTACCCCTGCCGAGCCGCTGAAACTATTGAATTGATAGGTACCAAGATGAGCATGGAAAAGACGTCGTTGTTGGAGGCCGTGGTGGCTGGAGATCTAACGAACGCAAAGCGGTGGCTCGACGCCGGCGCCCCGGTCGAAGGCAAGGATGCCCGAGGCTGTTCGCTTCTGATGATCGCGGCCGGGCGGGGCCAGGTCCAGATGGTTGAAATGCTGCTCGCCGCGGGAGCGGACCCAAATGTGCTGGATCCCATCATGGGGGCTTCGGCCTTGCACAAGGCCGCGCAGCGGGGTGTTCCCGAAGTTGCCCGACTATTGCTCGAGCACGGAGCCTTTATCGACATGCAATCGCCAACGCTGGGGCACACTCCACTCCACGATGCTGTTTGGAACAAGAAGTTGGCAATGGTGAAGTTTCTGCTTTCGCGAGGTGCCAAGACAACCCTCAATACGCATGGTGGGCGTATCCCGCTCGATTTTGCTCGCAGAGACAATCTGCGCGACATCGAGGCAGCGATCCTCAATGAGGATGAACGCCGCGCTACCCTGGTCAAGGCTCAACCCCTGATGGCCGCCGTGGTGGCCAACGACCTGGACGGTGTGAAGCATGCCTTGGCCACCGGAGCCGATGTGAACGAAATCTCCCCGATGCTCGGTGGCTCCAATGACGGTCACACTCCCTTGCTGGTTGCCGCGCGGGAAGGCCACACCTCGATCGTGCAGGAGTTGCTTAAGGCGGGTGCGGATCCCCGTCGGGTCGATGGTCTGATCAAGGCGACGCCCGGCCACAAGGCCGGATATCAGGGACATCCCGAAATCGTCCGCCTGCTCACCGAACACGGCCTGGAGATCGATGCCCAAGGGCCCTACAACGGATATACCGCATTGCACGACGCCGTCTGGCATGGAAAGACAGAGACCGTCAAAGTCTTCCTGGAAGCCGGGGCTCGCACCGACTTGCGAGGTCACGATGGCCGTACGCCTCTCGACATGGCCCTGGAAGACGACTATTCCGAGTGCGTTGCCCTGCTGGATGCCCATGCGGCGGACGGTGCCCACGACCCCGCCAATGAACTGCGCGGTTTCGTCTACCAGTGGTTCGCCTGGTACGACCGCCATGAGGAGGAAGGGCTCTTCTTGCAGCATCTGGCCGATCAAGGACTGGAAATGTGCTTTCCCGAACGGACGCTACGCTCGCACGCGGAGTTCCAGGATTGGTATCAAGGCATCGGTAAAACCATCCGTGCCAACACCCACGATGTCAGCGGTCTGCGCGTCACACCTGTGGGGGAGGATTCCTTCCATGTTGATCTTTTCGTCTGGTGGCGGGCGGTCACCCGTGAGGGTACACCACTCTCCGAGCGATTCCGTCAAAACTGGGAGGTGGCCAGCCGAAACGGCCAATTTATCATCCAAAGGCTCGCGGTAGAAACGCAATAGGCTATTGCAATGTCGTGCAGGGTGGGAAAACGGCTTTATCGTCTACCCACGCGGACTTTGGCATAATCGGTGGGTATGCAAAAGGACGCTTGGCCACTCTACGAAAAAGGGGCCTACCCAAGCTGGATAAGTATTTCCGCTTAACAAATCGGCCTAACTGGTCATTCCAGCCGGCCCGGCGCGGTGGAGCCGGGCCGGTTAGCTGAATTCAGGCATTAGCTTCTATGGTGAAGAGCATGGAGAGTCCAGATTCCGAGAAGCCGGACGAATTTGGGCCTTCTGAAGAAGACTCCAAACAATCGTGGGCGTCCGAACACAAAGCAATGCTGGTATCCGCTAGCATTACGGCTGTAAGCGCAATTATCGCCGCCGTTATTGTTGTTGCACCAAATTTCGTCAAACCAGTAGCAGAAGAGGAATATGACGAAGATTATGTTGTCAATTATTCCTTCTACCATGTCCTTTTGGACAGATTCGCCTTCGTTCCAATCGACGAGGTTGACGGTGATGACAAATCCATTGTTACTGTCGCAAGAGTGGACTCCATAATCAAGAACACAGATAGCCACCAAGACTACATGTTGCCATTCTATACAACAGGAAAGCGGATAGAACTTAAGCCTCTGAAATCATCCGTGAAAGTGGTTTTCCATGAAGTCAAAAACCCAGATGAAGAATATAAACATAGCTATGAGCTAAGGCTTCCTATCGGACAGAGGCCGCTCAGACACAATGAAGTTATGCACAACCGGTTTAAGTTTGTAAATGGATTCCGTAATGACAAAGAAGAGTGGTGGACAGCGTCCATCAAATATCCGACGAAGGCGATAGGGGTGCATATTCAATGTCCATTATATAAGCCATGCAAATCTATAAGTGTCGGGCGACGAAAGGGTATATCTGAAAGGCAAGAGATATTAGATAACCCAGCGTTCCTATCAGAAGATGGCAGGCACATACTCTGGATGGGGAATGACGAAGAACCTGATACGCGGATTGTGTTTAATTGGCAGTGGTAAAAGCTAGCAAGGGTATCAACACGGACGCATTCTTCGTTCGCTGCGCTCACTACAAATGCGGCTGTTACGGCTAGCGTTATCCCTGCCACGCAATGTCCAAAACTGGTTTTATCCGGCCTACCCGGAGCATGACCCCCCGCGTCCGCAAAGCGCGTCTATGTAAAGTTCGAAACTATGTGAAGCTCCGGCGCGGGTCCCAAGATCACCGCAGATCCGCGCCGGAGGTGGGTTCACATAATCACGGCCCCTCAAGGAACGCCCTGAGGTCATCGGGTGGCCGATAGCGAGGGATGCTTGCGTCAGGTTCCTGCAGGCGCGCAAGGGCCTACTCCTTCATGGCCAGATTGGCTTCGACGTATGGATGAGTGGTCGTGGTCGAATCGTGCCCGAGCCACAGAGCAATCACACTGATAGCGACGCCGGATTGCAGCATGTGCATGGCTGTCGTGTGACGGATCCAATGAGGGGAGATCTGTCTTCTGGCGAGGCCGGGATAGTCGGGTAGGGTGGGCAAACGGCTTTATCGTTTGCCCACGCGGGCTTTGGCTCAAGCTGGATAAGTATCTGGAGTTTCCGGGTTTTGGGGGGGTGACGGCGGGGGTAGGGGGTATTTTGGAGGGGTTTGCCTAGAACTGGGCAAACCCTCACAAAAACCCTTGGTCCCAAGCGCCTGGCCCGTGGGTGGTTCTCAGAATCAGGAAACTTCAGATAAGTATTTCCCCTCAACAAATCGGCCTAACTGGTCATTCCAGCCGACGCGGCGCGATAAAGCCGCGCCGTTCGGTTGAATTCAGCCATTATCCCTGTTGTGACCGCTTAGGATGTGATAGCGGCCAGTCCGAGACCAACCGCGACTGACAGCTCTGGGGCGATTTCAGTCGCTTGCGTCTTTTCTTCGTCGGTGTCGCAGTGTGGGATCTTTGGCAAGTGGCGAGGTGGACGAATCATAGAAGTCCGTGACGAAATACTG
>Ga0031656_10000853_pt1 | contig 11153 bp, 12 predicted proteins | sample FrelakmetDIP11DI_FD_55080 | JGI IMG/M metagenome (GOLD analysis project Ga0031656, IMG submission 55080) | Freshwater lake sediment microbial communities from the University of Notre Dame, USA, for methane emissions studies - DIP11 DI | ecosystem: Environmental > Aquatic > Freshwater > Lake >... | reverse complement strand
TTCTACGGGACAGGTTTTATCCTTGCCGGCCTTCTTTGCTTCTTTTATTGCACGGTCGGCCTGTACCAATTCCGGCGGGTAATACCATACCGCGTATTTCGGGGCAAACTGCCTTCCTGCACACCCGATCAGGAATATTAAAGAAAGAACGGGTATGAGAAGGGCAAGAACTTTAAAGCGATTACTGTTCATACAATACCTCCTCGTTATTATTATTTCATTCGGATACTACATCGGGAACAGTCTCTCGATCTTTGCTCATGTATCACCCCCTCCGATACAAGATCGCTAAAAATAAATATATCATTGAACGTCTTCTTGAAAAATTATATCATATCTTTGAATGAAAGATAATAAAAAAGTGTCTGAAACAAGACGAAATAAAAAATAGTTATTGTGAGGAGGGTTCATGCACTACCAGACAGGGAATGCCGGAAGGGTCATTGTTGCCCGTTTTGAGGATAAAGAGGATATCATAGAAGGCATCATACACATTGCGAGAAAAGAGAATCTGAGGAGCGCAGTATTTCACCTGGTCGGCGGCATCAGGCAGGGGAGGGTCGTGGTTGGGCCTGAACGCGAAGAGTTTCCTCCCCAGCCGGTATGGAAAGAGATCAGGGAGAGCCACGAAGTGCTGGGGACCGGCACAATATTCTGGGACGAGAATGGACCGAAAATTCATTTCCACGGCGCGTTCGGCAAAAAGGATATGATTAAGGTCGGATGTCTGAGGGGCAATTCTGAGACATTCCTCGTGCTCGAAGTGATTATTATCGAGATAACCGGCATTGACGCGCGGAGAGAGTTTGATCCCGTATCGGGGCTGACACTCCTGAAGGTATAAATAAACAGACGGATATGATGTTTGACCGCAGTCGGAAAAGAGATGGCAAGCTATCAACAAAAAAAGGCGGGATTTCCCGCCCTTTTTACGTGAGATAAGGGAGCGTACATTTCTTCGAAAAACTATTTCACAGTGAATGATATTTCTTTGGAATCGCTTGCATTCTGCGAAGAAACCGTGAAGCGGACGGTATATTTGCCCTTTTTCGCGGTAGAAGGAATGGTAATAGGGATGCTGGAGGAATAGGTGCCGTCCTCACGTTCCACATACATTTTGGGTTTGGCAAAAAGCTCGCCTTTATATTGTATCTCCCGCGTCTCCGTAAGGCGTAATTCGCTGCCTGACTTGGCCCCGAGAACAGCATAGGTCATCCTGAAATCGATCTTTTCCCCTGTTTTGACCGTATTCGGCACAGCAGAAGCATTCTCGATCTTAACAAAGACTCCCTTGGACGATTTATAGTTGTATTTTTTGGAAGTATTTTCCTGTGAGTTCTTTTTATCATACGCATAATGACCGATGAGGCCCCCTGCAAGCGCCCCCAATACTCCGCCGAGAACTGCCATTTCAGTCTTTGCGCCTGCTGAACCCAATAGCGCACCCGCGACGACACCCGTCGCTGCCCCGACACCCGCTCCTGTCGCCGCACCTTTGCGCTCCTCCGGTATCGATGCGCAGCCGAAAACCCCAGTCATAAATGCCAGAATAACTACCATTGAGATTATTTTGCGATACATGTCCAAGCCTCCTGTTTCAAAATTAGCTTTTAATACTATATCAATAACAAAGGGAATCCTCAATAGAGAATTCGGGCTCTGAGCTTACCCTAAAGGCATGACAGGGGCAAGGATCGATTGCAGGTGAAGGCAATTTCCTCTGAAATACTTGCCTTTCATCGGCTTACTTCTTTACGAGCTCCACTCTTCTGTTCTTCGCCCTGCCTTCTTCACTGGCATTATCGGTGATGGGTTTATTCTGGCCGAAGCCGGCAGCGGTTAAGCGGGTCGCATCAACGCCCTGTTGGATGATGGCGGTAACCACTGCCCTGGCACGCTCTTCTGAGAGCGTCTGATTTTTTTTGGGCTCGCCGGCGTTGTCTGTGTGGCCTTCGACGCTGAGCTTGAGGTCGGGAGTATTCTTCATCATTGTCACGATCTGTTCGATGATGGGCTGTGATTCGGGTTTGATAACAGATTTGCCTGTATCGAAGTTAATATAAAGCGCAACGCGCCCGTCGGTATTTAATGCCTTGAGCATATCGCTGGCGGTGACGTCCTGTTTCATAGCCTCTTTTTCGATCATGGTCAGTGTATAGTCGGATCCGTCGTCACAAGTGGAGACCTGCACCCAGAGCTCTTTCTGACCTTTTGTGATGCGTGCGGTCACCAGCCTTCCTATTCCGCAAAAATATGCGTTTTCACATTCTGTGTCACTGGCGAGGCCTTCATAAAGGACTGTTCCGCCCATCGTTTTTACGGCATTTGCATAGTTCCTGCTGATCTGCAGGTCGCTTGCCTTCGTGGCATTTTCATTGATTTCATAATATATCTTCGAATATTTGCCTTCAACTGTCTTCAGCGTTTTTCCATCGCAGAATTGAAAAGCCTCGAATTCCTTGTCTTCAAAATCGGTGATATGATAATTCGGCATCCGGGAGAAGTAAGGAGAGTCCTTTCCTCCCTCGACGTCCTCCCCGGCGAATGCGATACCGAAGGCGGCGGAAAGGATCAGGAAGGCAATGAAAAGAGTTGTATGGAAATGTTTCATAGTCGATACCCCTTTAAAAATTATATTTCAAAACAATACTTTTGCAAAAACTATCGATATCCCTGATTCTTTTTCTCAAGACATCATAGACGATCCGGAGATCTATTTTTTCATATTCATGAACAATCCTGTTTCTGAAACCTATCATTTTGATCATCCTTTGAGAGAGAGCTTTTGTAATAATCTTGTTCTGCGACAAAATCTCGAATATGTCGGACTGAGAGCTGGGAACTTGCCATCCGGCATCGCTGATAATATGGGCTCCGATATCCATGCATGCCTGTATCGACTGGATAATATTGAACAGAACTATACTTTGGAGATCCCTGTTTTTCCTGAACGCATCGAATCCCGGGTCTTTTTTTTGCCGGATCTGTTTCAGATATGCCTCAATCCTCTCAATTTTTCTTAAGATGAGAGGTCTATCTACCAACTGTTTTCTCCCTGAAACGCCTTGCAACGGCGTTAAGGCAAATATCCTCGATAGGTTTATAGTCGAGATACTCGGTAATCGCCCTTTCGGTAAATCTGGCCCTGAGCTTTCTCCGCTTGTCAAAAAGGACCCTGCCGGTTTTCAGTACCTGATATTTTAAAAAAGGCGGCGCTGCGTTTAAGATAACGATATCAACAGGTCTGACAGAAAATCCCGGAGACGCTTCATAATAAATTTTCCTGAAACGTTCAAAGTTTATTTTTTTTAACCCGGACTCGTCGATCATCACTGCGATATCAATATCGCTTTCTCTCGTTTTCCTGTTCTTTGCCGAGCTACCAAAAACATAAAGGGCAGAGACTTCAGCCCTGTCTCTGAAATAACGGATAATCCGCTCCGTGTCAGCATCAGCAATCACAATCCTACCCGCACCTCGTGAACCCGCAGTTATGGCAGACCGCGCAGCCGCCTTCGTGTTCGACCGCGCCGCCGCATTCGGGGCATGCTCCCATAAGCATGATTACATTGTGACTGTCGCCGTTGCCCTGGCCGCTTTTTGTGCGGTATTTTTCGAGTGCCCATGCGATGGCGTCTGAGCAGGAGAGTATCCTGCCGCCTTCATGCCAGATGGGGGAATGGCAGGAAATGCCTTTCAATTGCCTGAGGACTTCGTCTGGCTCGATATTCGACCTGAAAGCGAGAGACACGAGTCTCCCGATCGCCTCTGACTGGCTTGCCGCGCAACCGCCGGCCTTTCCCATAGAGGTGAAGAGCTCGAAGAGATGTCCTTCCTCGTCTTCATTGATCGTGACATACAGGTTCCCGCAGCCTGTTTTCAGGAGTCTTGTTGATCCCTTGATGACATCAGGCCTGCTCCTCGGAACGATCTTCTGCCAGGATTCTATTGCATGTTTATCTTCTTTTTTCCCTTTCGTGAGGACCTGCTGTTCGCGTGAACCGTCGCGGTAAACAGTAACGCCCTTGCAGCCCAGTTTATATGCAAGGAGATACACCTCCTCGACATCTTTCTGCGTTGCGTTATGCGGGAAGTTGACGGTTTTTGAAACAGCGTTATCGATGTATTTCTGGAACGCTGCCTGCATGGTGATGTGTTCCAAAGGGGCAATGTCGTGGGCAGTCACGAAAACAGCCTTTACATCAACCGGTATTTCATCGAAGTCCTGCACAGAACCCTTATCTGCGATACGTTCCATAAGGTCTCTTGTCCAGAAGCCGCGCTCTTTTGCCACTTTTTCAAAGTACGGGTTGATCTCGATGAGCTTTGTGCCTTCCATCACTGTCCTTACAAACGAGACCGCGAATAACGGCTCGATTCCTGAAGAGCAGCCCGCGATGATCGAGAGAGTGCCTGTCGGTGCAATAGTGGTGACTGTTGCGTTTCTCAGCGGGATTTTTCCGTCATAAATGCTGCCTTCGAAATTCTGAAAGACGCCTCGTTCTTCTGCGAGTGCTGCCGAGGCGTTCTTTCCCTCACTTTGTATGAATTCCATGATATCTTCGGCAAGAGTCACCGCTTTGTCCGAATTGTATGGTATCCCGAGCTCTATAAGCATATCAGCCCATCCCATGACACCGAGGCCGATCTTTCTGTTTGCCTTTGTCATCTCCTCGATCTTGGGCAAAGGGTATTTATTGACGTCGATGACGTTATCGAGGAAGTGCACCGCTTTCCAGGTGATGTCTTTGAGCTTATCCCAGTCGACCTCATTCTTATCGGTTTTAACTATTTTTGAGAGGTTGATTGAACCGAGGTTGCAGGATTCATAAGGCAATAACGGCTGTTCGCCGCACGGATTGGTCGACTCTATTTTCCCTATTTTGGGGGTAGGGTTTGACGCATTCACCCTGTCGATAAAGACGATGCCGGGTTCGCCGTTTTTCCATGCGTGGTCGACAATGAGATGAAACACATCTCTTGCTTTTAATGTATTCGTCACCTTCTTTGTCCTTGGATTGAGCAGGTCATACGATTTGTCCTCTTCAACGGCCTGCATGAATTCATCGGTAAGCGCAACCGAGATGTTGAAGTTGTTGAATTTTGTCGTATCGTCCTTGCACGTGATAAAACTTAAAATATCGGGATGGTCGACCCTCAGGATACCCATATTGGCGCCTCTGCGGGTTCCGCCCTGTTTCACTGCCTCCGTTGCAGTATCAAAAACAGTCATAAAAGAGACAGGACCGGAGGATATTCCTTTTGTAGAGCCGACGATATCTCCATTGGGACGTAACCTCGAGAAACTGAATCCCGTACCGCCGCCTGATTTATGTATGATAGCAGTATTTTTTACCGCATCGAAGATCGATTCCATAGAGTCATTTACCGGAAGGACGAAACAGGCGCTCAACTGACCGAGTCTCCTGCCGGCATTCATAAGGGTAGGGCTGTTCGGGAGAAATTCGAGAGAGGTTAGCATCGAGTAAAAATCGTTTTCGAGCGTTTCAACTTCTCCGGGGGCCTTCCCGTATTGTGCGTCGGCAGCGGCGACACTGCCGGCAACCCTTCTGAAGAGGTCATCGGGTGCTTCAATAACCTTCCCTTCTTCATCCTTCTTGAGATATCTTTTTTCGAGTACCTTTAATGCATTCGGTGACAAACTGAAACCTTTTACTCCTTCCATGACACCCCCTCTGTCTGTTAACTGTTTCCTGTTCCCTCTGATGCGTTCTTAATCGAGATACGTACGTTCTCCCATTTCTCTGTGGAGAGATGAATTGCGTATCTGTTTTCCTATTTCTTCCATCACATTATCGCTTTCCAAAGGGCACTCCTTCTTGCATAATTGCGGGCACTTTAAGCACTCAAGCCAGTTTCCAATGCCTTTGCAAGAATCCATGTACCCCCTTACCGTCTGTCCTATGCTTCATCTACCAATTGTATTTAGTATTGAATTAAACCACAAGATATAGTGGATGTCAAGTAAAAAGTGATTTTTTTATAATCAATTGATTTATAGAGATTTTTTCCGTGAAAAGGGTGTTAAGTATTTGTTGAGAAAAAAAGAACGAAACCGTCATTTTGAAAAGGGAAAGTTCTTTGAGCTCATTCTCGGTCTTTCAGACCTCCGAGGTACCCCAATGTCCATCGGGCTAAATCCGCCCAAAGAACTCTCCCTTCCCGGAATGGTCCTGTTATTGATGTGCCTATTTTATGACTTCGGCGGTGAAGATATGCAATTCTGCATCTTTCCATGCGCTTTTCGGAAGTCCTGCCTTCATACACAACTGTTCAAGAAAGGTATCCCTGTCCCACCCGAATTCTGTTGCAACCTGGGGAAGAAAAATGCCGCTCCGTTCCCCTTTCCGTATCACGAGGCCATGTTTTCCTATGCTGATATCATTGATATCTCTAAGGGGAATCAACGGAGAAAGAATTGATACCTCGATCTCGATATCCTTTAGCTCATCTTTATCCATGGGGGGGAATCTCGGATCGCCTGAGGAAGCAGAGATTGCATTTTTTATTATCGACTGGGAGAGGGACATGACCGGCTGAACGTGTCCGATGCACCCTCTCAGGGAGCCGTTCTTTTTAATGGTTACAAAGACAGCGCCCTCTGTCTTAAATTTCGGGTTATGAATTGTACGCTCCTGAACTTTTCCTTTCACAATATATTCTTCAATCGAATCCTTTGCGAGGGAAAGAAGCTGCTTCCTCTCACTTTCCGTATAAGGACTTTTCAATAATCCTATAGATGCATAGCCGACTACTTTCTCTTTTTCATTGGTGACATCGCCNGAGTTAGCGTACTTGAACAACATGCCGTAGTTTGCGCCTGCTCTTCGCGCGATCTCTATCGTAACCATGACCGGATACATACCGCATAGTTCCGATTGGCCGCTCTGTAAAAGTTTTGCGGTATCAGTAACAGAAAGTCTTTCAATTTCCGAGATGACCTTCCCGTCCATTTCTTTTGCGGTGGAGTAATCGTGATAGTGAGACAAATCAGTGCTCGCAATGATCAGGGTCTTTTCATCAAAGATGTCTGATAATACTTCTATGAGATGATCAAAGGTCTTCTTTGTCGGAGAGCCGATAAGAATAGGTACTATGGTGAAATCTTTTAGGACCGTCTGTAGAAACGGAAGCTGAACCTCGATTGAATGTTCCTTTGCGTATGCCTCGGGATAAAACCGCACATCAGCCTCGTCGTCGAGAAGTTTTTTGGCAATTCTTTCATTAATTGGTACTTCCCCGAGAGGCGTCCTGAAACTTCCCGTAGTATACACAGATGCGCCTTTATAGCCGGCGTGGTGTGCTGCACCGATCACAATGACTTTTTGTATCGCGCTGTCTTTGAGTTCGCTAAAACCGTATGCCGCAACCTGCCCCGAAAATCTGTATCCCGCGTGTGGCGAAATAAGCGCGATAAGTTTTCCGTCCTTTTGCCTTTTTTCAACCCGGGAGAGAAATCCCTCAACGGATTCTTTGAGCGCCTTTTTATCAGCAGGATAGAATGTGCCGGCCACNGATGGTTCCTTGATATTTTCAGCGCAGCCGATAGNGTTGGGTAATAACAGGANGCAACAAACAGTCAAAATGAAAAATCGTTTTACCATTAGTCCACCTTTTTCCAAAACATAGCCATTGTTAAATTGGTATCGGCTTTCTTTTCGGNCCTTGTCGTTTTTGCGAAGAGACCAAAAAAGCCGGCTAACAGTATCCTCAGAAAAATTCTTCTCCTCATAATTATGTTACCCCCATATTCCCGAAATAGCAGTGCTGCAGAACCTGCACTTTCCATTTGCTATATGATTCTGTTTTACGACATAGCCTATCCTTTCAATAAGGAGCTTCCTGCAGTGAGGACAGAATGTGCTTTCTGCTTCATGACGGATATTGCCGATATATACGAATTTCAGCCCCGCATCCATTGCGGTCTTTCTGGCATCAGTGAGTGTTTCGAGCGGGGTAGGGGGGAGATTCGTCAATTTGTAATGGGGGAAGAACCGGGAGAAATGGAGCGGCACATCAGAGCCGAGGTTTTTGACGATCCATTTGCTCATTTCCCTGATATTCTTCATGTCGTCATTCAGGGTGGAGATGACGAGGTTGGTTATCTCAAGCCATACACCTTCCTGTTTTAGGGCAACGAGCGCGTTCAGTACAGGCTTGAGGCTTCCGCCGCAAATCCTGTCATAGAAATCTTCTGTAAATGCTTTTAGGTCAATATCAGCAGCATCCAGGTAGTTAGATAAATGCCTGAGCGGCTTTTCATTTATGTAGCCGCATGAATGCATCGTGTTTCTGATTCCCTGTTTTTTAGCGATGACAGCCGTATCGTACATGTACTCATAGAATACGGTCGGCTCTGTGTAGGTATAGGTCACAGACCTGCATTTATGCGCTATTGCCTGGCGCACGACCTTATCCGGGGGCATGTCATAGGTATCGGTATCTTCCGGACTTGCCTGGGATATTTGCCAGTTCTGGCAGAACTTGCAGCTCAGGACGCATCCAGCCGTAGCAATGGAAAACGCTGTGGTGCCCGGAAGAAAATGGAAGAACGGTTTTTTCTCTATCGGGTCGACGTGGACCGCGCAGGGTTTTCCGTATACGAGGCTGTAGAGCGAGCCGTCCTTATTCATTCTCGTTCTGCACTTGCTGCGCCGGCCTTCTTCGAGAACGCATCCGTTCGGGCAAAGTTCACACTGTACTGTTTTGGCCATACCTATAGTATAAAACTTTTGAGCTCTCCAATAGGGGATGTTCTTTGATGAACGAATTCCCCGAAGCTCTGCATAAAAGTGAAAAAAGCGTCATTCCCGCGAAGGCGGGAATCCAGAAGAAAGAAATCTGGATTCCGCATCAAGTGCGGAATGACAACCTGTAGTTAAATGTACAATTCAATCACGCTGGCTGAAGCCTGCGGCTACATCCGGCGTGCGCATCAACTACTCTTTATTGCTATTTTTACAATCATCACTACTGAAAACAATTGTATTAAAGCTACAAACAGAAGTGCATGGGCAATGCCAAATAACGGTATGATTATTAGGGAGGGGACAAGCGCGCCCAGAAATGAACCGAATAGATCTACCGCATAGAACGTTCCTCCGGATTCCGGTTCCTTCAGTGATAGAGTGGCTGCGCTGAACTGCCCGCCGGCAAGCATTCCTGAAATAAAAATCAGGGCGTAGAAAAACAATTCAGCTTTGAAGAGGACCGGTGAAGCCACAGCAAGTAGAATGGTCATTGTCTCCAGCAGCAATAATGTCCCCAAAGGATTCTTCAGCCGTTTCGCAAAAAGAGTGCCTCCCCACAGCCCTAGCATAAAGAAGGCGGAAAGCGCCCCTATCATCTCATATACATAACCGTATATGGCCTGGTACGCAAGGAGTGTGGCGAGCGCAAACGACATTCCTGAGAATCCCGTGGTGAAGACGGAGAACAGGAGTACCCGTTTCCTCTTATTGAATATCAGAAATGATACCAGCGCAAGGACGAGCCCTGTGGCGATAAGCATATACCGCTCCTTCAGCATGGTGAGACGGGAGAGCGCTGTTCCTCCATGCACCTCTGCCCAGAGCATAAGATTATACAGATACGCCGTGGGCCGCATATCTGTATTGACCGATTGTATTCTGCTCAGCCGCTGCCTGACATACTCCTTATCGAGTTGAGAGAAAGCGTCCTGAAACACATAGGGATGAAAATATTCGGTACCGATCCCTTGTTGAGCGAATTTCTTTTCGAGAATTTCCGGTCGTATCTCGATTGCCGATTCTGATGCAAAGATACCACTGTATTCCTGGGACGTAACCTCAACAACTCCGAATACAGACTTCAATGAATTGTAAAGAGTGCCGTTGGCGGTCTGCATCTGCCTGCCGATATATCCAGAAGACGCGGGCAAGGATATCGCCAGTATGCCGTCTTTATGTAACGTTGCTTTTGCCTCTCTGAAAAAGTCGATGGTATAGAATCGGTTGATGCCTGCTGTGAAAGGATGGGGAAGGTTGAGAATGACCAGGTCGTAGGAAGGTTTTTTTACTTGCTTGATAAACGTTCTTCCATCTTCGGTTAGCACCCTTACTTTTTGGTCTCTCATTGAGGTTCTATCCTGTTCTGTAGTCATAAGCCGCCGAAAGACTGCGATTATCGCCGGATCGAGCTCTATAAAATCAATGCTCTTAACAGGATATTTCAGGAATTCCTTCAGGACCCCGGGAGAACCGCCGATGATGAGTATTCTCGAAGCCTTCGGATGAAGGGCCATTGGCATGTGCGCTTTTAACTCTTCAGTCTGAAGGTCGGGATACGTGAACATGAGGTGGCCATTCGAGAAAATACTCGACTGCGTATCCACCTGGACAACAGTGATTTCGCCGTATCTCGATTCGACGGTATCAACAACGCGCAGCCCTTTCCAGGGAAGCACATCGGCGAGGTTATCGAATGAGAAATACAGGAGCAGAGGAATGATGCCGATAAGGAGAATACCCTTCCTTTTTGCAATAGAGGCTGCAGTGCAAATAGATACGAGAGATACGATAAGACATAATGCCATCGCATCGAACCTTGAAGAAAGGACAAACGTAAAAAGCATCCCGCCGATGAATGCTCCCAGGGCCTCAAGGCCGTATATTCTCCCCGGTGTGCCATCATCTTTCCAATGCGAGAGTGCCAGGGGAAACTGCAACCCGATGAGAAAGGAGACCGGCAGGAGAATGATTGCTGTTGAGAGAAGGGTGGAGGCAAGAGAAATCATCTCGCCGGGCGCTAAAGAAAGTGCGGGTCGAATCGCCTTTATTGCAAGAACGGTAGGCAGGGAGATGAGAGCGATCAAAATAAAAGAGAGCGCGAGTGCATGTCTTTGCCTGATTTTTCCGCCGACGAAACTGCCTGCCCCGACATACAGAAGCCAGAATGAAAGGGTTATTCCGATATCGAGTTCATTTCCTGAAAACGTTGAGAGAAGGAGACGGAGGACCGTTATCTGGAGGAGAATGGAGAGAAAGCCCATTATGATCACAGGAAAGCGCATATTTTGAATATACACGCTCTGTCATCTCATGCCAAGGGGGTGGCACAGGTAAAGGCCTCATTATTGAAAAATCTACCCCCGATGTCCGCTGGCGCAACGG
>Ga0031656_10000850_pt1 | contig 11186 bp, 13 predicted proteins | sample FrelakmetDIP11DI_FD_55080 | JGI IMG/M metagenome (GOLD analysis project Ga0031656, IMG submission 55080) | Freshwater lake sediment microbial communities from the University of Notre Dame, USA, for methane emissions studies - DIP11 DI | ecosystem: Environmental > Aquatic > Freshwater > Lake >... | reverse complement strand
GGTGCGGCTCGGCACGCCGGTAGAGCGCGTCATCGTGGCGGCCGATGCGGGTGAGGGGCGTACGTCTGGCGAGCGGCGAGGTGATTCGTGCGCTCGCGGTGGTGATGAACGCGGACCTCCTCGCGGCGACTTCGCGGCTCATCGAGCCGAGCGCGTGGCCGGCGGACTTCGCGGCGAAGCTCGACGCGCTCGAGCCCGCGACGTCGATGTTCAGCGTCCACCTCGCGGTGCGCGGCGCATGGCCGGCGATACCGCCGATCGTCCATCTCTCCAGCGCGGGCGGCCAGGTCGAGATCGTGTGCCCGTCGCACGTCGACCCGACCGCTTGCCCGCCGGGCTTCTCCACGGTGGAGCTCATGCGGCTCGTGCCGCAGGACGAGGCGCGCGAGTGGTTCGAAGCGTTCGCCGCACGCACCGATGGGGAGGTCTACAAGGCGCGCAAGACGGCCGAGGCCGACAAGCTGATCGCGCTCGCCGAAGAGGTGGTGCCCGACCTCGGCGCGCGCATCGTGGGTCGCTGGGAGGCGAGCCCGCTCACGTTCACGCGCTACACGCGGAGCACCTCGGGTGCCGTGTACGGGGTCCGCGGCGCATCGATCGCGGCCCGCAGTCCGGTGCGTGGCCTCGTATTCGCAGGCTCGGCCACCCACGGGGCGGGCTTCGAGGCGGTCACGATCTCCGGAGCGAGCGCCGCGGAGGCGCTGCTGCCCGGAGTGCTCGCACGCGGCACGGCGTGCAAGGCTCGGGCCGAATGGGGCGAGGGCGTGCGAGAGGCGGCATGGCGCCTTCCCGGGGGTGAGCGGTGGAGAACCTCGTGGGGTGGGTGAAGGGTTCCTTCTTCAAGCAGCGGCTCGCTCGGCTGCGCGAGTCCCCGGATCGCTTCGGGGTCAGCGTCGCCTACGAGATCTATCAGTACTTCACCGCCGCCGGCGAGAAGGCCGCGCTCGAGCTGATCGACCGGGTCGCAAAGGAGCCATAGCGCCAGGTCACCTTGGCATCCCTGTGGCCCAAGATACTTTGCACTTCGTAAAGGGTCCTGCCGCTATTCTTCCCCCGCGAGGAGATATCGAATCGCCGGATTAGCCCCCATGACCTACTGCTTCTTAATACCGTCGCGCGGTGCGCCGTGCGACGCCGGCGTAGCTCACTGGCGTGAGAGGGCGGCCGACGATGGCTTCGGCGCTCGGGACGACGCCGTGAATCCCCGGGATCGCGAGCTGTTCGCCAACTTCAGATCCCAGAACAACGATCGCCGAGGCAATCACGAAAATTGCAACTGGTTTCAGCCTGCTCATTTGCTTGCTCCTTTGGTGAAGTGTTCGGGCAAGTCACCCGTACCTTTAAGATCTTCAAGTTTGACCTGAGTAGCCTTGCTTGTATTCTTGAATGCAAAACTACCTGCCTTCACCGCTTTCCCAGTCTTCCAATCGCTGAACTGGATGCTGTAACTCGGGCCATTCGGCACGCGCTTGGAAGTGATGGTGTAGCGGCAGGGATAAGGCTTGTCGCCGTGCGCGATCCAGATCTGCCAATCGACGTCCTTGCTGCGAAAAGCCAGTGAATCACACTCAACACCACCGATCACGCCACTGCCAAGATCCTTGATGTCGTCCACACCCTCCATCAGCATCTCGTAGGAATTCGTCAGCAGCAGGTCTGCGGCAGGTAGGGGGCGGTCGTATTTCTTGTGCATCACGTCAACCAGATGATCGATCGAGCCAGGTATCTCGACCTGAGTATAGGCATTCAGATTCTTGCCCAGGATGGTAAGCGTTTTTCCGTCAAACGACATGGCCACATCGGCGAAGCCGCCGGCGCGCGTCGCATGAATCTTGTCGGGCCGATTGACGACGACCTTGCCCGAACTCGCCAGCCCGAGAATCTGGTCTTCGGGCGTGACCACCTCGAGCGTGGCGTCATAGCTGAACGACAGCGCCTGTTGCGCGGCCAGGTAATCCGACATGCTCTTGAGCAATCGCTTGGCATCTGCCTCATCGGCGCTCGCACGGGTCGATATCCCCAAAGCAAGGGCTACGGAAAGCGCCAGCACGGGAATGCTGCGCCTTGAGCACTTGACTGGCTTTCGTACGTCTGGATTCATTGAAGGCTACCTCTCGTGAGTGGAGATCCCGCATCTTCGGGGTAAGTGAGTGCCTAGCTTAGCGTGAATAGAGCCGGTGCTTCAAATCTGGTGCAATCGTTCGTTCATGCCCGAGATCATCGCCATGCAGATGCCGACCGCGCCCGGCGAACGACGCTTCTACGTGAAGCTCCTCGAGACCATCGGCGCGCCGTGCCGCCCCGGGGAGCGCGTCGCCGCGCTCGAGTACACCGCGCTCCAGCTCCTCAGGCGCATGGGGCCGAAGGTCATCGTCGTCGACGAGGTGCACCATCTCCTCGCTGGCTCCGGTCGCGAGCAGCGCGTCGCCCTGAACCTCCTCAAGTACCTCTCGAACGAGCTGCAATGCTGCATGGTGGCAGTCGGGACGCGCGATGCGCTCACCGCGATGCAGACCGACGCCCAGATCGCGAGCCGCTTCCGACCGCTCGAACTGCCGCGCTGGAGCGAGTCGGAGGAGCTGCGGCGCTTCCTCATGGCATTCGAGCGCATGCTGCCGCTGCGCGAGCCCTCGCGCCTCGCCGGGCGCGAGATCACGCAGACCCTGGTGGAGGCGAGCGAGGGCATCACCGGCAACATCGCCGCGCTGCTGACGCTCGCCGCCCGCAAAGCGATTCGCCAGGGCAAGGAGCGCATCGAAATCGATCTCCTGAGGTCCCTCATCGAGTTTCGCCCGGAGCCCGCCTGAAGGCGCAGCGTCCGCTCCCGGTAGTGCCCCCGCCGTGCGACGGCGAGGCGATCGGCTCGTTGGCTGGCGAGGATCGCTGCAATGTACGGCGTCGCCCTCCCGGAATGCCTTGCGTATCTGGGGATCCGGCCAAGAAGGCGCGAGTTCGGCTGGCTCGACTTGCCGTCGTTCACGCAGGGCGAGCTCGAGCTTCTCGCCACGCACCAGCGCCGTTCTGTGAGCGAGCTCGCTGGGATGAACTCGACCGTCTGGGCGGCAACCCGCCCGGGCGAGCATGCGTTCTGTCCGCACTGCCTTGCTGAAGACCAGCGTTGCGGCGTACCGATGTTCTGGCGGCGCGGTTGGCTCGACGCGTTCGCGGCGTGGTGCCCGGTGCACGATCGTCCGCTGCGAAGCGTCGCCACCGCGGCGCTCGCATCGACGCCCACGTGCGAGGAGGCCGCCGCGCTGCTCGTGGGCAAGGAGGAGTGCGCCGNACCCCTGGCTCGCGCGCATCTTGCGAGAAGAGCAGGGGAGCTGCATGCCGCGGTGATCGGTGAGTGGGACGCGCAGTCGATGTACGAGCGCTACGGCCTGCGTCTCCCCGTTCAACTGCGTGCCGTGGCGGTCGACGTGCTCGACGTGCTGCTGCGCACTTCCCCCGGGGACCCGCGTGACCCGCCGCTGTTTCGCCTGGCCGAGGTGCTCGGGATCGCGTTCGAGTCTCGCGACTACCGGGTGCGAGTTGCATTCGCTCGAACTCGCCTGATCACGCAGGTCGGTCGACTCGAGGCGCGGGTCATGGCGCTCGCGATCGTGGACGCCCTTGTCGCCGGTCGCCTCGATGAAGGGCTTCCCGCGCTCGCGAGCCTGCAGGCCTTACGCCATCCCTGGCTGTGGCATCTGTTACCGCGCGAGTCGGTCGACGCGCTCAAAGAGCAGGCCCGCGGATGGCCGCCGACCTACGTTCGGGAGCACTGGCCGGAGCTCCTGGACGATCGCTACCGGGCGATGGTGCGATGCGCAAAGATCAGTGCCGGTTCCGCCACGGCAGCGGCGGTTTCCCAGCACCGCAGCGACGCCAGTCGCCGATATTGGCGCACAGTCGCCCACTATCAAGGCTTCGACAACCGACGCCCGGGTGGCGCTGCAGACCGACGCCCAGATGATGAGCCGCTTCACGCCCTTCGAGCTTCCGCGCTGGCGCGAGAACGACGAGTTTCGCCGTCGCTCCGTGAGTCCATGTTTGCGGATCATAAGTGCTAAACTGCCCGGGAAGCAAATCCCGGAGCCCGCTATGGGAGATCGCCCAACCCAGGAAGCGCTCGTGCGGCAGTGGTGCGACATCATCGCCGACCCTGCGCTGCGCGAGCTCCCTTACAAGATCGAGCTGAACGCACGGGGAAAAATCGAGATGAGCCCCGCCAGCAATCTCCATGGATATCTGCAGTCCCTGGTTGCGACGGAGCTCAAACGCTTGCTGCCCGATGGTCTAGTGATCACCGAAGCGTCGGTGCTGACTGCGATCGGTGTGCGAGTACCTGACGTAGTCTGGGCCTCGCATGCCTTCGTCACCGCGCACGGGCTGGTGACCCCGTTCCCTCGCGCTCCGGAGATCTGCGTCGAGGTACTCTCGCCGACGAACACGCGCGAGGAGATCGACGAAAAGATCGCCGCTTACCTGGCCGCCGGCGCAATCGAGGTTTGGGTGGTCGCGGAAGACGGCCGTACGTGCTACTACGACGCGACCGGCGAGCGCGCAACGAGCCGCTTTGGCGTCACACCGATACTGCCCGTGCCCGGCGGTTCGTAACGGCCGATCGACGGCCCGCCAGTGCCCGCTGCGCCGACAGGCCCTCGAGACCCGCTGTGGCCACTGCCGCCGCGCTAAGCCCTACTGGCTCAGCGCGCGGTCGCTCGATCTCGCCTACCGCTGCGTCGACTGCGAGCGACCGTGGGCAGAGTGGTCGCCGTCGATTCTTGCAAGACGTCCCTTCGGTGCGCTCGAGCGCGTGGCCTTCAGCCGTCGCGCCTACGAGCAATGGGCGTGGTTTCCCCGCCGGATGCCGCGAGCGAAGCCTAGGCCGCAGCGCGACTCCGCCGTCCCGATCCGCTCCCTCGACGCTTCCGAGCTCTCGAACGCCGCGAAGCCTTGCGGTGCTCGGGCGGTGTTGCGGGGCGCGACTCTTGGCCTTCACTTCCGCAGTAGCGCAATCCCTGGGACACCGTCGCGCGTCGTTGGGCCGAGCACAAGCGCGCCGCGACCGAGGCGCTCTCGAACGAGGCGAAGTTCCAGCGCCCCCCGGGCCACTTCCACGCCGAGCGGCCGCTCGCGATCGTGCAGGTCGATCACACCCAGGCCGACGTCTTCGTCGTCGATCCTGTTGAAGCGCAGCCGGCAAGGGCGAGGACGAGCACCCACGACCCGCTGGCGTTGCGCATAGCGCGAGTGTAGCCATCGCCCGCGCCCCCCAAGAGCGCGAGACGCGTGAGACGCCCTCGAGCGCGGATGCCACCAGACTGCGGCGATGCGACCGCACAAGGTGACGCGTGGGAGAACGCGAGTGGCAGCAGAGCCGCCCGGTGCAGGCGCCACTCAGAGCCCGAGCTCGGTCAGTCCCGGATGCTCGTCGGGACGCCGACCGAGCGGCCAGCGGTACTTGCGCTCCTCTTTTGCAATCGGGAGGTCATTGATGCTCGCGATACGGCGCTGCATCAGGCCGTTCGGCGCGAACTCCCAGTTCTCGTTGCCGTACGATCGAAACCAGTTACCGGAATCGTCGTGCCACTCGTAGGCGAACCGCACGGCGATGCGGTCCTCGGTCCAGGCCCAGACCTCTTTGATGAGCCGGTAGTCCAGTTCGCGCGCCCATTTCCGCTCGAGGAAGGCGACGATCGCCGCGCGCCCCGAGAGGAACTCCGCGCGATTGCGCCACACGCTGTCGGGTGTGTAGGCGAGCGAGACGCGCACGGGATCACGCGTATTCCAGGCGTCCTCGGCCGCACGGGCCTTCTGGCGCGCTGTCTCGACCGTGAATGGCGGCAACGGCGGGCGGCTTTCCATCCTGGACTCCTTCAGTGGTGACGATCAGATCGTGGCCGCGGCTTTGCGGCATGGCGCCGCGGTCTTCGCTTCCGCTTGCGCCGATCGGATCGCGCCACGCTGCGACGCGGCGTCAATCTCGCGCGACCGGAGATCACGAGGACGCTACCCATGATCAGCGGCGCGCGCGCCGGCTGACGGTATCGGCGCGATCCTGGTGCACGGCGCACCCGCATTGTGCCGAGGACTGCGTGTAGGTGGTCCATTCGGCCCGCGCACCAACGCAGGACGCGCTGGCACGCTTGGTGCAGCAAGCGCGAGCGTCCAGGAGGAGGGTGCGCTCATGTCCGGTCTCAACAACCCGTTCGATCCCGACCTGCGCCTCGGCGCATGCACTTGCGGCCAGCACGCGTCGGCGGCCGAGCACGATGCCGCCGCTGCGTCCGCGGGGGTGCTGGGCAACGACACCGAGGCGATGCACCGCCGCGTGCTCGCGTCGGCCGCAATGCGGGCCCTCTTCCCAAGGGACGATACGCGGCGACGGTTCCTGCGCGCGGTGGGAGGGTCGACCGCCTTCGCCGCGATCGCGAGCGTGATCCCGTTCGGGGCGCTCGAAGCGATGGCCCAGGAGAAGGGGCCGCTCGAGAAGAAGTCGCTCAAGATCGGCTTCATTCCGATCACGTGCGCGACGCCGCTCATCATGGCGCACCCGCTCGGCTTCTATCGCCGCCAGGGTCTGGAGGTCGACGTGGTCAAGACCGCCGGCTGGGCGCTCATCCGCGACAAGATGCTCAACAAGGAGTACGACGCGACGCATTTCCTGTCGCCGATGCCGGTCGCCATTTCGATGGGCGTGGGCTCGACGGCGACGCCCATGAACGTCGCCACCATCCAGAACACCAACGGCCAGGCGATCACGTTGCACGTCAAGCACAAGGAGAAGCGCGATCCGAAGCAATGGACCGGCTTCAAGTTTGCGGTGCCGTTCGACTACTCGATGCACAACTTCCTGCTGCGCTACTACGTCGCCGAGCGCGGCCTCGACCCGGACAAGGACATCCAGATCCGCGTCGTGCCGCCGCCGGAGATGGTGGCCAACCTGCGTGCCGGCAACATCGACGGCTTTCTCGGGCCCGATCCGTTCAACCAGCGTGCCGTCTACGACGAGGTCGGCTTCATCCACATGCTCACCAAGGAGCTATGGGACGGGCATCCCTGCTGCGCGTTCGGCACGTCGGCGCAGTTCGTCCAGGAGAACCCGAACACGTTTGCCGCGCTCTACCGCGCGGTGCTGGAGGCCGCGAAGATGGCGCGCGATCCCGCCAGCCGGCCGCTCATCGCCAAGGTGATCTCCCCTGCCGCCTACCTGAACCAGCCCGAGACGGTGGTCGAGCAGGTGCTCACGGGCAAGTACGCGGACGGGCTCGGTGCGGTGAAGAGCGACCCGAACCGTATCGACTTCGACCCGTTTCCGTGGCAATCGATGGCCGTGTGGATCCTCACGCAGATGAAGCGCTGGGGATACATCAAGGGTGACGTGGACTACAAGCAGATCGCCGAGCGCGTCTTCCTCGCGACCGAAGCGCGCAAGCGCATGACGGAGATGGGCATGCAGGCGCCGGCGACGAGCTACGCGAAGTTCAAGGTCCTCGGCAAGGAGTTCGATCCGAGCACACCGGACAAGTACCTCGCGGGCTTTGCGATCAAGCGCACCGCGTAAAGCCGCAATGACGGAATCGCTCCGCGCCGCGGCCCTCTCGCTCTTCTTCCTCGCCCTGATCGTCGGCGCGTGGCACCTCGCGACGCTGCCCAAGGAAACCGCGGCGGCGGCGGCGAACGACGAGTACGCCAAGCTCATGGGCAAGGGCGCGAAGAAGTCGGACGGCTTCCCCACGCCGGTGCAGGTCGGCGAGGCGATCGTGAAGAATCTCTCGCAGCCCTTCTACGACAACGGCCCGAACGACAAGGGGATCGGCATCCAGCTCGCTTACTCCCTCGGGCGCGTGGGCGCCGGGTACCTCATCGCGTGCCTGGTGGCGATCCCGCTCGGGTTCCTCATCGGCATGTCGCCGCTGCTCTACAAGGCACTCGATCCGTTCATCCAGGTGCTGAAGCCGATCTCGCCGCTCGCGTGGATGCCGCTCGCGCTCTACACGATCAAGGATTCGTCCATCTCGGGTATCTTCGTGATCTTCATCTGCTCGGTGTGGCCAATGCTGATCAACACCGCCTACGGCGTCGGCGCCGTGCGGCGCGACTGGCTGAACGTCGCGCGCACGCTCGAGGTGAAGTCGATCCGGCGGGCGTTTCAGGTGATCCTGCCGGCCGCGGCGCCCACCATCCTTACCGGGATGCGCATCTCGATCGGCATCGCCTGGCTGGTCATCGTGGCGGCCGAGATGCTCGTCGGCGGCACCGGCATTGGCTACTTCGTCTGGAACGAGTGGAACAACTTGAACCTCACCAACGTGCTGTTCGCGATCTTGATGATCGGCGTGGTCGGGATGATCCTCGACTTTGTGTTCGCGCGGTTCCAGAAGCTGGTGACCTACGTCGAATGAGCTTTCTCGAGATCCAGCGGCTCGCCAAGGTCTGGCCGGGGCCGGGCGGCCAGTCCGACACGGTCGTCTTCGAGAACGTGAACTTCGCCGTCGAGAAAGGCGAGTTCGTCTGCATCATCGGTCATTCGGGCTGCGGCAAGACGACCATCCTCAACGTCATCGCGGGCCTCGATCAGCCAACCTCNGGCGTCGTGATCATGGACGGGCGCGAGATCGCGGCGCCGAGCCTCGACCGTGGCGTCGTGTTCCAAGGCCACGCCCTGATGCCGTGGCTCACGGTCATGAAGAATATCGCCTTCGGGGTACGCTCGCGCTGGCCGGAGTGGAGCGCGGACAAGGTGCGCTCGCACTGCCAGACGTTCATCGATCTGGTGGGACTCTCGGGCGCGGAGCACAAGAAGCCCGCCGAGCTCTCCGGCGGCATGAAGCAGCGCGTCGGGATCGCGCGCGCCTTCGCCATCCAGCCGAAGATGCTGCTGCTCGACGAGCCGTTCGGTGCACTCGATGCGCTCACACGCGGCACGATCCAGGACGAACTGCTGAAGATCGTGCAGGCGACGCACCAGACCGTTTTCATGATCACCCACGACGTGGACGAGGCGATCCTCCTTGCCGACAAGATCATCCTGATGTCGAACGGCCCGCGGGCCGTGATCGCGGAGATCGTGGCGAACACCCTGCCGCGCGATCGCACGCGCCACACGATCTTCCACGAGCCGCACTACTACAAGGCGCGCAACCACCTCGTCGACTTCCTCGTCAACCGCTCGAAGCTGTACCAGCGTGGCGACGCGCTCGAAGGATACGATCCGCTCGCGCCGCCGGTCATCCGGCCAGGCATCGATCCGTCGCGGCTGGCGGCCGCCGTCGTGCAGCTTGCGCCCGTTCCCACCCCCGCACCGACCACCGAGAGGAGGCACGCCCCATGACTGTATCCACCGTGACCGCGGCCCGCGGCAAGCCGATGACCCGCGCCGACGTGACCGAGCTGATCCTGTCGGTCAAGATCCAGAAGGGCGTCAAGTGGGCCGACGTGGCCAAGAAGGTCGGCATGTCCAAGGAGTGGGTGACCGCGGGCTGCCTCGGTCAGATGACGTTTGACGGCGAGCAAGCCAAGGTCGTCGGCGAGATCTTCGGCCTGCCGCAGGAGGCGGTGAAGCTCTTGCAGGTCGTGCCGTACAAGGGCTCGCTGCCCACGGCCGTCCCGACCGATCCGCTGATCTACCGCTGGTACGAGATCGTCAACGTCTACGGCACGACGATCAAGGAGCTGATCCACGAAGAGTTCGGCGACGGGATCATGAGCGCCATCGACTTCAAGATGGACATCGTGCGCGAGCCCGATCCCAAGGGCGACCGCGTGCACGTGACCATGAGCGGGAAGTTCCTGCCGTACAAGACCTACTAGTCGTCACGCTGCGAGGCCGCAGGCCCGCTCGTCCTCCCCGACTCCAGGAATCGCCGCTTCGCGACGCTTCTTCGTTCTCGTCGTGACGCTACGAGGGATCCGGCCCTCGTGCTCGCCGATCTCGGGAAACCTCGCCTCGCGGTCGGGGCGGATCGCTCACCGAGGCGCAGCGAGAGCGTAACCGCTGGCTCTCCAGCGTGCGCGCGATCGGCGAGCATCCCTTTCTCGTGGTGGGTCTTCAGGAAATCGTGTGGGTTGATTTCCGGGGTCAAGTGCCGCCGAGAGCGGCGCCGATGCTGGCTCGGCAGGGTTTCACCCGAAGGTCCTGTAGCCCCGAAAGCGAGTTCCGCTTTGTGATCCGTAAGGCCATGACGTATCGCATGAAACTGGAGCTACGCGGACTGCTCGCCTTTCGCTGGCGAAGTGCGTCGCCTGCGCCGCTTTGGGCCAACATGGCTGGACTCACTAAGAGCTCGGGCTGATACGCGCTGGTGTGCAAGCGGACTGAGGAGGTTGCAGAAGCGTTGCGCAACCATCGGCCCGTCCACTCACGCGCCGGAAAGGAGAAGACCCTTTCTATGGCCAAGAATGAGCGCGACGTCCCGCGACCTCCGATCCTTGCTGCCGCCTCATGCCTCCGGCAGGAGTGCGCGGCGCAGACACCGATTAGGTCGAACAAACGGCGGGCGGATTGCGTCGCGGTGCGCGCAGCGCAGGTATGCGTGAGTCGAAGCTGAATCGCGACTATGCGCGCGTCAGCGAGCGCAGCGATGCACGGCCAGTCCAGCCATATTAGCGCGTAGTCCGGGCGTATTGGCGCAACGACAGTGTGCGCCGGTCGTGCGCAGCTCCTTACCGTCCCGGTCGGGCACGTCACTGCCTCGCGGCGGCTGCGTCGAGCAAGCTCGTCGGTCCATCGTTCGGCGCGCCGTGGTCACGCATACTGATCGGCAGCAAGCGCGTGCATCGCAGCGATCGTCGTCGGGCAAGGAGGAACGCCGCCCCATGAGGGTCTTGCCCGGCCAACGACCGGATCGTCAGGCGGTGGTGGTTCGAGCGCGCGCCGCGAACAGGGTTGCGAGGGCGTCCGGGCACCCGCGTGCGCGACCGCTCCCCTTCGAGTCGCCCGCTGTATCGCGGTTGGCGCACCGCGTCAGTGCGCCACGTGTCGCGGTCAAATCTCGCCGGCGCTGGAACGCGAGCGGTCGTGGCATGCTCGAGAGCGAGTTTCGTTCGGTGTCTCGGGTCCTCGGGGTGCCGAGGGTTGCGGTAGTGCGCGCGAAGAACGAGGAACGACTGCAGCACTCGCGCTCACGCCTGGCATGTGCAGCACGCGGCATCGCGCTCGTGCTCGGCGCGCGCTTCCCCGAGCGAGCGCGCTTTCGACC
>Ga0031656_10000849_pt1 | contig 11187 bp, 10 predicted proteins | sample FrelakmetDIP11DI_FD_55080 | JGI IMG/M metagenome (GOLD analysis project Ga0031656, IMG submission 55080) | Freshwater lake sediment microbial communities from the University of Notre Dame, USA, for methane emissions studies - DIP11 DI | ecosystem: Environmental > Aquatic > Freshwater > Lake >... | reverse complement strand
CAGAAAACCATCCAACAATACCAAACCATAATCTACTTCGGCTTGCCGTATCTGTTTGAACAGATCATCATAAAGTGCCATCTCTCCGCTGGCAGCGGATATATCTGAATCAAACGCATAGACTTTCATTTCCGGAAACGCACTCTTGATCGCAGTTGCATAGCGGACGAATCTATCAGCCATATTCTCGGTATTTAGGGTGGGTTTTTTATCACCAAAACCTGATTGGTCTCCGATTTCGTCACCGAAGGTTACACCTGAGATGTGAAGATCCGCAGCCTCCAGCATTTGAAGATAGTCAATCGTTCGGATGATATTATCGGCAGGCTGCAGCGATTCTAGACCAGTGCCAGGGTTACCTGGAATATAATCCGAATAATTGAGCTCCAAATAGATTGGGTATCCCCCCATACTCTGATTTACAAATCCAATTACACCTTTGAGATCCAAAGGGATGGGCCTTGAAAGTCCGTCCCAATCCAGTACGCGGTCGCCTTTGTAATCGACAAAGGACATCAAAGCGGAACGGATGAACAGTGCGCGAACCGTGTCTCCAGCAGTCATGATCATCTCAGGAGCCCTATCGTTAAAACTATACTGTAAAAATATGTACCGGGAAGCTAGGGTTGGCGAGATTTGCCCATTGCGGCGGTTGGCAACTATCGAGCCTGGAATGGTATAGGTTATCGATGGATTCAGTGGTACATCTGGTAATTTCTCGATAAATTCGCTGCCGAACCATTGACCATCCTGTGCATTAGCATAGGCCATAACATCGACGGAGCGAAGAAAGTGAGGCACTAATGTTGGAGTTTCTGTGGGTATAGGGGTGAAGGTGGGCTGTGCAGAAGGTGTGACAGGTGCAAGGGGGGTGGAGGATGGAACTGGAGTGAAAGATGGAGCGGGTAGATTGGTTGGGGAAGCAGTAATTTGCAATGTCGCAGTGGGGGTTGTGCATCCTGCTAGCAGGAAAAGCATGACAAAGAAAATATGCTTGAGAGGTCTAAAATGAGCCATAAATCACCTATCCACCTAGCACAAGTGTGCAATGATCCAATATGTAGCAGCAAATTGACAGCTTTGTGCGGATGACAACACCGACCCTGAAAAAATACTACCCTCGATCGGATTATAACACTCTCTAAAAGTTGATAACTGCACTGGTTAATTTTATTGTATAACCAATCTACTTCTTATTTGGAAGAAATGAACGATTACCAAGATGCACCGGAGTGAAAGGTGAATATTCATGCTGCAATTCGTTCCAACTGAAATAGAAAATCCTGGCTAACACACCCTGCTGTTACCCAAACCGAGCGGACAGCTGGCAAGGTGCAATGGTTCCTCAATATTTTGAAGTACCGAGATGCTTGGGGATCCGGCCAGTAATCGAGCTGTTATAGAAAGGTCTGTGAAATATGAGGCGCAACCATTGGAATAGCAGGGTGGTGGCTGTCCTATCGCTCGGGCTTTTTGGCATACACCTTGGATAGTCTGTCATCATCGATTCCAATTTTATGTTTATCCCCTCCTTTTGCTGAAAGACCAATAGTAACAATGAAGATACCAGCAACCACACTTAGGAAAAGCCCAAGAAATATTATTATCCATAACATAGTTCGTTCTCCTATTATTCACACATGTGTGAATTCAATTGATTTTTATTGGGCTTGAATGGAACACTTTCATTGAGGTTCTTGATGCATACTCCATGCCACTCTTTCCCAAACCAATATGAGGGTGGGCGGGGTTGATGGATGTGATTATTTTGGAGATTGTACAATGGTGGAATTGAATAAAGTGCTAAAGAGCACACTTATTAACGTCCGATTGGTGATTGTGATTGGATTGGGCTGGTTTATTACTGGGAGTGACGTTTCATCAAGCCAAAGCTAGGTCGTCTACTCCAATCCGGCAGATGACAATTCAGACAGATCAGGTATTCATGCCCTGCATATTAAAAGCCTGTGTGCCTCTTTATTTTGACAATTTCAGCAACTCGTCGAGTGGTTGGCCAATTATTGATAATCCGGACGAATTGTTTGAATACAACAATGGTGAGTATCGGATACTCGTACGATCTACAAATTGGGCGACAGGTGCATACCCCGGAGTCCAGGCATCGGACTATCCTGTGTCCGTCGACTTGCGTAATCCTGGTGATGTGAACGGATCCTATGGGATTGCCTTCGGGATTGTGGAGGACTGGAATTCATTTGGGTCAGGTTGGAACCTCATACCAGTACAGTCTTCTCTCAAGCTCAACGCGGTCTTGATGGGGCTTGCAACTGAATCCAGTTGGCGGATAGCCCCAATTGCGTGTTTCTTGAGCTATCCCGGGCTCGTTCTTCCTTTCAGTCCAGGGTCCGAGTATCAAGCGTCCGCCTTTCGCTACATACGTTCCCAGCAGGTGCCTAAAGAATTCCTTTCGTCTGCCCTGAGGAACGTAGCCTAGCTCTTTGACGCAGACGTACCTGTATTTCTGAGGCGGGGTCCAGTAGAATGCGTTCCCAAGATAGAACCGATCCCGCCACTGGGGAAGCCTTGTCTTGGCAAGATTCAGCAGCCCTTCAGAGATATCAAGCCCATAAAAGTCCAGCTGAAGTCCTTTCTCCAGGGACCATGCAGCCAGCCTCTCCATGAGGAGCCCATTTGCGCAACCGACATCGAGGAAAGTGCCGTTGCCGTTCACAGCCGCCAGGATCATTTCCTGGGTGTAGCGATAGCGCCTCTCATCTCCGCTGTGGCCGGATTGCCCCCTTAGGTTGGCGGAAGCCAGGTAGAGATCCGTGAAGTGCCGCATATGGCGTTCGAACCACTGCTCCTCTGAGATAAGTCCATTGTCCAGGGCTGCCTGCTGTTCCTCGCAAAAGGCGTAGGCACCGTTAATGGCACGCTTGATTGGATCTTCAGGCATGAGAACACCTCCAACCGAATCTATCACAGCTCAAAAACGCCTAGCGCTTTGCGCTACTGGCATATGGGGCAGGCGTGGATTCGGTTTGGAAGCAGGAAAAACTCAAAACCAGCCTGTCTTAGCGGGCTAGACCGGGTAAAAATGCTCGAAAAAGCTGCTGAATCACGAGGGTCATGTGCACATTGTGTTGGGCGGCTTATTGAACGGGTAGATGTGACTGAATAAAATTGAGTAATGGTTTTTGTTCTCCTTGTATCCCTTCTTCCAGACGTGCAGCCGCGATTGGGATCATCCAGGTTGTGATATCGTCCCGGGAAATACCCGGATGTAGTTCGATATAGCGGGAGAGGTAGGTCCGATAGAATAATCCTCGCCAGAGGTCGACGAAAGTTCGCATCGCCCAGTTGGCATAAGGCACCTGGCCGATCATGAGTAGGATGGATGTTCTAGCCACATCGGCGAGCGGATTTCCACGACGGGCGGTCGGCCAGTCGATGATCACAGGACCTTTGGCCGTAATCAGCACTTGGTCAGGATGAAAGTCGCAATGACACAATGCATTACCGTCAGGTAGTTTTTCCACCAACCGCAGCAAGTCTATTTTCAGGCTGGATGGCAGTTGCTCCATTTGCTGGATGGTCGAGTAGAGAGCCGAATTCAGGGGAGGAAAAAAGGATCCGTCCTGCTTGTGTATTTGTGTGTGGAGTTCAGCCAACTGCCGCGCTAGATGAAGAACAAGCCAAGGTTTTGATCCGGACAAGGTCAGCAACGACGGACCATCCACCCGCTCATAGATAATCCCATGCCGCTCCTCGATTATCACAGTGTCGATCAATTTTGGAGTAGGTAAGTGCATCGTGGCAATTACGCGGCCGACTTCAATTTCCTGCTGTACCCAATCTGGTGAACACCAGGCATAAAACAACTTAAGAACCAGGTTCTCCTGCCAGGCATAGACTTCAGCCGTGCGACCTACTGCTATGGGTGGGTCCAACGCTTGTGTTCTCATATCAATATGCTCCAGCGTAATTGGAAATGAACTTCTTCTTGACAAAATCTCCCAACAGCCTCAAGCCAGGCCGCTCGGAAGAAGCGGGCAAGACTACCCACATTATAGCCCTCGCCGGTGACCAAGACAAGCTACGCAACGACTCAGCGGGACAGCCAGGTGGACCTCTCGATAGCTCACACCGGCGAACACCAGGGGGCGATTTATCTGGGGCTTATGCGGACCGCCTGACAAACCATTGACCGGATGCCACACCGGAACCAAACCCTAATACAAAGAAAACGATTTTGGCTGCCAACGAAACGTCTGCCCAAAATATGAATGAAAAACAACCGCAAAAACGAAAAACAGGATTGACAGTCCAATCAAATAGTTGTTTGATTTCATTGCAAGCCGTCCTTTATGCATTGTGAAATTGCATTCAAACCAGAACTAAAACNTGGTAACCCAACAGTTTTCGTTACTGGTGCTGTGGCGGGCGTGGACTCTGCTTGGGAGCATGAAAAACTCAACACGTGGAAAATTTTCGAAAATGCCGTAGAATACCCAGCGTCCAGTGCAGACTGTGTTTGGTTTTGTTGTAAAAAACATCTCTCGAAAAAGACAAGGAAATTATTGCAACTTTTGCATAAAAACAGATAAAATTTCTTACTGTTTGCAGAGTATCGGGTAAATATTCGCTATATTTGCATTTCCTTACAAAGATAATTTTACTTCAGTAAGGGTTTTATCAAGTTTGTCTATCAATTCATCGACATTTTGTCGGGAGAAAATCAAGGGGGGAAATAGCGAGAGTATATCGCCTCTCACGCCATCTACCACACCTGCAACCGGATACGTAACCAGACCGTTTTTCAGGGCAATTCTGCCTACCACTTTCGCCACCGATTTTTCAATCGGATAAGGTTCTTTAGTGGAAGTATCCGCGATGAACTCCATGCCGGCCATGAGTCCGAGCCCACGCACGTCTCCGATCATGGGATGTTTTAGTCTAAGACTATTAAGTTGCTCGAACAGATATTCACCCGTCCGCGCCGCCTGCTCCGTCAGATTTTCTTCCTCCCAAATCTGTAGTGCTTCATAGGCAGCCGCGGTTGAAATCGGGTTTGCCATAAAAGTAAAAACGTGATCAAAAGGGATACCCTTTTCTTCAAAGACAGCTCGAATTTTGGTGCTCACGCCAACTGCTCCCAAAGCAGCATAGCCACCGCTGATTCCTTTTGCCAAGGTGATCATATCTGGAACGACATCCCAATGATTGATCGCAAACGGTTTGCCCGTGCGACCAAACCCGGTGATCACTTCATCGGCGATTAAAAGGATGTCATGACGGTTGCAGATTTCGCGCACCATAGGCCAGTATTCAGGTGGAGGAACAAGGGCTGCCCCGGCCGCGCCAACAATAGGCTCGGCGATAAACGCCATAACCTTATCCGCTCCGATTTCGTTAATGGTCCTTTCAAGTTCTCTGGCGCAGGGTAGTTCGCAACCTGGATAGGTTTTGCTAAAGGGACAGCGATAACAATACACTGGCGGGATATGGGGCCAATCCAGCAGGTATGGAATAAATTTTTTACGCCTGCCATGCATCCCTGTGGCGGAAAGAGCGCCTAATGTCGCGCCATGGTAGCTTGTCCAACGGGATATAACCAGATGTTTGCGCTCCATTCCCCGTTCATAGTAATACTGGCGTCCAATCTTAATGGCTGCTTCAACCGCCTCGGAGCCACCTGAAGTAAAGTGGATGTATTTAAGATCACCCGGCAGCAAACGCGAGATGTGCTCCGCTAAACAGTCGGCTGGTTCATTCCTGAATATGTTGGGTGCAACATAGGATAACCTGGCTGCTTGACGGGCGATAGCGTCAGCCACGCGTTTGCGCCCATAACCAATGCTGACCACGCCAATACCCGCAATGGCGTCCAAGTATTTTTTGCCCTGGTCGTCATAGACATAGACTCCTTCACCCCGTACCAAACGCGGATAATCGCGGGCGGGATCGAGGGTAAAAAGATGTGAATATCCATCAGATTGATTCATAGGTTATTCCTTCAATTGCCACTTGAGTGGGATTCAAGTACATTTTGTCTTCAATGGTTATAAATAAGCCCAACTAATAATTATACAGACTGATGAGACACTTCAATTATGCCATATTAACAAAAAGCGCCCTCCAATTGGAGAGCGTTTGAATTTTAATCAAATTATCATCATTCATGCAGAGGTCTAAACTTATAGCCGTACATATGACTTGGTGTGCGCCAGATGGAAAAGTGTGACTTTATAAACCCTACTTATCGAAAGATGGATCTTCCAGCAAATATGGGATCAGCCCCTAACGATAAGCCGCTTCATGTAATAGGCGCGGCAACAATCACGCAGCAACAAAGAAATCCTTGACGAAAATTATCCTGGCCAGGGGATGTGTCTCCACCATAATGGGATGCATCCATTTTCCATCCAGTTGGTTGATGTGCAGCTGATCCCGAATCTGTGTGGCTTTGTTTCCGCCTGTGCTGGCAGCAACGCCAAAACAGGCGCACAACTCATCCGCGCGCATATGAGGATGCTGCGAGTAATTAAATAGGAATTTGACCGATCCAATCGTGTATACAATTCCACAGACCCAGGTTTTGCCTGTACACTATTCAGGGACGATGGTCGCTTTCGCGCAAATGCGCTGCAAGTTCTCTGGATAACGTTCCATACTCAGCATTCAGTTTTTCCTTGTACAGCTTGTCAGCCAATGTGCAGTTTTCTTGAAAATATGGTTGCATTGCATCTGGAACCGATAAGCTTTTCGACCTTGGGGTGATAGGTTTCCTCCTGCCCAATTGGTGAGTTCATCATTATCAGGCCATTCATGTCGATAAAGGCATTCTTCACACAGACATATTCGTTCTTAATCCCAGATTGTCTCCAGTTTAGTCAGCGGCAAAGCCGTGATTTTCTCTGTTACGGGATACACTTCATTCCCTGGATAGACGATCCAGAGTTGTTCAAGGTTTAACTCAGCAACTGCAATCCGCATCGAGGGTGTTAATGAAGGCGCTTCACTAAACTTAACTTCCATACCATATCGCCTTCCTTTATGTTGAAATACCAGATCAATTTCCGCGCCGGCATGCGTTCCCCAGAAATAAGCCACATTCGGATGGAGTATTCGAAGTGCCTGTTCGATGGCAAAACCTTCCCAGGAAGCACCAACCTTGGGATGTCCCAGCAAGCTGTGTCTGTCAGGTATATCCAGCAGNCTATGTAACAACCCGGTATCCCGGAAATAGATCTTTGGAGATTTTACCTGCCGTTTGCCCAGATTCTCGAACCAGGGTTGGAGCTGGCGAATCATAAATGTGCCGGTCAGAATGTCAAGATAAGACCGCACGGTTTTATCCGAAAGTCCCATCGAACGGCCAATTTCAGACGCATTCCAAGTTTGCCCGTGATAATAGGCTAGCATGGTCCAGAAGCGTCGCATGGTGACCGCTGGGATATTGATCCCCAGTTGAGGGATGTCACGTTCCAAAAAAGTGCGGATAAATCCTTCACGCCATGCCAGGCTATCCTCATCGGTATTGGCAAGAAAAGAGCGCGGGAAACCGCCCCGTGACCACAGTGCTTTCCACACATCGGTACCGGTTTCTGAAAGGTTAAAGCCCTGCAACTCAATGAACTCTACCCTCCCAGCTAATGTTTCAGACGCCGATTTAATGATCTCCGGGGAAGCGCTGCCCAGTATTAGGAAACACGCCTGGTTTTCGGGACGGTCCACTAGTACGCGCAGCACCTGGAAAAGCTCCGGCATTGCTTGAATTTCATCCAATACAACCAGGCCACTCAAACCGCCCAACATCAATTCTGGATTTTGTAGCCGGCGCTGGTCTGGAACCGATTCAATGTCAAAGAATGTTGCTGCTTGATGACTGGCAAGCTGGCGCGCCAGAGTCGTTTTTCCACATTGGCGCGGACCTAGTAAAGCAGTTACCTGCGATCGCCCTTTCGCTGTTTTTAATCGACTAAGGTAATTTTCTCTCTGGATCATGCTTATAATTATACCTTGAAAAATCGGAATTAAACTCCGAAATTACAAGGTTATTGAACTAAATACACATTTTAGAAAACAGAGCGCAGGTAAAAAAAGCACTCCCTGTAATTCTTTTTCGGGAGCGCAGTATTGTGGTGTATAGCAACGGATAACGTAGCCTTCTCTACTTAATATAGGGAGCATTCCGCTATTTCTTGCTTTTTTTTATCTCTATTTGGCGATTCCCAGATCAACCGGTCGGAACTTATACCCGTACATCCGACTCGGTCCGCGGGGGAGAGGTGAGAGTGTCAATCTAACGCTGAATTAACCTGCAAAAATGGTACATTTTTGTCAGGTTGAAATCAATGTTAGATGGCGGTACTCGTCCAACGCGCGATAAGCTACCTTAATCCGTCAATATCATATTTCGAAACAAATTTCCAGATTTCTAAAGATGAATTAATATTCATATTTCCGAAGCTACCAGGCCAATCATGACCACCACCAATAACTTTATAATGCTCCACAGAAACACCACCGTCACCGTTGTTCAAGGAATAAAGTTCAACTGTACTTCCGTCTGTAGTGTTTAAATCCGGTAATTGAACCACTGTTGGAATTGTATCAGTATGGTTATGATTTACCCAGTACCTATTTACATCATTTAAAGAAGGAAAGTAGGTAATGCCTTGATAGATAATACCATCATAATCATCCTTAGTGCCATGTATTGTTAATACTGCAGTAGGATGTGTCGGCGAACAACTGTTGTAGGTTTCAATGTCCATAGATCTTGCTACAACTCCTATAGCTGCAATTCGATTACTGAGCCTGCAGGCAAGTTCATAACTAAATGCCCCGCCATCCGAATATCCACTGGCGTAAACCCTTTTTTCATCGATATTGTATTTAGAAGCCAGCTTATCAATCATTGCCGCAACAAAACCAAGATTATCTACAGAAGTTGTTGTGCTTGCGTCTTTATATGTCCATACGTTACCTCCCCCTTTAGATGAGCTTGTATTTGGCTCTGGTAAACCTTGGGGATAGACAAGAATGAATCCGGCAGAATCTGCAATGGGTCTCATATCGGAATATCCAATCGCTGAGGCAATATCCATAGATCCCCCATGAAAATTAAACATTACCGGTACACTGGATGTTCCGTTATAGCTTGCAGGAACATAGACAAATTATTCTCTACTTATTCCATTATGAATAAGTGTTACGGAACCAGGATATGATCCTTGAGTTTTTGTCCCATTGTTCTCGATCTTACTACAACCAAATAATAGTGTAGCCAGAACCAACAACCTGAGAAGGGTTATCGTCATCGCTCCAAATGCTCTGTTCAATAGAGAGCGGTCTTGTCTTGTACTTTTCATTTTCTACTCCTTATAGCGCCAAAGGCGTCCACCTAACAGTTTGCGTTATGCCCCTTCGGGGTACGTGTGGGCAGGCGTGGACAATGCTTGGGAGAAGGAAAAACTTGTTTCCAGAAAACTGCTTGCCGTATGTGCCGCAGAATCATATAAACACAATGCAATTATGCTACTAGAATCAAAAAGCGCCTCTATTTTTGGAAGGCGCTTCGTCTTTCAAGAAATTTGATTCTTTAGGCTCGAAGAGCCGGTCTAAATTTGTACCCGTATATACGACTCGGTCCGCGCGGCGGATGTGAGAATGTCGATTTAACGCTCCTCGTAACCGGCTGGAAATTCCGCTTTGCGCCATTGCCAGTCCGTGTTGATGCGATTATTATGGCATTCGTCAACCCAACTTTCTTGCGACATATACACCATAACTGTATTGAGTTCTATATTTCTCGTACAGTTCAATTTCTCGATTTTCCGCCTCAACTATTGCTCGTGCTTTTTCACTGTTACCGTTTCGTTTAAGGAAACTCTTAAAGCGATTCTGCATAGGCCGATAATAATTGTCTAACCAACAATACTCCGGTAAAATAAAATAACCAATCGGAGAATAACCATTCTTTTCCAATATAGCAATCTTTGATGAGGCCACATCTATTTCGGGATATTCGCTCATCCAATATTCCTGGAGTTCTGACAGCCGGGAGTCTGTGATCCAAGTAATCTCTGATACCACCAGTAGTCCGCCTACCTTCAGATAACGATTCCAGTTTGTTATGCCTTTTTCAAAGCCAATATTGTATATCGCACCCTCAGACCAGATAACATCATATTCCTCATTTGCAAAGGATAAATTATCCATTGAGCAGCAAAGGGTTGTTATTTTTTTAGAAAGACCCAATTTTTCCGCTCTACCTTCAAGCACTTCAAGAAAGGTTGGTATGAAGTCCACTGCTGTAATCTTTGCTTCCAATAGACGAGCGAGTAATAGGGTGGAAGCCCCAGTGCCGCATCCGATATCGGCAATTTTTAATGGTTCAGTTCGGTCTACCATAGCCAAATTTAAGACCTTTTCCAACTCTGCATCACCGCCTGGACCCTGCCGGTTTGCATCTTTATGAAGATCAATCAATAATTGAAAATCATTCACTTTTTTATCCCTGTTTGATTAATACCGTAATAACTAGCTTTACCTGCGTTTCAGCGAGACGCGCATCTTGCATGGGGGGCAGGTAAAGCTCGAAGCCATCACTGTAATGGTGCGTTCGCTATTGAACGCATCACTTATTTTGGGGTTATTTTTCTCCTTCCCCATTTAATTATACTTGTGCTTTACTCCAGTGGAACAAAAAACGCCCTCCTACTCTGGAGAGCGCTTGAAAATTTAAAGTCGCTGGGTTCTAAGCTCGAACCGCTGGTCTAAACTTATACCCATATACTATAATCCCCCGCTCATCCCCATCCGAGCGTAATCTGCGCGTGACCATCTCCACCGGCATGCCGATCTCGACGGGCTGGTTTCCCAGGTCAGTCAGCTGGGCGGTCACCATCGGTCCTTCGTTCAATTTCACCAAAGCTACCGTATATGGAATATTTGATTCGTAACCAGCTGGGGCATCATAGATGGTGGTGTATGAGAATACTTCACCTTTCCCGCTGAATTGATATTCTGTGCGCGCTTCGCCTCCGCAGTTGGGGCAAACATCGCGGGGCGGAAAGAGCTTGGCATCACAGTGTGGGCAAACTTCTCCAACCAAACTGTAGCGTTGTTTCTTTAACCGCCAATGACGTGGTATTTCCATAGCTATAAGTCTCCTTTACCAATACATTAGATGCTAACTATAGCTATGGGTGACTATCA
>Ga0031656_10000848_pt1 | contig 11191 bp, 8 predicted proteins | sample FrelakmetDIP11DI_FD_55080 | JGI IMG/M metagenome (GOLD analysis project Ga0031656, IMG submission 55080) | Freshwater lake sediment microbial communities from the University of Notre Dame, USA, for methane emissions studies - DIP11 DI | ecosystem: Environmental > Aquatic > Freshwater > Lake >... | reverse complement strand
ACACTATGTATTTCTTCCCAGGTCGGCTGTGCCATGGGCTGCCGCTTCTGTCTGACAGGGCAGGGCGGTTTCATCAGAAATCTGAAGGCATACGAAATCGTGGATCAGATCATATCCGTCAATAGACTTGTCAGACCGGAAAGCATATCTAATGTAGTGCTCATGGGAATGGGCGAGCCTTTGGCAAATTTCGACGAGGTTGTGGATGCGCTCTGGAGGATTGTTGATTTCATCGGCATTTCAAAGAGGAGAATCACCCTGTCAACAGCAGGGATTGTTCCGAAGCTTCGTCTCTTTGCGGAAAAAGCACCTGAAGTCAATCTCGCCATTTCACTGAATGCAACGACTGATGAAGAAAGAAACGAATTAATGCCTATCAATAAAACGTACCCGTTACCTGTCTTGCTTGCAGCGTGCAAAAAATATCCTCTCAGGCCTGGAAGAAAACTTACTTTCGAATATGTCTTGATAGAAGGGAAAAATGATTCTATTGAAGACGCCATGAGGCTCGTTCGCCTTCTCAAGGGTATCCGCTGCAAGGTCAATCTCATTCCCCTGAACATTCATCCGGGGAGCGGACTGAAAAAACTTTCTGATGAGAAAATCCTCATTTTTCAGAATATCCTTTTAAAGAATAAGATGAGAGCCCTCATACGGGAAAGCAAAGGTCAGGATATCCTCGCAGCGTGCGGGCAATTGAGGGCAGGACATAAAGAAAAATAGCCTATCTCCAAATAAAAAAAACACTTCTAAAATCCTCAATGACATGCCATAAAAAAAGCGTATAGCACCTACGAACAAACTCCCGAGAACAGATAAAATAAGCGAGCAATCCCAGTTGAAATACTCAACAAAAAAGGGCGAGGCATATCCTGTTCAGCTTTATTCATTCTTCCTGTTGCCATTGTACACTCCCCTCTCTCGTTAGCATAGAGTGTCCAGTTTTTTGGCGGAGGTACGCGACTCGCCGCACGCTGTTGTTATGCTGACCTCGTTTACTTAGCAACAATCTGATGCTCCTGTTTCTCATATCCTTCTTTCTTTGAAGATCCTTGTTAAGATATACACAACCTTACGAAGTAATTCTTTTCCAGAACGCCATGTCTGCTTCAGAACAGTATCATTTTTGTATTCTTGATATTTTCGGACATACTCTCTTTCATTAGTGAAGAATTCGCTAAAATATTCCTTTGATTTCCATGCATCCATGCCCAGTTTGACAGCAATTACACTCGCAACAGTTTGATCATAACGATGTCCATAAACACGCGGATCCTGAGATGCTGTCCTTGGCCAACCCTTCACTCCACTCCACTTAGGTCCTGGGAAAGTAATTCCATCCAATGCCCTTTCCTTCCATCGCCGTAAAAATTCTGCCGATCTATGATTACTCAAATCTAATCCCAATACGCACGACCAGCAGCTCGGTAACTCAAAAGATTCTTCTCTCGTTATCCCAAGCGGTTCAAGAGCCTCATCCTTACAATACGCACCCACCGAATGAGATTCCTGAAACATGAGATATCCATCCTGTTTAATCAACCCGAATAGCGGTTCAAGCGGTTGCCGGATCTTAATAGATGCATCCACCCAAAGAATAAGTTGGTAGCCTCGCTGCTGAACTTCATAAAAACAAAACGGTTTATAAGCTCCGTGGGCCTGTTGCTGGACTGGAGAACCCTCCGGGTAATGTTGATCCCATGAGATAAAATCACCTCGAAAATTGAATTTAAGCAGATTTTCTCTAATTCTTGTAAGACCACGTGAGAAGTCTTGGAACGAAGGGTTTGGATGATCTGGAGGGCTTGGGCTGTTAACTCCAAGGCTAATCACACACATCCGCTGAGAAGACATATTAGCCTTCTACTCCTCAATTCTTTTGGTTAACACGTTCATCAAGAATAAGTATAGTTTATAGTCATTCGCAATAAAAATAGAAATAAAATTGCGATGAAATTGTCTTGGGTACAAATAAACTTCAATCCCACTTGTACTCCACATTATTATATAGACTTGAAACGTGTTTATAACAGTACATCGCGGCAGGATCAGTGGTTGGATGTCGCACCCCGAAATAAAGAGGATATTGTTCTTGAATTCACCTCCTTAAAATGGAATGCTCCAAGGGGAATAAAAAAACCGCCATATCAGGGCGGTTCATTCATTTGGAGATTTTTTTTCCGGAAAACTCAGTCCGCACATCGAGCGGTNTCCCACTCAGGCACCGTAGCATCTCCATGCTCGGTTGCCGAATCCTTCTCGGATTGCTCCTGATGCTGGTTNTATCTTAATACNACTATGCTAAAAAANGCAATAGGTTGGTTGTGTATATCATTAAAGNAAAATATATGGTGTCAAAAAGTTTTAGAGGTGCGCATTCCTAAATGTTTGATCCTGAAGAGTCGTTTTCTTTCAGGCTATGCTGTGGTTTTTTCTTTGATACCTCGCACAACGGAAATAATCATGCCCTTGACTGGCATCGAGAGTTCTCATATTATTACATACAAGGATTCTATTAAAATTATTTCAGGGAGGCCAGTATGAAAAAAAATGAATTAATCGCGATGCTGAACAGGGATCTCACGGACGAACATGCCGCTATTATTCGTTATCTCGTGCATGCATGGATGGAGGGAGAAGACACTCCTATCGGCGCAAGCCTGCTTTCACGTTCCCGTGAAGAGATGTGGCATTTCCATTGGCTGGGTATGATCATTGGCCAATTGGGCGGCGAGCCGCAATTTACACCCGCTCCATACCCTTTCGATCCGACGAACAGAGCGACGATCTTCAAATCATATGTTGAGTATGAGAAGAAATTAATCCCTCATTACAACGCTGAAGCAGATAGGGTAGACGACCCCCACATTCAACGGGTATTGAGAAGGGAGGCGTGGGAGTCGGCAATACACGCGAGAAAATTCCAGAGGATACACGATAAGCTGAAGCCCGAGGAGGCACGCACCGCGCCAGGGGGAGACTGCAACGTACCGCAGGAGTTTATCGATATGCTGCAAAAAGACGTGACCGGCAAATACAATGAAATGCTGCAGCATATCCGTTCTTCCTGGGTCTTTCAGAAAAAGGGCTTAATGGCATGGAACCTCATGGACCAGGCCATGGAGAAGATGAAACATATCGCGCATTTCGCTGAAGATATCGGGGGGAACGGCATTCTTCCTAAGTTAAAACCCGGCAAGACAGATACCAGCAAAACCATGACTGCGGCAATGAAAAAGGCGCTTGAAGATGTGAAAAAATCGCACAGGAAACATATCAAATTTGCCAAAGACAGCGAAGTGATGAAGCATGGGGGTATGGTGATCAACCTCGATCTTACGATTCAGCAGGAACAATATCAGGTGGAAGAACTTAACGATATGGGAAGGAACAAATAAAAGACATTCCCTATGCTACAGGCATAGGGTAATGTCTGAAGGTATGTCATAGGTCGAGTTGTCCTTAAGGTACCTGAGTCGTATCTCATGACAGCCCGGCGATACTTTTTCGCGCTTTATCGTTGTTTCCCAGCCTGCTATAAAGCTTTGATAGTGTTCGTCACCGAGATTGAAGTAACGGGCGATATCGGGCCTGTTGTCTGTAACGTCTATTTTGAAAGCCGATGATTTTCCAATGGTCACATAGAGGTTCTGTGGAGGTTTTCTCTCGTCTGCATCGAATGCCCAGCCCCTGATTACAATATCTTTTGCATTGTCTGAAATCATGCCCTTTCCCTGTTTAAATTCTGCCCGAGGAATGCGGTTTACTTCATCAATCCAGGATTCGAGATTGCCGAAATAATCCCGATATTCGTGCCTGGCCCAGTAGAGAAGCCTGTCCCTGGAATGGGTATAATTCTTTTTTTTCAGCCAATCCTCATATATTGAAAAAAAATACGGACCTATCGAACGGTAAAACGGTAAAACCCCGTAGCGGGCCGAAAATTGTTTTTTCAATTCAGATATCGGAGCATCGGCTTCAAGGGCCAATGCGAGGGCGCTCACCATGCCGCTCCGATCAGCGCCCCGATGACAGTGGATGAGAATCGGCTTTTCAGATGTTTGAAGCGCATCCAGAATAGACATGAGCTTGAGATATTTCGGCAGGTCATTGGGCGAAAGTCTGACATCGAACAACCTGACGCCGTATTTTTCAGCAATCTTCATTTCATTGGCATACCATGCCGAATCAACAGATTTTCCCTTGAGATTAATGATCGTTCTGATGCCTTTTTCTTTTATCACTTTTTCAAGGGCGCTCCCCGAGAGCTGTGCGCTGCGATATATCTTTCCTTCAACAACAGGATATATTTTTTGGGAAAGGAATACATAGTATGAGAGCAGGAGCAGCATGCACAGAGCCGCCACGATTATGCCTATAGGTATGATTTTTTTTCGCAAAAATCGCCTCCGTGTGATGACATCTAAGTATACCTTAAATAAGGATACAAAATAGTTTTCTTGCATGGTATTGTGGTAAAATGCAAAAAATTCAAGACGATGGAGGAGCGTATTCATGCTTTCTGAAAGGGCGCGTAAAATAAAGCCTTCGCCGACGTTGGCGATCGATGCAAAGGCGAAAGCGATGAAAGCCGGCGGGATGGATATCGTCAATTTCGGCGTCGGCGAGCCTGACTTCGATACCCCGGATAATATCAAAGAAGCGGCTATAAAGGCCATAAAAGAAGGGTTTACAAAATACACCGCAGTCGGTGGAATAGACGCGCTGAAAGATGCCATCATCGAAAAATTCGGGAGGGACAATAACCTTCATTACAAACGCGAGGAGATTATCGTCTCATGCGGGGCAAAGCACAGCCTTTACAATATCGCACAGGCATTGTTCAGCCCGGGCGATGAGGTGTTGATACCATCTCCTTACTGGGTCTCCTATCCCGATCAGGCGTTGCTGAACGATGCAATACCTGTTTTTATAAAGACATACGAGACCGATTCGTTTATGATAAGGCCGGAACTATTGTCTTCCCATATTACCAAAAAGACCAGGGCGCTGATCCTGAATTCTCCTTCCAATCCCACCGGCCTTACCTATGACAAGGGAACGCTGGAGAAGATTGCGGAAATCGTACTCAAACATGATCTTTTTCTGATATCCGATGAAATTTATGAAAAGCTCACCTATGACGGCTTTACGCATACCAGTATCGCATCTCTCGATAAGGCCATGAAGGCAAAGACCATTGTCGTGAACGGTCTGTCGAAATCATATGCGATGACAGGCTGGCGTATCGGTTTTGCAGCAGGGCCTGCAGAAATCATCAAGGCGATGACAACCATTCAAAGCCAGTCAACATCCAACCCGACATCCATAGCACAGAAGGCTGCAGTCGAGGCATTGACCGGACCGCAGGATTTTATTCAGATAATGCGCACCGAATTTGACAGGAGAAGGAGATTCCTAATCGGCGAACTCAATGCAATTCCGGGCATGCATTGTCTTACCCCAACGGGTGCTTTTTATGCCTTTCCAAACGCATCCGCACTTTACGGCAAATCCTCCGGAGGAAAAACGATATCGTCCTCTTCGGATCTTGCGCTCTATCTGCTCGAACAGGCGCAGGTTGCCCTTGTCCATGGAGGCGCATTCGGTGACGACAGGCATATCAGACTTTCCTACGCGACGTCCGTTGAAGAAATAAAGAAGGGAGTCGGGAGGATTAAAGAGGCAGTACAACGGCTTTCCTGATATACTCAAGAACAAACATAAAATTCTTATTTAAATGATGTCTAAATCGTATCTCTCACGGAAATTGATCAAATGAATATCGATGAACAGAATAATTTTCATTCCGGGTATGTCTCGATAATCGGGCGCCCGAATGTTGGGAAATCCACGCTCCTGAACGCCGTCCTCGGCGAAAAAATAGCGATCGTCACGCCGAAACCGCAGACGACAAGAAACAAGATTGTCGGGATAAAGAACCTTCCCGGGGCGCAGATCATTTTCATGGATACCCCTGGAATTCACAAGCCGAAAAACAAACTCGGCGAGACAATGGTAAGAATCGCTCTCGATGCATTCAGTGAAGTGGACATCATTCTTTTTATGGTTGAACCGCAGGGGCCTGAGAGCGGGGACATCGCCATCATACAGCAATTAAAGAAAACGCGTTCCCCTGTTTTTCTTCTTATCAATAAAATCGATACGGTGAAAAAACACGAACTCCTTATCCTTATAGACCGATTCAAAAATCTCTATCCGTTTCAGGAGATTATCCCAATCTCAGCCCTTAAGCAGGACGGGATCGCTGTTCTTCTGAAAAAAATATGCGATACAGTGCCGGTTGGGCCACAATATTATCCTGAAGAGCTTATTACCGATCAGCTTGAACGTTTCATGGCGTCCGAAATCATACGGGAAAAGATCATGAGAATGACCGAACAGGAACTGCCGTATTCGGTCGCTGTGGAGGTACAGAAGTGGGAGGAACGCGAGGACGGACTGATCATGATCAGCTGCAACATTTATATTGAAAGAGAGAGTCAAAAGGCTATAATAATAGGGAAGAAAGGAGCTCTCCTGAAGGCAGTGGGAAGCGCCGCACGGATTGAGATGGAAAAGCTCCTGAACGCGAAGATTTTTTTGGAACTATGGGTGAAGGTAAAGAAACACTGGAGAGACGATCCCCAATTACTGAAGGAGTTGGGGTATAAGTAAATGATGATTCAGATGAAGGTCGAAGGAATGCTGTTTGACCCGCGGAGCAACATGTATATCCTTCTCCTGAAAGAGGTCAGTGGAAACAGAACGCTCCCGATATGGATCGGCAAACCTGAGGCAGATTCCATTGCGCTTGCCCTCGGGAAGGTTGAAACCCCGCGACCACTGACCCATGACCTCATAAAAAACATCGCCGACAGCCTGAAGATGAAAATAACAAAGATTATCGTGACGGATATCCAGGACAATACCTACTATGCGCTCCTCTGCCTGAACGACGGGAAGAAGGAGACGCTTGTTGATTCGCGGCCGAGCGATGCCGTTGCCGTTTCGCTGAGGGTCAATGCGCCGATATTTGTGGAAGAGCGGGTGCTTGAACAAAAAAGTTCCGATGAACTGGAGGAGTGGCTCAAAAACCTTAAACCCGAAGACTTCGGGAATATCATGTAATGCTGAAACGAACTGAAGGGATTGTCTTACGGACCATTCCTTTCGGAGAAGCTGACCTCATTGTCACGCATCTTACCCCTGATTTCGGAATAATTAAACTCTTCGCAAAAAGTCCCCGAAAGATAAAAAGCAGATTTGGAAGCAGCCTTGAGCCGCTGACTCATGCCAGAATTGCATTCTGGGGCAAGGAGGATACGGCACTTCCCCGATTGACCCAGTCCGATATTCTCCATCCTTTCCACTCGATACGGGACAGCCTTGACTGCTTTTTGAAGGTCAGCCAGCTCATCGAGCTTACATTATCGTTCATGCCTGAGAGGGATGCGAACAAGAGAGTGTACGCCCTGCTTTTCAATACCCTGATTGAGATTGAAGCTACCGGGTTTGCCGTTAAAAATCTCCTTGCGCATCACTTTAGAATAAAGCTTCTTGATCTCGTCGGTTTTGCCCCNAAGCTTGATGTCTGCGGAAGGTGCGGCAGCAAGGGAGATACGTTCTATATCTCGCAAGGTTCTCTCTTGTGCGCAGTATGTGCGCGGGGCATGGACTCTCCGATCAGGCTCTCGCCCGCGGTGCGAAAACTCTATAGCGATCTCCTGACATGGGATACCACAAAAATTCACAGGATAAAACCGTCCGACAGGCTGATGTCGGAGCTTTCCGGCATATTGACTATGCATATAACCTATGTTCTCGCAAGGCCTCTCAGGACAGCTTCCTTTCTTCAATCTGTTCATTGAATGGTTTTTATAATTTATTCCTTGAAAATGACTCTCTGATACGATAATATGTCCACTGTATGCTGAACAATTTTTTCAATCCGAAATCAATCGCTGTCATAGGCGCATCGAGGACGCCGGGCAAGGTCGGTTACGATATCCTCAAAAATATCATCCAGTACGGATATGAAGGGGCTGTCTATCCGATCAATCCCGGGGTGCCGGAAATACTTGGCGTCAAGACATATGCATCTCTTCTCGATGTTCCCGGAAGGATAGATCTTGCAGTTGTCGTCATCCCATCAAAAAATGTTCTGGAAATCATAGGGCAATGCGGTTCCATGAAGATCGATTCCGCAATCATCATCACTGCGGGGTTTAAAGAAAGCGGCCTGGAAGGCGCACGACTCGAAACCGATCTGATCATCAAAGCGAAAGAAGCAGGAGTCAGNTTTATCGGCCCCAACTGCCTNGGNATGATCGATACCCATTCGAAAGTGAACGCCTCGTTTGCCGCCGGTATGCCTGCGAAGGGCGGGATCGGATTTTTCTCGCAATCAGGGGCGCTTTGCCTCGCCGTTCTTGACCGGGCGTTGCCTGACAAGATCGGTTTCTCGAAATTCATCAGCATGGGAAACAAGGCGGATATCTCTGACACGGATATCATGCTCGCGTTGGCAGAAGATGAACATACAAAGGTCATTCTGGGATACATAGAAGGAGTGGGTGACGGCAGAAAGTTCATGGACGTTGCCACGCAGGTCTCCAAAAAGAAACCGGTTATCATTCTAAAATCAGGCATCACCAGTTCAGGCGCCAAGGCTGCATCATCTCATACAGGGGCATTGGCCGGGCGCGAAGCAGCCTTTGACGCTGCCTTCAAGCAGAGCGGTATCATAAGGGCGCATACGATTAATGAGCTTTTCAATTACGCCCTTGCATTTGCAAATCAGCCCCTTCCGCAAGGCCCGAACGTTGCGATCATAACGAATTCCGGTGGGCCGGGGATTTTGGCGGCTGATGCCTGTGACAAATCAGACCTTAAACTCGCCCCCCCGCATAAAGAGATTGTCGATGAGCTAAGGACATTTCTTCCTCCTGTTGCATCGTTTTACAACCCTGTCGATATTCTGGGAGATGCCGGATCGGACAGATATGAAAAAGCGATTACGACGGTGTTAAAGGACGATAAAATTCATGGGCTTATGGTGCTCCTGACTCCGACAGCAACGGTTGACGTTGCAGCTACTGCCATAGCAGTGGCGAATATTGCGAATGGGACAGACCGGCCTATTCTTACTTCATTCATGGGGAAAAAGAGTATTGAAGAAGCGGCAAGAACACTTCTCTCGTACGGCGTTCCCAATTACAGCTATCCGGAAGAAGCAGTGTCCGCAATGAACGCCATGTATCATTATCATGTATGGATCAACAAACCCGATAAGCAGTATCAGGGCTTCCCTGGTTTTAAGGAGAAAGCGGTTCCGGTTTTTGCGAACGCGAAAAAAGAAAACCGTGACCGTTTCACCGATTCCGAAGTGCACGATGTCCTGAGCGCGTACGGATTTGCACTGCCAAAAAGCGCATTCGCGNGAACGTCGGAAGAGGCGGTTGATGCTGCAATGGAAATAGGATACCCTGTTGTCATGAAGATCGTGTCACCGCAGATTGTCCATAAAAGCGACATCGGCGGGGTGAGAGTTAACCTGAACAGTAAACAGGAAGTAGAGAAGGCGTTTTTTGAAATCACGACCCATCTCAGAAATATCATGCCCGCGGCGCAAATTTATGGCGTGATGATCCAGGAAATGGTGCGCGGCGGAAAAGAAATTATTATGGGCATTACGAAAGATCCGCAATTCGGACATATGATCATGTTCGGGCTTGGAGGTATTTATGTGGAGGTCCTGAAGGANATCGCATTCAGGATTACGCCGCTGAGCCGTGAAGACGCGCACGAAATGATCAGGGAGACGAAGACATTTCCGCTGTTAAGGGGTGTGAGAGGAGAGGCAGAAGCTGACATAGAGGCCATCGAACATTCCCTGATGATTCTTTCGCAAATGGCCGTGGATTTCCCGCAGATTATTGAAGCTGATATTAATCCTCTTCTGGTCAGAAAACGTGGAGAGGGAGTTGTCGCCATAGATGCACGATTCGCTATAGGAGGTGATGAAATGATTCCATTATACATAGGATCAACGGGAGGGTATACGGGGAAAAGTATACTCTCGATGGGTCTGGGACACGCGTTTAAAAGAGATGGTTTCAGGGTCGGCTATTTTAAACCGATAGGGATACTTCCCACGAAGGTAGACGATATCATAACCGACACCGATGCATGGCGCATCTACCGGGCGCTTGAGATGAGCGATCCCTTAAAAGACATCTGCCCCGTTGTTCTGACGCAGGAACTCGCGGTGAAAGGATATACCACGGAAGTGAAAGGGCTTCTTGCGAAAATAGTTAAATCGTTCAACCGATTATCGCAGGATAAAGATATCGTCCTGATCGGAGGGTATGGCAGTATCTATACTGGCAGCTTCCTCGATCTCCAGGGGCTTAAGGTGATAAAACGCCTTAATGCAAAAGCTCTCATCGTGGTGAAATACGATGGCGAGTATATCGTCGATTATGTCCTTCAGGCAAAAAAAGATCTCGGAGACCGCTTCATTGGCGTTGTCCTGAATAAGGTAACCCAGGAACACCGCGAAGGTGTGAATGAATTTGCGGTGCCGTTTTTAAAGAGAAAAGGCATTGATATCCTCGGCATCCTTCCGCATGATCCGGTCGTGGGGTCGATTACGGTAGAAGAATTAAACGAAATGCTCGGCGGGAAAGTGTTGTGCGGACATGAAAAGCTCGGCACTCTCGTAGAGAATTTTCTGATCGGTGCGATGCAGGTCGATAAAGCGATGGAGTATTTCAAGAAAACCAGAAACAATGCAGTCATCGTTGGTGGCGACCGTTCGGATATTCAGTTATCCGCCATCGAATCCGGCTCTGTCTGTCTTATTCTCTCAGGAGAACTCTATCCGAGCGAAATTATCATCGCAATCGCCGAACAAAAGGATATCCCCATTCTTGTAGTGAGAGAGGATACATACAGCATTGCGAAAAAGCTCGAAAAGCTGTCTGTACGTCTGCGATTGAGAGACAAGTCAAAGGTTGCAAGAGGCATGAACCTCGTGGCAGAAAATGTTGACTTTCCGTTGCTGTATGGAAAACTGGGGATAAAACAGCAGAGAGTGAAGTAAATAAATGGGAAAGATACGCATCGCTATAGCGGGGGTCGGAAATTGCGCGAGCTCGCTGATTCAGGGGATCGCATATTACAGGTC